>Ga0172380_10004290_pt1 | contig 18468 bp, 15 predicted proteins | sample Leawe162metaG_FD_119747 | JGI IMG/M metagenome (GOLD analysis project Ga0172380, IMG submission 119747) | Leachate microbial communities from a municipal landfill in Southern Ontario, Canada - Leachate well 162 metaG | ecosystem: Engineered > Solid waste > Landfill > Unclassified | place... | reverse complement strand
ATTGAGAGGGTCAGTGTTGCGGCGATGATGATGTTTTTTAAAGTCATGTCGTATCCTCCTTTTCTAAAGATGAAGTTCGTCGATCAGTTCCCTGGTCAAACGGTCAAAGTCCTTGTTGGCTACGTGGGCGTAGTAAAGAGCCAGCGCCCATGAAACAAAAAACTGGGAAAGGGCGAAGATATAGCCGAAGTTGATTACGCCGATTATTTTGATCTTAAAAAGACCGGGTGCATAGGCTGCTCCGATTGGGAGCAGGAAATAGTATACGCTGGAGAAAATCCACCAGCCGAAAAGAAATGCTTGTTTTTTGTGATGGAGCTCAATAAATTTCGGGTTCTTTGCGATTGCCGCCCAATCATACTGTCTTTCTGCCATTAGTTACTCCTTTCATTAGTAGTTGATAGTGCCTCAACTGCTTCCTGTCTAATTTTCCGTTCGAACCTCCTTTCTTTATCGTATTTAACTCATGTTCCTGAGACGTTTTCTGCAAAAAAAACACAAAAACTTCCAACATATTAATCAAACCGGGAGTTTCATATAACCAAATTTCATTGAAAGCTCATCGGCCCCTTCAATCATGGATGGAATGATTTCCTGCTCGAGACGATCCTGAAGCATCCTGAATGACGGGGCAAGCAGGGTCAAGGCTCCGACAACCTTACCGGCATAATCCCGGATCACGACTGCAACAGCACAAATTCCTTCTCCAAGACCTCCAAAATCGACCGCTACACCCTTTTTCCTGATTTCGTCCAACTCAATTTCCAACGATTGGGGGTCGGGAATATTCCGTTTTTTATTTTTACGCAGATCAATTGAAGAAACCGATTTCAGCACTTTTCCTGCGGCATTCGTAAAGAAAGGAAAACGTTTGCCAACCAGGTCTACCGCTTTTACCTGTTGGAACGAGTCAACCATATCGAGAAACAGTACCTCGTCATTATTCATTACGGTTATATAGACAGCCTCATCCAGTTTGCGCGCAAGTTCTTCCATGACGGGGTGAGCAAGACGGATCAGATTGGTACTTTTCAGGATATGTTGTGCCATCTGAAAAGCCTGTAGCCCAAGAGTGTACGTACCGGTCAGGGAATTCCTCTCAACCAGACCTTTATCTTCAAGTGTTGCCAACAATCGAAACGCCTTGTTGCGACTTAAATCGAGTTTTTTTTCTATTACCGCAATTGATGGATTATCTCCATCCTGCGCAAGAGTTTCGAGCAGGTCGATGGCCTTGATTACGGCCTGTACCGAATAGGCACCCTTTTCTCTTGTCATAGAGTAAATCCCCTTCATTCTTGGAAATAAAATCAAAAATCAAATGGAGTATTACAGTATTTTTGAAATATTTAGTACGATGTTATAAATTTGTCAATATTTTTTATGTTTTGTATACATTTTATTTTTTAACCTTCAATTACGGCATGTTATACATACATTCCTCATGCAATTATTGTTCTATTTTATTGTATTTTACGCACGTAAAACCGTCAAAATAGAAAATATATCAAAACTTTTTGTGATCAGTTTTTGATATTTTCTATTTGTCCGTATGCATAATTTTAAAATGAAATTAGATTTTTAAATTACGTAATTGAAATCATTAGATTTTGTAGTACCCGTAGCGTAAAAAACAGAAATTATCCCTTACACGCAGGTACATATGCCCGCTACTCAGAAAATCTCGGGGGAAAATTGATCTGAAAAAAAGCGGGGTATTTACATTAACGAGAGGTGTCGGACTGATAGCGCTTGTGGCGGGAATTATGGGGGGGACAACCTGGGACAAGCTGTCCCGTCTTTATCACTTGAATATTATTACTGACCATGATCTGGAAACTCTCACGGAATCGTTTACCTTTCTTATTAAGTTAATCAGCTTGGTGTGATTGCAAGGGGCGATGAGCCGGACAATCTGATTGACCCGATGAAGCTGACGGATTAAGAACGCAATCAACTCTGCTCAGAATTTAAGGACGTCTGCACATTGATTGCCATTCTGCACAGCCGCTATCAACTTGACATGATGGCGCACTAGCAAAATATCTGTGTGCTCTCAGCACTGTATTTCATCATCTTTTTACTCTCGGATCAAGCGCATCGCGGATCCCCTCCCCCAACAAGTTATAGGCCAGTACCGTCACTAAAATAGCCAAGCCGGGAAAGAGCGACAACCACCAGGCAAATTCGATATAATCCTTGCCGGAGGTGAGAATATTACCCCAACTGGGTGTTGGAGGCTGCACGCCTATCCCGAGAAACGAAAGGGCGGATTCGGTCAGAATGGCACCGGCAATGCCGAGTGTTGCGGAAACGAGCACCGGTGATATTGCGTTCGGGAGAATATGACGAAATATAATACGGGCGTTGGAACAACCAATACATCGGGCGGCCAGGATATAATCCATTTCACGGATCGAAAGTGTTTCCGCTCGAACCAGTCGAGCCACCCCCATCCAGCCGGTCAGGCCGATCACCATCATAATATACCAGATTGATGGTTCCAGAAAGGTGATGATCGCCAGAATCAGAAAAAATGCGGGGAAGCAGAGCATGATATCCACAAACCTCATCAGAGTGGTATCAACCAGTCCGCTGTAAAATCCGGATACCAAACCGATCACAGTCCCTATTGACACCGCTATGCCAACAGCTACAAAACCAACCTTCAGTGATACCCTTGAACCGTAAAGCACACGACTAAGAACATCCCTGCCGAGTTCGTCGGTGCCGAACCAATGCTGCCATGACGGGGGTGAAAGCACCTTCCAGGCATTTATTGCAGAAGGGTCGTAAGGAGATATTAGCGGAGCAAACAGCGAGACAACAAAAAGTATCAGAACGACCATGCCACCGAACAGGGCAAGACGATTTCGCCTGAGTCGCGGCCAGAAAATAGTATGCAGGTAGGAATGTTTAAAGTCCATCACCCTACCCCTCTCCATGCCGAATACGTGGATCGGCCAGAGCATAGCTGAGATCGGCAATCAGATTGCCGATCAATGTTAAAAACGCGCCGATTACAAGTATCCCCATGACCACCGGATAGTCACGCGACATGACCCCTTGATAAAAGAGCTGTCCCATTCCCGGAATAGCAAAAATGGTTTCAAAAATAACACTGCCGCCGATCAGGCCGGGTATCGAAAAGCCGAGCAGCGTTATCAGCGGCAACAGTGCATTTCGCAGTGCATGTTTCCAGATTACGACACGCTCGGACAGCCCTTTTGCACGAGCGGTGGTGATGTAGTCCTGGCTGATAACGTTCAGCATGGCAGAACGCATATAACGGGAAAGACCGGCCAGACTTCCGAAAGAGGCTACCATGATCGGCATGATCAGATGTTTGGCCATATCCAGCAAGTAGCGCATCGTTCCCCAGGAATCGCTCCCCAGAGTGTGCAGGCCCGAAATCGGCAGCCATCCGAGTCTGACTCCGAAAAAATACATGAGCAGCAGTGCCAGCCAGAAGGTCGGCACGGCAAAGCCGACAAAAACAAAGACGGTGATACCCTTGTCAAGCCAGGTGTCACGGCGCGTTGCGGCCAGCACTCCTATCGGTATCGCAAGGCCGAATTCAAGCAATAGGGCGATTACGTTTAATGAAATTGTGACCGGCAGGCGTTCCTTGATCTTGTCGACAACCGGGCGATTGTCAGATGAAAATGATCGTCCGAGATCCAGACGCACTATTTTGCCGACCCAGTTGAAATACTGCTCATGAAGCGGTTTATCAAGACCATAGAACTTTGTCAGCCTCTCTCTGGCCTCTTTGCCAACCTTGGGATTCATCGCCATCTGCATCTCAACCGGTTCGCCGGGAGCAAGGTGGATGACCGAGAAGGTGATCAGCGTAATGCCGATCATCAGCGGAATCAGCATCAGAATGCGTTTTATGAGATAACGGGACATTAATACACCTGCTCGTTCTTCGGCACATACCATTTGATCTGGTTATGCCCGATACCTGCGGGCGCAGGTTCGACTCCGCGTATCCGGGAACTTACCACCGGGAGCGAATCAGGAACGTACAAAAAGATATATGGCTGCTCATCGGCAAGTATTTCCTGGATGCGGAAATACGCTCGTCTGCGCTTTTCAATATCGAAGGTGCTACGCCCTTCGATTAACAGCCGGTCAACTTCGGGATTATTAAAACCAATAAAATTCAACTCCCCCGGTTTATTCTTGCTGGAATGCCAGACATCATACATGTCCGGATCCTGGGAAATGCTCCAGGCAAGCAGCACAACTTCAAAGTTTCCTTTGTTGACAAATTCCTTCAGAAACGCGGCCCACTCGACAATCCGGATTTTAACGTCAATCCCCACCTGGCGCAGTCGCTGCTGAATTATCTGGGCGGTCATCAGTCGCTGCTGATTTCCCTGATTGGTCAGAATGGTGAATTTGAACGGCTTGCCGTCTTTTACCAGGATGCCGTCACTGTTTTTCTCTTTCCACCCTGCTTGTGCCAACAGTTCAGCGGCGTGCTTCGGATCATACCCGATATCCTTGACATCGGGATTATAAGCCCAGCGCCCCGGAACAATCGGGCCATGGGCTCTCTGCCCCATACCGAACAGTACTCCCTGGATCAGCTCATCCTTGTTGATCGCAGCGGTCATGGCCTGACGAATTCGTTTATCCTTAAATAGTGGATGGCGCAGATTGTAGCCCATGTAAAGATAGCTGGACGAGGGGTAGCGGAATTTATTGAAGCGGCTTGTGAACGTTTTTGCAGTGGTTTGGCGCGCATACTGGACCGGGGTCAGCGTCATCAGATCTATCGTACCCGCTTTAAGTTCCATATACATGGTAGAACTGTCAGGGATAATACGGTAGATATAACGATCAATATATGGGCGCCCCTCGAAATAATCCTCGTTTGCTTCCAATACGATCTTTTGACCGGATATCCACTCTTTGAAGCGGTATGGGCCGGTCCCAACCGGTTTTCGAGCAAGAGGACTCTTGGTAATATCTTTCCCTTCCAGAAGATGAGCAGGAAGTATACTCATCCCCCACGATGCCAGGGCCGGGGCAAAAGGGGCGGCGTAGGTAACTCGAACGGTATGTGAATCAGGAGCGATAATGTTTTTTACCTGTTTGAAGTCTTCGGCGTACGCGGTGGGGGTTTTGGGATCAATTGTAACATTGTACGTGTAGAGCACGTCTTTGGAATTCAACGGGGCGCCATCATGCCACTTTACCCCATGACGGAGGTGAAACGTGATGGTCAAGCCATCTTTTGAAATGTCAAAAGACTCTGCAAGGTCGCCAACGATAGTAAGATTTTTGTCATATTTCACCAGCCCGTTATAAATTTGACCGGCAACTGCAAAAGAGGATGAATCTGTGGCGAGAATCGGAATGAGAGTGGAAGCTTCGCCGATGGTACCTTCGACAAGTGAGTCGCCGGTTGCGGGTACGGCAGATGATGCAGAAACAGCAGTAATACGCGGAGGTTCCTGACGGTTGCACGCCACAAGAGCAACAGTGAAGATCAGAGCAATCAGCAGGCATCGCGGGCCTGGTGACGGTATCATTTTTCGCTTTGCTCCCCTTTAAGCTTGTGCATCTTTTCGACCAGCTCCTTGCGCTCCGGTGACAACTCCAGCGCTTTTTGATACTGCTTCAGGGCTTTTCTGATGGAGCGTCGGGCGGCATATACATCACCAAGATGCTCTACAATGGTAGAATCATCATCAACCAGGGCGATTGCCTCTTCCAAAGCCTTGACAGCGTCATCATAGCGTTTGAGCTTGAAATAGGTCCAACCGAGACTGTCCAGTATAAACGCATCACGTGGACGGATTGCAATAGCCTGCTTGATGTATTTGAGGGCTTCGTCGAGGTGAATGCCCATTTCCGCATATGAATACCCCAGATAATTAAGAGCCTGGGCGTCATTCGGGTCTAGCTGCAAGACCTGTTTCATCCGATTGATTGACTCTGTTCGCTTGCCTAGTTTGTCCAATAGTACACCGATTCGGAAGTGCAGGCGCGGCTCTTTCAAAAACTGCTGTTCATTCTCGGTAAGAATTTCCAGCCCTGCCTGAGGTCGCTCAATTGATTCGTACAAAGTGGACAGGTTCAAATATAAGTCGAGATTGCTGCGGTTTGCCTCAATCGCTTCCTTGAGTACGTTGATCGCAGCGTCAGTTTTGCCCTGCTCTTTCAGAATTAACGCAATGTGGCTGACCGCTTCAACATATTGTGCGGAATTTCGAGCTATTTTGCTGAATTCGGCATAGGCATTATCCAGTTCGCCCTTTTCTTCATAGGCAATGCCAAGATAAAGACGGATATTGCTTGAAGAGGAGTCTTTTTCAAGCATGCCGGTAAAAACAGTAATCGCATCATCATACTGCTCAAGTTCGAGGTGTACCAGTCCGATTTTTCGAGCTGTTTCCTGTCCGCCCAACCCGGATTGAGCAGCCAACTTGAGATATTCCAGCGCTTCAGCAAAACGTCGCTGCTGAAGCAGCAACTGAGTGAGGCGCTGCAACACTGCAGCACGATTTTCATCTTGATCAACCAGGACACGGTACGTATCGATCGCATGCGGATAGTCGCCCATTGCCTCATATGTTGCCGCCTTGTCGATAACAGCCTGGTCGAATTCAGGTTTTAGTTCCAGCACTTTATTGAAATACCCAAGAGCATCCCGATACAGCTTCATCTGACTGTAGGTGCGTCCCAGATAATAATACCCGAGAATGGAATCAGGATTGAGCTTGACCAGTGACTTGAGTGTCGATACCGCTTCTTCATATTCAAATAATCGTGTCAGAGACAGGGCAAGATGAAGATAGGCATCTTCCTTGGCGGGATCAAGCTTGACCGCTTTTCGCAAATAATCCGCCGCCTCCCAGTCTTTTCCGGCTGATGACATCAAAATGCCGCCAAGAACATACGGAGCTCGATAGTTCGGGTCAAGTGCAATAGCTTTGTTGATATATTCGAGCGCTTCAGGAATCTGGCCGATTTTAAGTTTGATCTCGGCAACTTCACCATGCATCCTGGCTGAATCAGGCTCAAGTGAAATCGCTTCGCGCAGCAGGTTCAGGGCAGCGGGATAGTCACCTTCATGAACCGCGATACGTGCTCGGGAGAACAGGTAAAGCGAATGAGCATGATTGTCGTGGATTGTACGGGTTACAGGATGGGCGTTTTCAGGAGCAGGAGCGACGCTGGCGCACGCAGATAGGAGCAGGAGGAACATCAGTATGATCAGCTGCATGTGCATCGGGAAGATATTCCATTTCGAAGAAAATAAAGTATAAAAAACTAGCATGAAACAGAATTTTGGTCAAACGATAATAATAATTGGAATGTTGCAGTTGACATCAATCACTTCCGGATGGAATATGCAGTTATGGATCATACCGTACCCTATCTTATTCTTGTGCTGCTGCTGGTGGCTGCAAATGGTTTTTTCGTAGCTGCTGAATTTTCGCTCGTTTCGGTTCGAAGATCACGTGTTGTCTCACTTGTGGAAAGTGGTGACGTTCGCGCCGCGACACTGTTGGGTTTGCTTGACAACCTCAATTCCTACATCTCAGCCACGCAACTCGGTATCACCATGGCATCACTGGGTTTGGGATGGATTGGTGAACCGGCCCTCTCCCGCTTACTTGAAGTGCCTCTTCATGGTCTGGTTTCGAACACAGTCCGGCACACAATTGCGATTGCCGCTGCTTTTACGATCATAACCTGTCTGCATATTGTTCTGGGTGAACTTGCTCCAAAAACTCTGGCGCTGGATCGCGCAGAACGAGTTGCCATGGCTGTGGCATGGCCGCTGCGGCTTTTTCACTCGCTGTTCAGATGGCCGATATGGTTGCTTGATTTTGCCGGAAGGAGCACGGTTCGATTGCTGGGGCTGCACTGTTCTCCTGATCATGCCAGCGTCTACACTGTAGATGAGTTGCGACAGATCATAAACATTTCCCATACCAGCGGCACATTGGAAGCTGACGAGCAACAATTGCTGCACCGGATTTTTGAATTTTCCGACTCGGAAGTTCAGGATGTCATGATTCCTCGAAATGCGGTAACAGCCCTCCCCGTTACCGCCACTCTTGATGAAACGCTTGCAGCCTTTAATTCACGTGGATTTTCCCGCATTCCTGTTTATCAGGAACAACTTGATAATATCGTCGGCATCGCAGTCAGAAGGGATCTTGAGCCGTTCTTGTCCCACTCCAATACGCAGGACTTCGATCTTGCCGTACTCATACATCCACCCCGCTTTATCCCGGCCAATGCCCAACTGAGTACTGCATTGAAACAGATGCAGTCAGCTCGAACTCATATGGTTTTTGTTGTTGATGAATATGGTGGATTTGAAGGCATCATTACACTGGAAGACCTGCTTGAGGAAATAGTAGGCGAGATCGACGATGAGTATGATGACGTGTCCCCTTCGCAGTGCATTGAAGAGAATAATGATTATCTGCTCGACGGCATGCTGACCGTGCGGGAAGTGAATATCAGGCTCAATTTACAACTCCCTGAAGATGCCCCCTATTCAACGATAGCCGGTTTCTTGCTTGCCCAGGCGGGGCGTCTGTTGCAACAGGGTGAAAGCATTACCTTCCAGGACACCCGTTTTACGGTTGAAAGCGTCGATAGAAAAAGGATCCGACGTGTCAGGGTCACATCTGAAAGGCCGACGACGTGAAAGTTGCATCCCGTTTTATCAAAGCATCAGGGCTCCTGCTGGTAACAGTCGCAACTCTCGTGACTGCCACCGCTTTTTTCCTCCCCTACCTGCTGGATGTCAATGCCTACCGTACTGATATTGTGGCGGCTCTCCAGCAAAGCCTCAATCGTCCTGTCAGCTTCGGATCGGGATCATTTGCCTGGAATTTCGGGCCATCGTTCGAATTCAAATCATTTACCGTTAAAGAACGCAACAGTGAGGCCGATTTTATATCAGCCCGGAAGATTACGATTCAGCTGGCTCTGATACCCTTGCTGGAAAAGAGAGTGGAGTTAAAGAATCTTATTCTGGATGAAACGACCATTTCTCTATTCCGCACTCCAGACGGTATGCTTAATATTGACGACCTTTTAAAGCCTGACAAAGATGGCGTGCGTGTTAATTTCAAAAAAATCAGGATAAATAGCGGGGCAATACTCTGGAATGACTGGGTCGGCGGAAAAGAACCGTTTTCTGCTGCCCTGCGTAACATTTCATTCACCGCAGACCATCTTGAACGCGGGCAAAAAGGTCATCTCAAGTTGACTGCCGACATTCCTGCTGTAAGCGGTGTTCCTGCTCGCGTCTCTCTTGCAGGTGTCCTGCAGTTTCCTGCAGGAGAAGCATCGTTGCTGGAAACGTTCATCGATTGCGATTTGTCGCTCAAACAGGCTGAAATTGGCAGGTACTGGCGATATTTTGGGAAATTTGTCCCCTTTGCCAATACCGCTGGAAGATTGGATATCACAACCACGTTCAAGGGAAAACCTCAGGAATTTGCCGCAAAAGGTAAGATTTTGATCAGTGGTGCAACCGTCAATTGGCCGAAAGTGTTCCATGCATCTCTTTCTCCCAAAACTCTTCAGCTTGAATACACCGGTACGTTATCCAGGAAGCAGATCGATATTTCCTCTGTAGATCTCAGTATGGAGGGTTTCAGAATCAAGGGGAGCTTTCAGCTTCAGGACTATATGAGCAAGGATCCGCGCATCGTGGCAAAAGCAAGCACTCCTTCAACATTTCGCTACGAAGACGTAAGAAAGTATGTTCCGTATGGCATCATCGATATCGATACCGCCGATTATATCGAAAATAAGATAAAAACCGGCATATTCAAGCTTGACACAGGCGTACTGGACGGACGTATAAGCCAGATAACCCATATGGAAGTTGGCCAGAATTGCAACACCCTTATGATTCGAGGTCCTGTAGAAAAGGCAGTGTTGAGTTATGGGCCAAAAGCACCTGAATTCAATAAGCTAAAGGGTGTTATCGAACTTAAAGGTAAAAACTTCAACCTGGTCGGCATGACCGGTTTTTTCGGAACGTCCCCCTTTTCGCTGGACGGTTCGATTACCGAATACAATACTGACAAACCGGCCGATTATCCTATCAAGATGGATATCGCACCGCATCCCTCTGAAATGGCCTGGCTTACTAAAATTGCCGGCATTCCAAAACTTGAATACAATAACAGTTCATCATTACATCTGACCGGTAGCGGTCATTATTCCGCCTACAGACTGAACGGAGACTGGGATCTCAAGCAAGCGGCCTACTCACTGCCCGGATACGTCAGCAAACCGCTCTCGATGCCACACACGCTCAAGTTCAGTTCGATTATCGGTAAAGAATCCACAAAAGTCACGTCGGTAGATTATAATCTGCAACCTCTTGTTATCACAGGCAGCGGCTTGATTGGCTACGGTAAAAAACCGTATCTCGGCTTCGATCTTCAAACGAACCGCTTTATGATGAGCGAAGCACTGCCAATACTCTCCATGTGGCAGAAATATAAACCAAGAGGAACAGTACTGGCTCATATCAGAGGCGGGGGGGACCCGGCGGATATGAGTGCCATGGATTACTATGGTACCGTTGAACTTACGCGGCTAAGTATCCAACCTGCCGAGCAGTTGAAGCAGATCAGCGGCATAAGTGGTTCGGTGTATCTCAAGGGAAACAGCCTGGAAACATCCAGCATTGCGACCCGCTATGGCAACTCGGTAATGACCATGAAAGTTGGCATAAAAAGCCTTAAAAACCCCGAAGGCGATATCACCCTCTCATCACCGCAGTTCTATCTGCGTGATTTAGACCGTGCCGAAGCTCCGCCGAATGCAAGCATCAAACGTTTCAACGCCAATTGCACGCTGCGCAATGAATCCATTGAGTTACACAGTGCTTCGGGAATGATTAATGCTTCTAATTTCAATCTCAGCGGCATTTATCTGACCGGCAGCAATCCGCAGGCGAACTTGACTGTAACGTCTTCAAAACTTGATCTGGATGATCTGCGCATGTTTTCTTCGCCTGCACAGAAACCGGATAACCAACAAAACCCGGGACTGGATGTAAAACTTACCCTGAATGTAGAAAACGGGAATTTCGGAAGATTGACCTTCAGCAAATTAAATGCTTCCGCTCTGCAGGAAAAAGGAGTCATTTATCTCCAAAACCTGACCGCTGGAATGCTGGGGGGAAAAGTTACGGCCAAGGGAAGAATTGTCCCGCATGTCGAGTTGGGGGATCGATATGACCTTACTCTTGATATTTCCAAAGCCGATGCGGAAAAACTATTCTCGGCACTCGACATTTCCCGGGAGGTTACCGGTACACTGACACTGCATGGCGACCTTACTGCCCGTGGAAATACTCTTATCGATATCAAAAAAAGCGCCTTGGGCAATATCCGGCTCCAGATGAACAACGGTAAATTGAGAAAATTCAACACACTATCGAAGGTGTTTTCTATTTTAAATGTTTCACAGTTGCTCAAATTCAAGCTGCCTGACATGGCTTCGGGCGGAATGCCCTACAGCACTATTAAAGGAAGCATCTCGGTCAAAGACGGTATCTTGTCCACGGAGGATCTCTTCATCAGCAGTAATGCCATCAACGTCTCGATTGTCGGAAATGCTGATATTGTAAAAGAGGAATTAAACCTTACCCTGGGAGCCCAGCCACTGCAGACTGTTGACAAGATCGTCAACCGGATTCCGATCGTTGGGTGGCTATTAACGGGAAAGGATAAGGATCTACTGACCGCCTATTTCGAGGCCAAGGGAAAATGGTCTAACCCTCAAGTCAGTGCTATCCCTGTAAAATCGATGGGCAAGGGAATATTGAATATATTCATCAGGGCATTTGAATTGCCGGTAAGACTGTTTACAGACACCGGCGAAGTTATCATGGGCAAGTGAACGTTGTCAGTAAATGCTGTAATTACGCGGATCTGAGAAAAGCTCTTTCAGGAATAGGTTGTTGAGATGATGGCCGGTCTTGTTGGCATCCACCTTTCCAAGAATGCGATAACCGCAGGTATATAGATCGCCGATCAGGTCAAGTATCTTGTGATTCACAAGTTCTTTCTTGTAACGAAGACCTTGAGGGTTGACAATACTGTCTTCTCCAATCGCGACAGCGTTATCCAGAGACGCCCCCTTGGCCAATCCTGCATTGCGGATCGCTTCAAGTTCCTCAAGAAAACCGAATGTGCGCGAATTGATAATCGAAAAAGCATTCTCGACGTCAGTAACACGTTTTTTCTGTTTTCCCACCGGAGCCCGGAACTCGATAGCCATGGTGATATCCAGAGTATTTTGCGGTTTTACCCTGACAAACGCATCATCCCTGGTAACCTCAACCGGACGGAGCACTTTCAAATATACTCCGGACTCCGGGAATTCATAAACCCCGGCCTTCCACATTCCCTGGTAGAACTCCCAGGCAGAGCCATCCATTATAGGAACTTCAGGACCGTCAATGTAAACCAGGCAGTTCGTGATGCCAGAGAAATAGAGAGCAGCCATCAGGTGTTCAATTGTCGAAACGGAAACACCATCGCTACTGATCTGGGTTGAGAGGCGGGTATCTCCAACCATATCATAGCGTGCAGGAATAAGGTGCCCGTTATACACGAAAGCGATGCCGAACTCACGGCGGGGAAGAAACTCCAGCGTCACTTCACGTCCGCTGTGCAAACCGATGCCGGATACTTTGAAAATTCTGTTTATGGTTGTCTGGCGTTTGATCATTTGCCGTCAACCCTGCTTTTCAGATCTGCATGTTCTGCCGCAAGAGCATCGTATTTTCGCTCAAGTTCACGAATCTGGTCGAACAGGCACGCAATCGCCTTGGCCTCCGGATCAGGCAGTTGGCCGTGTTGCAGGTCGGGACGGGCCTCCTTGTGTTTCTCCTCCATTACCATGCGGCCGGGTATTCCGACTACCGTTGCGTTCTCAGGTACCGCTTTGACTACTACTGAATTGGAGCCTATCTTGGCTCCTTTCCCCACGGTGAACGGTCCCAGAACCTTGGCACCTGATCCGATCACCACGTTGTCCTCCAGGGTCGGGTGACGCTTGACCTTGTCCCAGGTTACCCCGCCCAGAGTCACACCATGGTAGAGGGTTACATTATCTCCGATCTCGGCGGTCTCACCAATGACAACTCCCATGCCGTGATCAATAAAAAACTTTCGACCGATCTTTGCCCCCGGATGAATCTCAACACCGGTCAGGAATCGACCGATATGAGACGTAAATCGTCCGAAAAAAAAGAACTCATGAATCCAGAACCAGTGGGCAATTCGATAAAACCAGAGCGCATGAAGTCCGGGATAGCAGAAAATAATCTCCATAACATTTCGAGCGGCCGGATCGCGTTCAAATACCGAGTTGATGTCTTCACGGAGGTTTTTAAACATTTTGTTCAACTCCTATCAATTCACTTGTAAAACGTTTTTTCAGAGTTAGCACACTGCCAGCGAACCTGTCAAATTCATTTCATTTATCCAAGCCTGATACACATGACAAACGATCAGGAATCTGATTTTGATGAAAATGCGTTGAGTGTTACTTTTGGGATAGCAACGGTAACTTCCCGCTCGACAAAAATACTGTTTATTCATTATAACAGGGACGAGAGCTACTTTCACTTGTATTGGAGATCATGTGGATACTTTGATCCTGTCTGCCCCGGCAAAAATTAACTACCTGCTTGATGTCGTAGGAAAACGATCTGACGGTTATCACGATCTTCGCATGATCATGCAGAGAGTGAATCTTTGCGATGAAATCACCCTTGCCCTGACAAACTCGCCTGGAATCAATGTTACCTGTAATTCGAAAGGCGCCCCGAACGGTCCGGACAATATTGCCTGGAAAGCTGCTCGTGCAATGCTTGATTGTGCTGCATCTGAAAAAGGGGTAACTATAGAAATTGCAAAGAATATCCCTGTTGCAGCCGGTTTGGGAGGCGGGAGCAGCGACGCGGCATCTGTGCTGATGGGGATGAATGAATTGCTAAAGACTGGACTCACTGAACAGCAGCTTATTGAAACCGGTTGCACGCTTGGCGCAGATGTTCCTTTTTTCATTATCAAGTCTGCTGCGCTGGCAGAGGGGATCGGAGAAAAACTCACCCCCCTGCGTGAGATGCCTAACTGTTGGATTTTGCTTGTTAATCCTGGCGTTAGTGTTTCAACTGCCTGGGTTTATAGATCTTTGCAGTTGACAAACAAGGGTGAGCTGAATAGAATGCCAGAGTTTTTCGAATCAATTGAACAGATTGTATCAATTCTATCCAACGATCTTGAAACGGTAACAATTCCGGCCTTCCCGGTAATTGCGGATATCAAGTCCCGCCTGATGAATCTGGGCGCGGCTGGAAGCCTGATGTCGGGCAGCGGACCAACGGTATTTGGTATTTTCACGACTTTTGATGCTGCAGAGGCTGCTCGTTGTGAAATATCGAGAGGCACGAACTGGTTTGCTGCGGTAGTAGAAACGATCTGAGAAGCACTTTATTTAATGTATTGGGGCGTCGCCAAGCGGTAAGGCACCGGATTTTGATTCCGGCATTCCCAGGTTCGATCCCTGGCGCCCCAGCCAAACTATAAAAGGTCAGCTTTCCAGGCTGACCTTTTGTGTTCAATAAGTATGCATCCACTTTATTCCCAAAATCCACGTCTTCACGTGACAAAATTGCAAGGACTCAGTAGAGTGTTGATCAACCTCGTTTCGATTCACCCGTATCCCTCACCTCAATCAATTCCCCTGGCGAACGCCTTCCTAAAGGCATATGCAGTCGAGAGTGCTGTTTCAATCAACCTCATTGATTTTTTTATCGGCCAGGATGTTGCATCCTGCGCTGCCACTCTTGCCGGGCGTTTCCCGGCAGCGGTCGGCTTTTCGATGTACGTCTGGAATCGCGATCTCAGCTTCAAAGTTGCTGCTGAACTTCGGCGGAGTCATCCCGCGATCACACTGTTTTGCGGTGGACCGGAAGTCACCGCTGATCCTGAGTCAGTTACAAATTGTGGAATTTTCGACTTCGTTATTGTCGGAGAAGGAGAAGTTCCTTTCCTTTCACTTTGTCAAAAGCTTGCAGTTGGTGCCGATATCTCGGAAATTCCTGGTGTTATCTTTCCGGGATCCTCCGTACTCTCCCCCCCGCCCCCAGTAACAAGCCTGGATTCAATCCCTTCACCGTACCTTACCGGAATAATTGATACTCAGGCAACCCATGGCATACTCTGGCAATTATCACGGGGCTGCACTTTCACCTGCGACTTTTGCTTTGATTCGCGCGGAATGTATGGCGTGCGGAATTTTTCACTGGAAAGAGTCGAATCTGAATTACGACATTTTGCCAATTCCGGCGTTTCACAGGTATTTGTACTTGATTCGACTTTCAACATGGATAAGGATCGTGCCAAAAAAATATTACGCATGATCCATGCGATTGCTCCTTCAATTCACTTTCATTTTGAAGTGAGGAATGAATTCATTGATCGAGAAATGGCACGTCTCTTTGCACAGATTACCTGTTCTCTGCAGATTGGTTTACAGAGCGCTGACCAGGCTGTTCTCACGCAGGTTGGACGGTCATTTAACAAGGGAGACTTTACCACTAAAGTCGGCTTACTGAATGAGAGCGGCGCTGTATTCGGTTTTGACCTGATTTACGGATTGCCGGGTGATACCCTTGACGGTTTTCGTAGCAGCCTGGACTACGCTCTGTCGCTCTATCCGAATCATCTTGATATTTTCCCTCTTGCCGTTCTGCCGGGAACCCGTTTGGCGTCTCGTGGAGCTGGCCTGAATATGCGCTGGAATTCGCAGCCGCCCTATGTTATCGAAGCAACTGAAGGTTTCAGTGCCATTGATTTGCATGCGGCAGCCGAACTGGCTACGGCATGCGACATTTTTTTTACACGCGGTAAAGCGGTCGCCTGGTTTAATGCAGTAGTAGTGGCTCTTGGAATTACCCCCTCCACTTTTTTGAAAAATTTCAGCGACTGGCTAATTGAACGCTATGGCCATAGCAATAAAGAATCAGACTTCACTGATGCCGACATTTGGAATATGCAGAAACATTTTTTAACGCTTCAATTTAGCGGCAAAAAATTAAAGCGGTTTCTGCCGCTCGTGCTTGACCTGATAAACTATCATTATCAATATGCCGCTGTTCTGCTTGCTCCATCACCTGAGTCCGGTGAAAGTACCGAAGTGGCATCCACGGAATGTGATACCCGTTTCAAGCTTGATCTATCAGCCCGGATTGTTCATTTTACGTACGAGATCGAAGATCTGCTTGGTTGCGGGGAGCCGCACATTAACTGGATGTACGAGCACCTTTCCCAGACAGGTTCCCAGGCAGTTATCTACCACAATGCCGGTGTGATATACACAGAATCGCTGGCAGCCCCCTATGTACACCTGCTGGAACAGATACGGGATAAAACCGGCACACTATCAACGATCGAAAACGGGCTTACCGCCGATGAATCCCGCGATTTTATTACCTTTGCTCTCCAGGAAGGAATTCTTGTGAAGTGTTGACGTTACATATGTGGATTAATGGCGGCAGGTTTCATTACTCAACAGCGAAAGAAGTTGCATTTTGGTAAATGTTTTAGTATATCTTCTATTTCTTTTTCACATGTTTTTTACTCTTTTCATATTTCGAAAGGTGTTTGGTCACCATGCACGATAAAATTAAGATCTTTTCCGGTAATTCAAATCCTGATCTGGCCCAGCGAATATGCGACTGTCTCGGTGTTCCGCTCGGTGCAGCACGGGTACGGCGATTCTCCGATGGTGAAGTAATGGTTGAAATCGGCGAGAATGTTCGCGGTCGCGATGTCTATGTTGTTCAGTCAACCTGTGCGCCGACCAACGACAACCTGATGGAGTTGCTGGTGATAACCGATGCCTTGAAACGAGCATCGGCAGCCACCATAACTGCCGTAATCCCCTATTACGGCTACGCTCGCCAGGATCGCAAGGCTGCGCCTCGTACCCCGATAACCGCCAAACTGGTAGCGGACCTAATAACAACTGCAGGCGTCAACAGGGTTGTAACTGTTGATCTGCACGCCGGTCAGATACAAGGCTTCTTCAATATCCCGGTAGACAACTTGTACGCTGCACCGGTTATTCTCAACTATCTCAAGGACCGATTCAAAGGCGATCAAGTAGTTATGGTTTCTCCAGATGCCGGAGGCACCGAGAGAGCACGTGCTTTTGCCAAGCGCCTTGAATACTCACTTGCCGTAATTGACAAACGCCGTACCGGTCCTAACGTTGCTGAAGTAATGCACCTCATCGGTGATGTTCGCGATAAGATCGCTATTATTCTTGATGATATGATTGATACTGCCGGCACCCTGACTCAAGCGGCCAAGGCTCTCAAAGCAAACGGAGCCAAAGCCATTTATGCCTGTGCAACGCATGGTGTACTGTCCGGTCCGGCAATCGAGCGGATCAACTCTTCTGATATTGAAGAGGTAGTAATAACCGACACAATACCAATTCATAACAATGAAAATGCAACCACCAAAATCAGGATGCTTTCCGTGGCAGACTTGTTAGCCGAAGCAATCAGGCGAATTCATGAGGATGAATCAGTTAGTTCGCTATTTGTATAGTACCAAATATTGATTATCGAATAGGACGGGGGTAACCCGTCACTACACCTGGAGGAACGTATGCAACAGAAACAAATGAATGTTGAACTGCGCACTAAGACCGGTACCGGAACGAGCCGAAGACTTCGCAATGCGGATATGGTGCCTGGTGTTGTTTACGGCAAGGGTCTTGACCCGGTGACTGTCAGCATCAAAAGCCGTGATCTGCAGGATGCCATTTCCGGCGCAGGTGGACAGAACAACCTGATAACCTTGATCGGCGGCGGAAGCCTTGACCAGAATATTGCTATTGTTGCTGATATTCAGCGTGATCCGATCAAGCGCACATTCAAGCATGTTGATCTCCATCGAATCAATCCGAATGAAAAGCTCCGTCTCACCGTCCCGGTGGTCCTCTCAGGAACCGCAATCGGTGTGAAAGAAGGCGGACTGCTTGATCTGGCTCACCACGAATTGCACATTGAATGCCTGCCAGGAAACATTCCTGACTGCATTACCATTGATGTCACGGATCTGAAAATTGCCCATTCGATTCACGTCAGCGAGATTCCGCTACCAGAAGGTATCGTGATCCTTGACCAGGCAAAGATTCCCGTTGTCAGCGTTCTTGGCAGAGCCAAAGAAGAAGAAGCTCCGGCTGCGGCATAGAGCACGAATTTAATCTAGTATGAGTACCTATATAATTGCGGGGCTGGGCAATCCCGGCCCCACCTATCAATGGACCCGCCATAACGCGGGTTTTCTTTTTTTGGATCGCCTTGCTCATCTGGAAAATATTTCTATTTCAAAAAAATCATTTTCAGGTTTTTCTGGAGAATGGAACTTT
>Ga0172380_10004289_pt1 | contig 18472 bp, 25 predicted proteins | sample Leawe162metaG_FD_119747 | JGI IMG/M metagenome (GOLD analysis project Ga0172380, IMG submission 119747) | Leachate microbial communities from a municipal landfill in Southern Ontario, Canada - Leachate well 162 metaG | ecosystem: Engineered > Solid waste > Landfill > Unclassified | place... | reverse complement strand
CACCTCAATTCGCGGAATTCCCGGCAGTTCACCTGGCAGCGGACCTACTTCAAGCCGCCCGATGGGTTCCGGGTCACCTTTCTCGACGAGACGTCGAACTACCAGACCCGGGAGATGAAGATCCCGTGGCCGGGTCACGTCGGCGACGTCGATCTTGCCGAGGAATTGAGCCATCCCGGCAAGACCGATCCGGTGGAGGTCTTCACCGAGACCAAGCGCCGGATGTTCGAGCTGCAGCACCGGACCGATCGGTTCACAGCGGTGCAGGAAGGCGCGGCCAGAACCGCCACCCGGGGCGACCTGGTCAAGGGGAACTACGATACGCTGGTCTCGACCCAGGCGGCGCTGCGCGTCATCGCGGTACGCGGCAAGAGCGTGCAGCTCGACGGCATCGTGACCATGGCCTCGGGGCAGAACTATGCGGCCCGCTACTTCGTCACCGACACCTCGGGCACGCCCGACATCTGGACATCCGTTCTCCGCTCCGTCGTCACCGTGCCAGGAGACCATGGGGTTATCACCTTCGCCGATGAGAACGCGCCCCCGGCCGTGGGAGAGCTGCTGCAGTTCGGACCGGCCGGGCACGAGAGCATCGACCTCATCGTTACCGCGGTGGAGGCCGGGGAGGGAATGACCTCGGTCATCCACGCCGTCGCGGCCGCGCCCATCATCGACCAGCTGACGGACGAGCTTGTCGTGCCGGCGTGGGACGGCCGGGTCGGAGACCTTGCGGCACCGGATGCAACCGAACCAGCGGTGCCGCGGGTTGTCTCGATCGCCACCCACTACGCCGGCGCCGCGGATGGCCTTACGGTGCTCCTCGCGCCGGGCCTCGGCAGCGCCGTCGTGGTGGCCAGCTACAACGTCCGGCACCGCCTCAGCGGTGCAGGTGTCTGGAGCGGGCCGGCATCGGCGCCGGCCGGCGGCGGCGGCGTGGTCGTCACCGGCTATGTGTCGGGTGTCGCGATAGAGCTGAGCTGGCAGGCTGTGAGCCTCGCCGGCGAGCTCAGCGACTGGAGCGCGACGTCCGATCCGATCACGGTGGCCGTTCCCGAGCCTGCCCCGGCCGCGCCGACGGGCGGCTCTCTTGTCGGAGGGCTGGGCTACGCAACGATGGGGTTCACCACGCCCCCGGCGCACTTCGCCAGCCTGGGGGTCTACCGCGCAACCCTCGTCGATTATTCTGACGAGGTACTTGTCGCATCGATCGACAGCTACGCGCCGAGCACGACCTACAGCTTCATCGACGGCGATCCGACCCGGTCCAACCTATTTACCACCGCCGATTTCTCGGCCACCGGGGCCTGGAACTTCGGCGCCGGCTGGTCGATCGGGGCGGGCCTTGCCACCAAGACCGCGGGCGCCGCCAACGGCATCAACCAGTTCCTGACCATCACCGCCGGCCAGGTCTGGCGCATCGCCGCCACCGTGGTGCGCACCGCCGGCAGCATCGCCGCCCGGCTCAACGTCGTCCCGGTCGACAGCGCCCCGGTCTCGGCCAGCGGCCTGCTGCTGGCGCGCCTCACCGCCGGCACCGGGCACACTGCGGCGGGCTTCATCCCCGACGCTGCCTTCGCCGGCTCGATCGACGACGCCAGGGCCTACATCGAGACCGCAGCCTGCCTCAGCCAGGGCACCCACTATTACCGGCTCAAGGCAGCAAATGCCGAGGGCAACGAAGGCACACCGCTGGCGCTCGGCGCAGTTACCGTCATCTGAGGTCCAGACATGTCTGTGAAGACCACCAATCTCGGCCTCGAGGCCGGGCTCGACGAGTTCTTGGTCAACACCACCGTCTCGGGGGTGAAGCGCACGCGGCGGATCACGCTCGAGAACGCGGCCGCCGTTCTCGCCGCGTCGACGGCGCTCACCGCGTGGGTGGGCAGCAAGGTCAAGGAATTCGTATCGTCAAACCGCACGTACGAAATCGATGCGACCGCAAGTCCGGGCGGCGACGGCTCGAGCGGAGCACCCTTCCAGTCGATCACCGAGGGGTGGAACTGGGTCGTCCGTCACCTTTATGCGCCTAACGGCATCGTCATCACACTCAACTGCGAAGGCACTTTCGCGGCCTGGCAGAACTGCATCTTCCCAGTTGAAGGCGGTGGGCGCATCGACGTTGTCAGCAACCGAGTCGGTGGCAATATCTTCGGCGCCGCCGCGGCGACGCTGAGTGCCGGCATCTACTTCGCCGCCGGCGCCTATGGTCGTCTGGGCGGATTCGACATCTCTTCGGCCACCTATGGCCTGTGGGCGATCGACGGCGGCACGATCGTAGAGGTGTTCTTCAACGTCTTCGGCGTGTGCGTCGAGGAACATATGTACGCCACTCGCGGCGCGCGTATCGAACAGACGGCCGATCAAGGCTTCACTGGCGGCGCCAAGTCGCATGTCCAGTCGTCGCACCAGGGCAACTGGCGTCGGTCGGTTGGCCAAATCGTGGCCCTCGCTGACGTCACCTTCAGCCGCGCTACCCTCTACTCGGAAGGCGCGTCCGATCTGACGATCACTGGCACGGGGACGGTATTCAATGCAAACGGCCACGTTGTCACCGGTGTAAAGCTGCGCGTCGATATGGGGTCGTACTTCCAGTACAGCCTACTCACAACCCTTGCCGGTGGTTGGAATCTGATCCTCGGCTCGATACTGCCGCAGATCTCGCAGGGCGCCATAATCTACACCGGGCAGCCTGAGCTCAACGTTGGCCCATTCGTTGCCGATGGTCCGCCCTGGCTATCGGACGGCACCGCCCCGACGATCACTACGGTCGGCGGCGCCCTCGGCTCGGGCAATGTCCCGGTCGGCCAGTTCCAGTTCCACGGCAAGAATTGCAAATTCAGGCGCCAGATAGCCATTGGCGCTTCGGGTGCGGGCACAGCGAGCGGCATTCTGCAGGTGACGCTGCCGGCGGGGGTAACCGCGGTGGCGCTCGGACACACCCCTGTCTTGGCCTACCGCTCCGACCGGACGCATCTCGTGGCCTTCATTCCTGGCGGGGCCAACTACATCGAAATTCACAAGGTCGATCTGTCGACGCCAGTCGCCAACAGCATGACTATCTTTCTCGCTGGTGAGGTCGAGTACGCGTGACCCTGCAGCGGAAGACTCGACTCGCTCCCCCTCTGCGCACTAGCCTCATTCCACCTGTGGAGGGGGAGGGCGGCTGGGCCGCCTTGGGCTGGATGGTCTACTACATTGCCGGCGCGACCGACGGATTCAGCAGATCAATGCCGCCGGAGAGCCTCCTGGCAGCGACGGGCGCCATCGTCGCAAACAACGGCATTGTCGAGGTGGGGCCGATCCGTGATTTCGGTACTTTTACCAGCACGGCGATCGCGCCTGGACATACCATGTGGACGGGCACGGCCGATCGGATGTTCATCTACGATTCGTTCTTCAAGACCAGCATCCTAGGCATGTTTTACAACGTCTCGATCCAAGTAGAGTACCACGACTACAGCAGTCCGCAGGCGACGGACACCCGCGCCTTCCTCAATGCGTCGCAGGTTCCCGCGGTCTTCTTCGCCGGCGCCGATCTCTTCCAGGGCGGATACCTGGACGACACAATGAACGGATACGGCGGCAACGATACCATCGTCGGTGGCGAGGGCACCGACAACCTCAACGGCGGAGACGGCGACGATTGGATTTGGGGTGAATCTCTCCAGCCCCCCGGCTACGCGTTTTACAATGCATACAGCGATACGATCACCGGCGGCGGCGGGAGGGATGTGATCGACGCAGGCTATGGGAACGACATCGTCTATGGCGGTGCTGATGGTGACCTTATCAGCGGTGGCGACCATACAGACGCCCTCAGTGGCGATGGCGGCAACGACGTCATCTACGGCGACAAGGACCACGACTACATCGACGGCGGCGAGGGTGCCGACATCCTGACGGGCGGCGGCGGCAACGACGTGGTGTGGGGCGGCCTTGGCGGTGACGCGATTTCGGGCGACGCCAACTCGGACGTCCTCAGCGGCCACGCTGGGGACGATGTGATCTGGGGTGACAGCCCCAACGACGATCCATCGCTTCAGGGCGACGACACGATCAACGGCGACGAAGGCGCGGACACAATCTACGGCTTCGGCGGCCCTGACAATCTTTGGGGTGGAACCGGTGGAGACTCCATCCACGGTGGTGATGGCAATGACTCGTTGCGAGGCATGTCCGGGAATGACTACCTGTACGGCGATGCCGGCGCCGATACCTTCCTCTACGACGAAACCGGATTCGGCCAGGATCAGATCTTCGACTTCGAGCACTTGTCCGACCGACTGCTGATCAGCTCCTCGATCTTCGCAAGTGCCTCCGCCGCGCTGGCGCATTCGGCCGCTTCTGGCGGACATACATTCATCGACGCGGGCGGCGGCAACATCATCGTCCTGATGAACTTCACGAGCCTGACCGCGGGCGACATCCAGATCTTCTAGCGTCCGGCCAACGCCGGTTTCATCATTCCATCAAGGGCTCGCTTCGGCGGGCCCGTTTTTCATTTCCATCACAGGAGGGCGCCATGCTGCCCAATGATGTGCTCGTCGTCGCCGGCAGGCTGGCGACGGAACTCGGGCTGCCGCATGCCCATGTCGCGGCGGTGACCGACGTCGAGTCCAACGGCAGGGTGTTCGGGCCGGACGGGCTGCCGATGATCCTGTTCGAGCCGCACATTTTCTATCGCCGGATCAGCGGGGCGGCGCGCGACGAGGCGGTGGCGATCGGGCTGGCCTCGAAGGAGTGGAACAAGCGGCTCTATCCGGACCGGCAGGCCGAGCGCTGGAAGCAGATATCGGACGCCATCAAGCTGCTGCGCCGGCACGGCCTGCCCGAGGACGCGGCCTGGGAGTCGGCGAGCTACGGCGTCGGCCAGGTCATGGGGTTCCACTGGAAGGCGCTGGGCTTTCGCAGCGTCAAGGGCTTCGTCGAGCGGATGAAGGCCGGCGCCGAAGGCCAGATCCACATCATGCTGCGCTTCATCGCCGTCAACCACCTCGACGACGAGCTGCGCGAGGGCAGGTGGGCGGCCTTCGCCCGCGGCTACAACGGCAAGGGCTTCAGGAAGAACCACTACGATACCAAGCTCGCCCGCGCCGCGCTGCTCTACGGCGGGCAGGCGGCGGCGCCTGACGGGCTGCTGCGGCTCGGCGCCAAGGGTGCCCGCGTGCGCGAGCTGCAGGCCCTGCTGGCCCGCGCCGGGCACGCCGTGACGGTCGATGGCGACTTCGGCCCCGCGACCCGCGACGCGGTGATGGCCTTCCAGAAGAGCCGCAAGCTCAAGGCCGATGGCGTCTATGGGCCGAAGACCGAGGCGGCGCTGGCCGAGTTCCGGCAATCGGCCGACGAGAAGCCGGGGGCGCAGAAGGTCACCGAGATCGATGCGGTCAAGCAGGGCGCCGGCGGCGTCGGTGGCGGCCTTGTCCTCGAGGGGCTGCAGAACCGGGTCGATGCCGCGACCGAGCAGCTGCAGCAGGTGAGCGGCTTCGATCCGTGGCTCGGCTACGGGCTGGCGGCGCTGTCGCTGGTGGCGTTCTGCATCGCCGCCTGGGGCGCCTACCGCATGCTCTCGGGCTGGCTGAAGAGCCGCACGACGGTGGAGGCATAGATGGGCGGGCTCTTCGCCTCGGCCGTCGCCTGGCTGCTGAGCAAATCGACCGGCGACGTCATCGGCAAGATCGTCGACCGCCTGACGCGGACCGACGACGGCACCGTCAAGCTCGAGGACATTCGCGCCCGCTCGGCCGAGGCGCTGGCGAAAGAGGATACCACCCAGCGGCTCGCTGCCATCGACGCAGGTAACGCCCGGCAGGCGACCAAGATGAACCAGCCGGTGTTCTGGATCATCATCTGCGTGATGATGGGGCCGCCGGCGCTGATCCTGTGGGGCGTCGCGATCTACAACGTCCTGTTCTGGGATCACGGCATCTGGCCGCAGCCCTGGGCGATCGCCGACTTCCCGGCCTCGATCAAGCCTTGGGTCGAGAAATCGATCGACTGGCTCTACGACCCGATCGGCGCGCCCTCGACGGTGGGCGCCGCTGCCCTCGCGAGCTGGCTGGCGCACCGCTGATAGAGGCGGTTGGCCTGGGCCAGAGCACAGCACGAAGGAATCTCCTCTCCCAACCCACTGAAAGGCGTCACACGATGAGCTCTTACGGGGATACGCGAATGGACTGGCAAAGCTGGGCGGCGAAGTTCTTCGGATCGGTCTTCGGCGTCCTGATCTCGATGGTGATGGTGGCGCCGAAGAACAGCCGCAACGCCGTCTATCGCATCCTCCTGGCGCCCGTCGCCGGGGTGATCTTCGCACCCTCGATCCAGGGCCTTGTCTGGTTCCTCCAGGGCAGCACGCTTGAGCACCACATGGCAGCGGGCTGCGCCGCCGGCTTCACCTGCTGGTTCATCCTCGAGGCGGCGGCGCGGTTCCTCAGCTCGGAGGACACGCTACGGCGCCTGCTCGAGGAAATGGTCAAGCTCTCCGGCAAGGACAAGTCGGGGAAGTAGCGCGGTCAGACGCCACGGCGACAGCCCTTCGCCGCCCTGGTCCCAGGCAAACCGCCTTCCTGAGTCGGGAGACGCACCATGACACTGGCCCGCTTCGCGGCGCTGGTCGCGATTGCCCTGGCGATTGCGGTCGGCGCGGCCTTTCTGCCTTACGCGGTGAGCTTAGGCGCCGCCCCGCCCATGGTGGCGGCCACTCCGCCGCCCGGGGCGGCGCCTAAGGAGCGCTGTGTCAGCCCGGCCGATGCCCGGCTGGCGTTCGAGGCGGCACTTGCCGAGCTCGGCGATCCGCCGGGGCTGCTCTCATTCGCGGTCAGCGGCGATCGGCTGGTCATGGTGTTGTGGATCCTCGGCAATCCTCAGATGATGAACCTGGTCTTCGAGGACGGCTGCCTCGCCGGGCAATTCCTGACGCCGGCACCCTAGGCTCAAGTCCAGCGGCAATCTTCCAAGCCCGGTCCTGCTCGCGCAGGGCCGGGCTTTTGTGTTTCTGGCCCTGGCAACCGCTAGCCCTCGCGGCTTGTTCTTATTCCGTTCACGGTGCCAGCATCGGCCTCTCTGGAGGCTTCGATGGCGGCGATCGATCTCAGGCATCACCTCGAAAATGGCGATCGGCTCTATGCCCATTGCCTCAACGTGCGCGGGCAGCTCCACGACCCGCCGTTCAGCCGGCCGCCGTGCACCCACGGCGCCACGCTCGACCTGGCCTGGCTGCTAGCGAAAGTTGGACGCGACGTCGTCGACCTCTACGGGCCGGAGGTCCAGCGGATGCTGGTCTGCAAGCGCTGTGGGTGTCGCGGAGCGACACTTATCAGCTCACCGCCGGACTGGTCCCAGAGTAGCGGCGGCCGGGAGGCAAGGGGCGGCGCGGACCTCAGCGGTAAGGCGCCGCCGGCGTCCAGGAGGTAAAGTCAGGCGCGAGCCGAGGGGTTACCAATGGGGAGACTTTGGGGGAGACTTTCGGTCGAAGCGCCGAGTAAAAACGCTGGAGTATCAAGCCCGCCATCCCGCTCCGGAGCCCGCTACCCGCTCCAAAATCTCCCCATTGTATCACCGCGAAGTAATTGATTTTGCACCGGTAATTCTAGTGCGGCATGCGCGGCAGCTAGCAATGGGCGAGCTTTGGGGATACTTAGGGGGAGACTCGCGGGGAGACTGGACACTCCTGATGGTGCGGCGCAAGGACGACACGGACCCCGACCGCTATCTGATGCAGAAGCGGGGCATCTACTATTATCAGCGGCGCATACCCCTCCACGCGCGGGCCCGCGATCGCCGCGGACCGCTGGTCCGGATCTCGCTCGAAACGAAGGACATCGCGGCGGCTCGGCGCGCCCGGGACCGCTACGAGGACGCCGACGATCAGATGTGGGCATCCATAGCCCGGCCGCCCCGCGATCCTGAGAAGGCCCGGTACGATGCGGCGGTCGCCCGCGTGGAGGCGATGGGGCTGACGTATCGGTCGGCTGCGGAACTGGGCAACGTCGATATGCTCGAACTGCTCCTCGAGCGCATCGATCGTCTCTCTGCGGACGGCTCCGATCCTGTCGCTATCGAGATGGCCGTTCTCGGAGGAGTGCCCAAGCCACCTATGCGGCTGAGCAAGGTCCGCGATCTCTACCTGAACGAAATCGCGGCCGACGAGATCAGGGGGAAGAGCGAGCAGCAGCGGCGGAAGTGGCGCAACGTCAAGACGCGGGCGGTGGCGGGCTTCATCGCGATCGCCGGCGACAAGGAGATCGAGCGGATAGACCGGGAAGACGCGCTCAAGGTGTGGCGGCACTGGCAGCTGCGCATCGCGCCCAGCGAGCCGGGGGAGGTGCCGACCCATACCGCATCTTCGGGGAATCGCGACGTGGGTGCGCTGCGCACCATCTACGACGCCTACTACCGTCACATGGGTGACAGGGATCGGGTCAACCCCTTCGCCGGCCTGTCCTTCAAGGAGCGCGGCGCAAAGAAGCGGCTGCGGCCGCCATTCGCCGTCGAGTGGATCCGCGATCGCATCATGCGGCCCGGCGCCCTGGAGACGATGAACCAGGAGCTTCGCGGGATTCTCCTGGCTGAGATCGAGCTTGGCGCCCGGCCGAGCGAGATCGTCAATCTCTTCCCCGAAAGCATCCGGCCGTGGGACGAGGTCCCCCACATCATCATCCAGCCGCGCGACGATCCCGAGGACCCGCGAGAGCTCAAGACCGAGCAGTCGGAGCGGGTGATGCCGCTGGTCGGGGTTGCTCTCGCTGTCTTCCGGGAATTCCCGCACGGCTTCCCTCGATACCGGGAGCGCGAGGAGTCCGCGAGCGGAGCGATCAACAAATATCTCCGGGAAAACCAGCTCATGCCGACGCCGAGGCATACCCTCTACGGGTTGCGGCACGCGCTGGAGGATCGGATGAAGGAAGCCGGCCTCGATGCCGAGCTGCGCAAGCTCCTCATGGGGCACATCATCGACCGCGAGATGTACGGCACGGGCGGCTCGCTCAAGTGGCGTGCGGAGCAGCTGGCGAAGATTGCCCTGCCGTTCGACCCGACGATCGTGACGACGAACCGCGGGCCGCCACCCGCTCGGCGCGGGCCAGCGCGTCGGACAAGGAAGACGTCGTAGCAGTGAGCTTGGCAAGCTCACGCTCGAGTCGCTGGTAGATGGGCAGATAGACGCTTCCCTCGGGCCCTGCCTTTGCCATCGCCAGGGAGAGACGATCGAGCGCGCGCTCGATCCGGGGGCCGGTGATCGCAGCCGGGCGAGGAGTGGACGTCATCATCGTCTTGGCGCCGGGACGGTGCTGGTGGAGGGAGTGACCGGTGCCGGTTCAGGCGGAATGCCTTCCATCCGGGCGAGGTCGACTTCGGTCGCGTCGCGCCAGCGGTAGCCGGTGACGGTTCCAGCCGTTCTGGGCAGGCGTGCCAGGTCAACGCATTCGCGCGCCTCCTCCACCTGGAGCACGGGGCGCCGCAGCCAGCGGGTGAACCTGACACGGGTGCGGCCGGTAAGGCGCGGTGGTTGGACGGTAGCCCAAAGCATCTCAGCCCTCCACCTTGAACGGGAAAAGCCAGGCCGCGGCGCGGGCCTTGCCCCGCTCAGGCGTTTCGGCCAGGTCCAGCGACCGGACGCTTGAGCGATACTTGTCGGCGGTGCCTCCCGGGCCGTAGCCCGCGAGCTCAGCCCAGCGATCGGTGGAGATCGCCTCGGGATAGTATCCGATCAGAACGTCGAGGAACCGGCATAGCGGGCCGTCGATGCGTGATCGCACTGCGGCGTGAAGGGCTTCGTTGCTGGCCGGCGAGCCGCTCGGCCGCGCAACATCCCGCCCTTTGGCGGTCAGCGCGATGCTCCCGGCCGCGACGTCGATGTATCCGCCGGTCCGCAGCGTAGAGCGGTACTTGTCCCACGTGCCGCCGAACGAGTAGCCGGCCATGAACGATACCTGGCGCTGGGTCGGCGCCGCGATTCCTGCCGCGTTCCACCAGGCGATGGCATCCACGATCTTCTGCAGCGGGCCCGCGAGTCCTTCGCTCGAGCGCGTGTGCTCGACCGCGGCTTCTGCGAGTGAGTTGATAGCCTTCTGCGTCGCCGGCTTCATCTTTGCGAAGGCCGGCTGGCTGTGCACGAGCGATGGGTGAGGCGTTGGCGTCTCGGCGGGATCGAACTTTACGACGTTGACAGGCACGCCGCGATCGCGGAACGCCTTTGCGTTCTCGTCCGTCGCGACGCTGTCGATTGCGGCGCTCGCAAGCCTTATCCCCTCGCCGAAACCCGCCATGACGCCTTGGCTTCGGCCCTCCTCTAGCCCGCGCCGGTATCCGCGATCCTCTGCCGCAGCGAGTTCGCTGGCGCCGGGCCGGGTAAGTTTCGCCTTCGTCCCTTCTGATGAGGGCGGCGAACTCAAAAGCGCGGCCTCGACGTGAGAAACATCCACCTGGGCGAGTGTCTTTGGCTCGATTCGCTTTTCGCCGGCCTTCGGGGTGGCGCTGGTGTCCAGCGTCGTGATCTGAGGAAACTTCGCGCGGGCAAGGATGTTCTGCTCGGGCGCGTAGAGCCAGGCCTCGCCGACAGCGAGGGTCGCGAGGGTGTCGAACACCTGCTTCGCTAGATCCCGATCGCCGTTGCCGTCGACCCATGCCTTGACCGCTTCGCGATCCTGGGGGGAGGGAAGGCGGTGGGCCACGAGGGTTGCCGCCTGCGTCAGGACGTCCTTGGAGAGGCGCGCCGGGCGCTGGGTGATGGAGATGAGGCGGAAGCCTTTGAACCTGCCACGCCTCGCTATCCAGTCGATTTCCCCGTGGAGCGCCTTGCTGTCGTCGCCCATCGGCTGCTGGGGCGCGAAGACGTCGGCCTCCTCGAGGACAATAGTCAGGGCCTCGGTGTTTACGCGCCGCAAGTCGTGGAGGAATTTCAGGAGGAACGCCTGCTGCGCCGTCTTCGAGAGCTCGGACAGGTCGATGACGGCGGGCAGGTTCTCGGTGGCGATGATCCTCGCCAGCGGTTCGGCCGCGGCTGGGTCGAGCGGCATATCGGCGTGGAGACCGCCGAAGATCGCGACCTTGTAGCCCGGCTTCTCGCCGTCGGCGCTGGTCCGCAGGCCGGCCCAGACGCCGAGCGGATCGAGGATCAGAACGCGGCGGCCGAGATCCAGCAGGCGCTCGACGATGCCCTTGGCGGTGAAGGTCTTACCGCCACCCTTTCTGCCGAGGATGGCGATGTCGGAATCGAGGGCGTCGTCGGGGATGGGATGGGTCAATTCAACCACCTTCCCGGCCCCCAGCCTCTGGCGTCAGCCACTTCTCGCCGTAGACGTGAACGACGTTGGTACCGTCCTGCTGGACGACGACGCCGGCCTTGCCGTCACGCCGACGATAGTGCCCGATGATGTCGCCGACAAAGCCGTCGTGCGCGATCGACACGCGGCCGGCTTCCGTCATGGGCAGGGCGCCGATGGCTGCGATGACCTCGTCGAGTTCCTCGACCACGCTCTCAGCCCAGCCCGGAAGATTGGTGACGTTGGTGTCCGGCTCGTAGTCACCGTTCTGATCAAAAATCGCGTCACGGCGCTTGTTGAGAACCGCGAGGACGGCCTTCCTTGAAATCGTATCCGGATCCTCGGACTTGCTGCCGGTCGATGAGGTGCCGGAGCTTGCTGCCTTGACGAGCTTGCCGTCGGCCGTTCCGGCACGAGCGTCGGCGATCGGTGTGGTCGTGCTCATGCGCCCTGTCGCTCCCTGCGCGGATTGCGGGACTGGAGTTTTCGGCTGTTCGGAGCCTTCTGACCTTGCCTCAGCTTGCGGCCCGCCGGCACCTTCGCCCGCTGCTCAGGCGGCTTGCGTGGCGGTGTCGGCTTGTCGCGGTGTGGCACCGGTCGATCGCGCTTGATCTTGGCGATGCCACGCTGGACCCGGTTGGCGAAGGTCTCGAGGAGTCCGCGGGCAATGTGCCAGCAGAGCAGCCCCTTGCTGATCTTTCCCACCCAGCCGTGATCGAGGAAGTTGTGGCAGGCGCTGCATCCGTCGATCACCGAAGTGTCGTGAGCCTTCTGCGCCATGCCGAAATTGGCGTCGTGGACGTGGCAGGGGACCGTCGTTTCAGGGTTGTCGTTGCACACGCCGACAAAGCGCAGCTTGCACGTCTCTCCCTTCGCGCCGGCGAGATACTCGCTGCTGCGGATTTCTTCCTGGCGCTGGGCGAGGGGGGCGTTCACGCCGCAAGCCTCACTCGAGCGAGATACGCAAACTCAGCGAACTGAAGATCCGGATCGAACTCGCGGAGGTCGCGGAAGTACGAGTAGCGCGCCCTACTGCGCGTGGCGGCCGGCACGATACGGCGGTAACCGCGGTAGCGGACCTCGAACGCACGGACTGGGGTGAGGGTCGAGAGATGGAGGGCGAGCGCATCTCGTCCGGCATTCGTGACGCTGTAGAAGGCCATCCGGCTGCTCCTGGCGGTCTTGATCCAGAAGGGGGAAGCATCGAACCGCCTGGCGAGTTCACCGTCATCCTCGGTGGCGTAGTAGTTTCGATAGCTCTCCCGAAGGGGGAACACCGGTCGACCGAGGGCGTGGTCGATGTCGTCAATCTGCGGATCGCGCAGATAGCGGTTCACTGGGGGATTGCTCTGGCTCGGTGTCATGCCGCCAGCCTCTCCCGCCACTTGAAGAAGCCGAGTGCGCCGCCAACCGGGATGAAATCGACCGGCCGGGCGTTGGCGATGACGAGGCCATAGCGGCCGACAAACCACTCATCGTCCGAGCTGGTGACGACGTCGACGATCTCGGCGACTCCGACGATGCCGCCGTTGAGATGGCCGCCCAGCATCCGGGCAAGAGTCTCGGACGGTCGGATGCCCATGAGCGAGGGCTCCCCCGTGACGGGGTGCCTGCCGCGCATCACGTCCTCGTAGGCGGTCCGGTCGAACTGCTTGCCGGCGTGGATGGCGATCGGACCGCGGAACTTGAGCGCCGGGTTCCACGGCTTCCACATGCGGTTCTCGATCGCCTTGTGGCCGTTGGCGATTAGCCAGGCCCAAGGCTGCATGATCGAGAGCGCGACGTCGGGGATGGAGCTCATGGTGCCCTCCGGAAGGGCAGCGGCAGCTGATCACGTGGAATCCGATGCTTCCCTCTCGCCATAGGGTGTTTAGGGTGTCCGTGCATTGTGGTGCCGAGGCATGCAAGGCTGACGCTGTGCGTCTCGGCCCGTCGGTGAACCCACTCGACCGCGGCGGCCTCGAAAGCGCCGACATTCCCCCAAGCGGCCAACATCGGGAGTGAGGCCTCTGCGGTGTACTCGATAGCGGCATTGATGAAATGGGGGTTCTCGGGCCCGCTCGGGTCTGCCGCCTTCCGCATCTCCGCCGGCGACGACGAGCGGAAGGCAAAGAGGTTGACGATCAATAGCCCGCCATAGCCCCACAGCTTCCCAAAGTGGATCAGCGTCAGAATCGTTGGATCGTCGACCAGGTGGTCGGCGGTGCTCGGGTTGAGCATGCAGACGACGAGCAGCGGCTTGCCGGCGTCCCACACCCGGCGCAGCTCGTTGCGGTAGCGGTTGTCGGGGCCGCTGAAGATCGCGGTGCGCTCCATGAACAGGTCGCTCACAGCCAGACCTCGACGATGACGGGATCATCTCCCGGCTGACGGCCAAGCCGCTGCGCACCAGGCATCCGCTCTGCGATGCCGAGTCGAACCGCCTCCAGCTGGTCGCCGGGAATTGTCTCGGCGGTTGGCGTGGATCCCTGCCATAGGCGAGCAATGTAGCCGTCGGGGTGATCCTTCGGGCGCGCATAGATCACCCACATCGGCAGGGGCCACGTCTCGCCGGGCCGGGGATGGACCGTCGCGTTCACAGGATGAACCTCAGCTCGATGCCCTTGACGGGAGCAACCTGGCTCAGCTCGTCGAGCTCGCGGGCGAACGCCGCCTCGACCTCGGGATCATGGGTCTGAGGCTCGACCGCCGCGATATAGGCCTTGATCGGCACGCCGTCGGCGGTGGTGCCGGTCCACACCCGGACGGCGGCCGAGTAGGGGCCGCGGGTCAGCTTCAGTATCTCGCCGGTGCTTTCGAGGGAGAGCTTCATGGATCAGGCCCGAAGCCCGTAGGTCTGACCGGTCTTGCGATCGGTAGCGAGCACGGCGCTGGTGCCGGCGGAAATCTCATCCACCGAGACCTTGATCACGTCGCCGGTCGTCACCTTATGGCCGGTGACGGTCATGCGGGGTCCGGAACGCTTCGCGGTCCATCTGGTGATGCGGATAATCGGCAGGGTCTTTGCAGTTTCGGTCACGTTGGATCTCCTGTTGGTGAGGGGGATGGTGCGGTGAGCAGGTGGACGAGCTCGAACTTGTCGACCTTTCGAAAGTCGATGCGATCGAGGTGCTCGATGACGTAGGCCTTGAGGTCTTCCCGGCGGATGTCCCAGGAGCTGCCGCCCTGCTGGGGCAGGCGCCTGTCCGCCCGCTTGGTCGCCTTCAGGTCGCCGCGGAATATCTCGGCGGTGACACCCTTGCTGTCGACGCCGAGGATCTTGGCCGCACGGGTGGCGGAGAGTGTCGGGCGGGCGGCGCGGCGCGAGATGTCCTCTCGCTTGCACCTGATGTTGATGGCTGTCGGCGATCGCGAAAAGCCATGGGCGCGGAACATGGCTGCCGCCGCGTCGAGATCATGGACCGGGGCTCGCCTCAGAAGGGCGATCTCGGCTGCAGTCCAGGGCGGTTCCTTCTTGTGGGGCATCGTCAGCCCGAGCTTCACTGCGCGCTTGGTGATCCACCAACGCGGGAGGCCGCGGGCATCGGCGAAGGCGTTGACCTCGCCCTTCTTGTCACCGGACATCAGCGGCCAGGCCGTGCGCATCTCGTCGTCGAGACCCGGGGGGACCGGTATCCTGACCTTTTCCCCACCGCCTCTCGACTTCTGGCCGGTAAGTTTGAGGATGCGCGCGCGAGTGTAGACGCCCGACGGCGTGCGGTGCTTAGCAAGGTGGGCCATGCAGGCCTGGGCCCCACCCGCAGGGTAGTACTGGCGAACAATCGCGTCTTCGGCTTCAGTCCAGAACCGGCCGTCGCGCCGTCCAGCAACATAAGGCTCCGATAGGCGCGGGGAGTGCGCGCGCCCCTTGCTGAAGGTTACTGGGGTAAGGCTCATTTGAGCATCGCCGGGGCTATGCGGACGACGGCCTGGCCGCCGTCGCCGGCGATCTCGATGACGCCATAGCGGTCAAGCAGGGCAACCGCCGCTGCGACGTCGTCGGCTGAGACACCAAGATGCTCGCGGAGGTCAGCAGAGACGGCACCGCTGGGGGCGAGTGGCCGCAGCGCATTCCACACCACCCCGGCCATGCCGAAGGCTGGTTCTCGAATGAACGCTCGCACGTTGCGATAGCCTTCCGGCAGCCTGGCATCCGATCGATCGGCCTCGTCGGCGGCCGTCGACTCCATCAGCGCCTCGAGGTCGAGCAGCTCAGCCGCCCGGTTTTCAGTCAGTGTCTCAGGGGCGCTGATCTCCGGCCGGGCGCCGCGGTGGACCGTCTCGATGCCGCCGACCTTTACGATCGCCGGCGAGCGGTTGAACGCGGCGCCCACGCCGACGAACTGCCCGGGGAGGAGCATTGGAAGCCGGTCGAAGGCCATCCGCGCGCCCCAACCGATCGTCTCGGCAGCGCGCCGAACGTCGAGGTCGAGGGTGTTCAGGCCGATCAGGAAGTTCGTCGCCTCCGAGACGACCGACTTGGACAGCCTGGTGAGGCGCTGGGTCGCCAGCACGCCGCAGAGGCCGCGCTTCCGCCCCCGGCTCATCAGATCGACGACGGCCGCGATCGAGGCCTTGCGCACGACAGGCGCCTCGGAGGTCTGCCCGCCGTGCGGAGCCAAGAGATGGACTTCGTCGATAGCGACGACGGCCGGGTGCCAGGCTTCCTTTGGCGCATCGATGAGCGCCTGCAGGAATGCGGCGCAGGCCTGCATCTGCCGCTCGCGTTCAAGGTCAGACAGATCGAGCACGAGACTGAGGCGATGCTCCCTCGCGCGCTCGGCAGCGGTGGCGAGTGCGAACGTGTCGAGGCGGCTGGCATCGACGTGGACGTGGCCATAGCGGTCAGCGATCGAGCGGAACTCGCCCTCGGGGTCGATGACGATCTGCTGGATGCGGCCGTGGGTCTGCTCGAGGAGGCGGCGGAGGGTCCATGACTTTCCCGCACCCGAGGCGCCCTGGATGAGGAGGCGGCCGTCGAGCAGCCGGGCCAGGTCGAGGCCAACAGGGCCGCCGGTATCGTCGGCGGTGCCGAGGTCAACATCGTTCGGACGCAGCGGGATGATTGCCGACGTCGTCCTGGCGGCCGGCGGCGCCGCGATGCCGCGTTCGGCCAGGGTCGCCGGATGCTGCGCGATGAGATCGTTGAGCTGGGCGCGGTTCATCGCGCGCACCTGTCGGGCGCAAAGGTCTGGACGGTGGGACCGGCATCCGGCCGGCACGATCCGGCACCGGGGATGGTGCGCACGAGGCCGATCGCGAGGCTGGCCAGAAACGCCAGGACCGTGACCACCATGAGGAGGCGGAAATACTGCGGGCTCATGCGTCGGCTCCCTGTCGGGCCAGCAGATGGCTGAACAGCGCGACGTCGGTCTCGATGTCGGTGGTCGCCCTGGTAAGAGGCCGAAAGGCGGTCACCGACCATGACACGCCGCCGTCCAAGCCAAGAGCGGCCTGCCGCGCGGGTATCTCGTCGAAGTAGAGGAAGACGCCGGCGAGAAAGAGCCGGTTGAGCATCAAGACGCTGGTGCGACGCACCATGACGCCGGAGATGGTCAGGACCTCGTTCAGCATCGGCACGCGCGTGGGAATCGGCAGCCACGTCTCCCAGTCGTCGTTGATGCAGACGACCGGCTGGCCCTTGACCGCCCACGAGGGAACGAGGAAGTCGCTCATCGACCCGTCTCCAGCTTTGCCACGGCCTCGCCGTAGCGAAGCTCGATGACGTCGTATTCCCACTGGGTCAGACGCAGCGCGCGGTAGCCGCTATAGGTCCGATCCAGGCGCTTGCGATCGCGGCCGGCGCTGATGAAGGCGTTGACCAGCGTGACCTCGAACGGAGATGTCGGGGCGGTGATCTCGCGGGGAGGGGGATCGCCGGGGCGCATCAGCGTTGGTTCCGCAGCGAGAAGGGAAGCGCGCCCGGCAGCACCCACAGGTGGTACATGTCGGCGCCGTCGACGACTTCACCCTGGGGCGGGTAGACCTCGACCGCCGTGCGATCTTCGCCGCAGAGCTCGTTCTTCAGCCGCTGACCTTCCCACCATGTTGGCCGGGTCTGTGTGGCCGAAGTGATTGCGAGGTGCACCGTGCCGTCGGGGAGCGGGCGTTCGAGAACGACGAAGGCGCGGTTGCGGTGCGCGGCGCGGACATAGCGCGTCCAGCCGGCGCCGCCGGGGACTCCGTCGGGATAGCTCAGGTGATCCCATGGTCCCCAGTCACCGCGAGCCCGCGCGGCCTGTTCGGCGCCCTTGATCATCCGGCGCTGCTGGCGCGATAGCTGCTGCAGCCGATCGGTGCCGTCGCGCTTGGGGCGATGGGGCAAAAGACTCGTGGTCATCGGGTGACCTCACGAGGCCATGCCCATCCCGCAGCGGTAAGGTCGATGCGGGCGCGGTCGACGCCGGCGACGCCTTGTCCGGTCTGGACGGCAAGCCCCGCCCGGACGAGCTGCTGCATCGTTTCGTGCTTGCGCGTGTTTCCCGCCAGCCGCCAGTTGCTGCTCGAGCGGCTCAGCCGAACAGCGGCGCCGTGCTTCTTGATGTCGTCGATGACGCCGGCCAGGACGGGGCTCAGGACGATCGTCATCACGCGATCTCCGGCATGGCGTTGTGTTCGGCGCCGTCGAGGAGCCGGCCGGCGGACTTCTTGCCAAGGCGGATCATCTGATAGCCGTCGTCGAAGACGTGCCCGATGGGCATGTGACCGGGGTGGCCCTTCGCGCTGGCCCACGTCCCCCACTGCTTTAGGAAGTAGGGGGTGTTCGTATCTGCGCACTGATCGCGAAGGGAGCGGAACCAATTTGGGTGCGGGGGACGAGCCTGCGCGCCGCTCTCGCCGCCGGCGACGACCCAGCGGAGGCGGCGGCGTTCGCCGCCCAGGGTCCTCAGCCCGTCGCCGAGCGCGTCGAGGACACCGGAGGGCACCCCCGCCAGGGCATGCTTCAGCCTGATGTTGCGGAGGTCGAGGGGGCCGAGCAGCGGCTCGGCGGAGATCCAGTGCAGCACGCCCCGGGCATCCAGCAGCTCCGAGAGCCGCTGAGCGGCGGCGTCCTGATCTTCGATCGAGGTGCCCAGCCAGACGTTCGGCAGCGGCCAGGCGATCTCCGGCGCCGGCTTGCCGGTGAGCTGGGCCATCGCGCGACGGACCGCCTCAGCTACCCAGCCGCGCCGGCCGAAGCCGTTGGTGTAGCGCGCCATCGTCCGCGGACGCTTGGTGAGGACGAAGAAGATGTG
>Ga0172380_10004288_pt1 | contig 18473 bp, 16 predicted proteins | sample Leawe162metaG_FD_119747 | JGI IMG/M metagenome (GOLD analysis project Ga0172380, IMG submission 119747) | Leachate microbial communities from a municipal landfill in Southern Ontario, Canada - Leachate well 162 metaG | ecosystem: Engineered > Solid waste > Landfill > Unclassified | place... | reverse complement strand
ATGAAAAAAAGTGAATGAATTTTTTCATCCTGCCTCCTTGTTATTTTAGTTATTGCCAATTAATAAGATTCGGCGGCACCAATAAAGCGAAGCCGAGCAAAAATAAAATTATCATCAATGGTAAAACCCATTTAGCCCATCTTTCCCAAGGCACCCTCGCCATAGATAAAGCACCCATTGTTACTGCTGAAGTTGGAATTATAATATTTGTTAATTCGCCTAATTGAAATGCAAGTATTGCGGTCTGGCGAGATACACCTACAATATCAGAAAGTGGCGCCATAATAGGCATCGTTAAAGCCGCCTGCCCGCTCCCTGAATGTATAAAGAAATTTATTACTGCCTGAATTAAAAACATTTTTTGCGATGCGAAAACCGGAGAAGAGGAATCTACAAATGGAGCTAACGAATACAATAAGGTATCTATTATATGTGCATCTCTTGATATTACAAGTGTTGCCCTTGCTAAAGCAATAATTAATGCTGTTCCTACTAAATCTTTTGCTCCTTCAATAAATGCTTTTACAAATTCCTCGCTTTTTAATCCACCCGCAATACCAGCAGCAATCCCCATTACAAAAAAGAGTGCCGCTATCTCTTCAATAAACCACTTAAATTCTACAACGCCAACAACAAGGATTATTAAAGAAACGACGAACGTAGCGAGTACCAATTTATGTCTTAAGTTAAGTATCCCTTTTATCTCACCCCCTTTTAGGAGATCGAATTGCTCAGTTCTTCTTCTTTCATTATCTGCTTCAAAAGTCGGACTAATGGAAGGATTCTTTTTTAATTTCTTTAAGTAATAAACTATAAAAAGAACCGCAGTTATATTTGCGAAGAACCACACAATTAATCGATACTCAATACCTGAAAAAAGTGGCACACCTGCAATTCCCTGAGCGATACCGACATTGAATGGATTGAGGAATGCACTTGCGAATCCGATATGCGCACCAACTAATGGTATTGCTACTCCGGTAATCGAATCGTAACCAAGAGCCAAACAAATTGGAACTGTTATAAGAACGAATGGAATAATTTCCTCATTCATTCCGAAGGTTGCTCCGCCGAGTGAGAAGATTGTTATGAGTACCGGTATAAAAAGAATCTTCAATGCTTTTGAATTCTCATGAGCTTTTACAAGTTTATAAATGCCCTCATTTATAGCACCTGTTTTTTGAACTACATTAAAAGCACCACCAACAATTAATATAAACGCTATTATTGTTGCCGCTTCTACAAATCCTTTTATAGGAGATGTGAATAGGGCATCAATACCTTGTGGCGCACTCGGTATATATTTGAATGAGTTTGGGACTACTACTTCGCGTCCATTTACTTCTGTCCGCTGATATTCACCACCCGGTACTACCCAGGTAAGCGCAGCTATCATTACCAACAATGAAAAAATCAATATATATGTATTAGGGACTTTCAACTTCCACTTCATTTAATCACCGCTCTTTTCTTGAAATCGAATACCTGCCCGCTTTGAAGAATGTGCATCTTAATATCTGAAGCTGAAAATAGTCCATCTGAATTTGTTTTTATATCTTTTGCTTTTTCAGCATCAAAAATCATTATAGTGCTTTCGCCATACGCTTCCAATTTATTATCGGGGCGTATTATAGCAACTGTTTGCTCATCAATTCCTATTCCGAGTAGCTCAGGATGCTCTAATAAAACACTTATTAATCTATTTGCTCTTTTGCGAATTATAAAATGTTGATCTATAATTCCATTCTTTACAAATCCAAAACCTTCTGCGGTTTGTACATTGTTCTTTTGGATAGTAATAAAGCTGCGAGTGGAATCTTTATTCATAAGTTCATCGCCTGTAATCATTATCTTGCTCATTACCGCCGCTCCGGCACTTGTACCACCGACTACTCCCCCGGTATGGTAAACATTTTCTATTAGATCGAGTAGTTTAGTTCCCAGTAATGCTTTTGTAAGAATATTCTGATCGCCACCGCCAAAGAATATCCCTTTAACTCCTTCAAGTTTTTTTAGGTTTTCGGGATCGTCAGCGGTCGCTTTATCAAAGATTAAAAAATCGATATGCTTGCACCCGATTCTTTGCATCTGTTGGGTATGAAGCTCCACTGCTTCCATTGGATATCCGCTTGCGATTGGGATAATTACAATTTTGGAATCAGGACCACCGGCTAAATCTACAAATCTCTGCATGACGACATCTTCTCTATTGCCGCCACCGATTATAAATAAATTCCCTTTCGGTTTTTCTTGTGCGTTCACCGATAATGAAATTGTAATAAAGAGTACGAATAACAGTTTGATTATTTTCATTTTTTTATTAACTCAATAGCTATTTTGAAAGCATTTTCAAAGTCTTCATATAGAATAAATTCATCGTTGGAGTGCGGATTCTGTGCCCCGATTCCGAGATTTACTGCTTCAATGCCATTTCCATTATATGAATTGGCATCACTTCCACCGGCAGATAATTTCTCTTCAGGTGTAAGTCCGCTTTTTGTTATTGCATTTTTAACTTTCCGGTAAACGGGAGAATTGTCTTTTAGTTTGAATGGCATAAAATCCCATACCCAAACAAATTCTACACTGCCGCCTAATTCTTCTGCGGCTTTTTCAAACTGTTCTTTTGTTTCTTCTATAACTTCCAAAACTTTTTCTTTATAAACTGATCTTACTTCTCCTTCAATCTCAACGTTATCGGGTACAACGTTTACGGCTGAGCCCCCTTTTAATAGACCAACATTCGCATTAGTATTTTCATCAATTCTACCGGTTTTAATTTTTGAAAGCGCATTAATAGCAATAGATATTGCATTAATTCCTGCTTCGGGTGCAATCCCTGAATGAGAGGCTTTCCCTTTAATAATGACTTTATATCCGGCAGCACCATAAGATGAAGCAATAAATTTACCTGTATTCATATACGAATCAAATACGAATCCCATCTTTATTTCTCTATCGATCTCCATATAGCGTGAGCCGAATAAGGTAGTTTCTTCGCATACGGGAAATACAACAGTAAATGGTTCGATTTCGATTTTATTCTTAAGCGTATATTCAAGAGCTGTAAGAATTATAGCAATTCCCGCCCTGTTATCAACTCCAAGAACTGTATTTCCGTCAGATGTAATACGATCATTTAATAATTGCGGTTTTACTCCAATAGTTGAACGAGCAGTATCCATGTGAGATGAAAGAAGGAAATCCCCTCCACCCCTAATTTTACATATTACATTACCTGAATTACTACCGGTTTTTGATTGGGAATTATCAGTATATGGAGATAATCCAAGATTGGTTAAGAAGCTTTGAATATATAATGACACACCTTTCTCGTTACCGGAGGTGCTGTCAATATTGACTAATTCGAGAAATATTTCTAACAAACGTTTGTTTTTCATTGTAATATTTCTTTCAAGTGAATAGATAGGAGTAATTTCAATTACAGATTAAAGATTTTTTATTACAATGTCAACATAAAATGTAAGAAGTGTTACAGTTTTTATTATAAAAAAAGGGACTGCCCAAAACGGCAAATCCCTTAATTAAACTTCTAACAATTGTTATATGAATTAATTTTTTATTATTTCTATTCTCGGTTAGAATCCTTTTGGATACACTGTAACCGAATTAAATGAATATTGAATTAAGATTACAATTCTCTTTTATTTTTTCGTACAGAGCATTTCCAAACTTTTATATTCTGAGCCATTCGACATATTATACATTTCTAACAAAATTTTATTACCACCTGAATATGTAATTATTTCTCTTACATTTGATGCCGCTTTAGATACCGGATCTGTTGTAGTCCCTTTTAAGCTAACTTTTCCCGATGCTTTGTCCCACGAACCTCTCATTATCATGGTTCCAGTACCCATATTATCAAACCAAACACTTGTAACCTCTTTAGTAACATTATCAAATCCGTCTATTCCAACTCCTTCAAAAGGGGTTCCCATAAAATTTCCAATGTGAGACGTTTTTAGATATCTTCCACCAATAATCATTTCTAATTTCGCTTCCCCTTTTTCTTTAAGTGGTTCCATACCTGGTCCCATCCACATTGTGTTCTCTGTTGAGTAATCGCCTGTATATTTTGCCATTTCTGCATGGAAATCACCCGGAGTCATATACTCCATCCATGCTGCCATAGTAGCCTGTTCATCTTCCTGTGCAGAAATTATTCTGCCGCCCGCTAATACTAAAAAAATTACTAAATAATAAATTCCTCTTTTCATCTGACACCCCTTTTATATTGTTAAAATAAAACCTCAATAAAATACAATATATCCCTTATTAAAACAAAATCTAAAATTATACTTTCTCCATTTTGAGTCGATATAACATCCACGCTGAAAAACTTGCAGCTATAAATGTAAGTCCCCATAAAATCGCACTACCATAATAATCGAGAATTACTGCTCCTAACCAAGGTGCAATCATTAACGAGAAACTGAAATTCATTTGATAATATCCCATATACTTACCTATTTTATCTTTGGGTGCAATATTTGATAAATATGATGCCGATGAAGGAAAGAAAATCATTTCTCCAAATGTCCATACTATTATAGATAGCACTAAATAATAGATATTCGCCGAGAATGCCATCATACCAAAGCCGACTGCACAGAGTAATGAACCTAATGCTAAAGATGAGCTATCGCGCCATTGAGCCATCGCACTATTTAATGGTACTTCAACAAAAATTATTATCCCCGTATTAACCGCCATTAACACCCCATAGATAGCTTCGGTATAATGGAGCTCTTTTACAAAATAGATCGGCACTGCCCCGAGATGTTGGAAAAACACAAACTCAACTGGCAGTAATGCCAACATATAATAGATAAATCTTTTGTCTTTATAAATTTTTTGCGGCGAAAGGTTCAATTCCTCCGATATTTGTTCAACGTGGAATTTTTCAAAAGGTGAAATCAGCAAAAAACCACCTGCTAAAATCGATGTAATTCCATCAACATAAAATAAGAGATGATAATTGTAATAAGCTAATATTCCGCCAACTACTGGCCCGATACTCATACCAAGATTAATTGCTATACGGTTTAATGCAAAAGCCGTTTTTCTCTGCGAAGGATCTGTCTCTTTACTTATAAAGGTTAAATTAGCCGGGCGAAATGCTTCCGAAAGTGCAGACCATATAAATGTTGCTCCGAGGGCTATATAATAATTACCTATAAAGGAGAATAAGAAAAGCATCAATCCCGAAGTAAATAATGACAACTTCATTATCGATAGTGGTCCAAAGCGATCCGATAACCGACCTACAAATGGAGAGGTGATTAAAGCACCAAGTCCAAAAGCAACAAAAGCTAATCCCGCTTCTGATACCGATACACTCAACTCTTTTGTAAAGTAGAGAGCAAGGAATGGGAGCACCATAGTTCCCGATCGATTTATTAGTGTAGCCACCGAAAGAAGCCAGATGTTTTTCGGAATTCCTTTTAATCCATGCCATGGATTTGCAATTTTTCCTTTGAATATCACCAAAACCTTACTATTTTATAAACAAATCTAACAAATCATTTCGCAATTCATTATGTTTATTTGTTAAATAAAAAAGGAAATTGCAATGAAATCAAAAGCGTTTTTTCTTTCTCTCATACTACTTGGTACTGCCGCTTGCTCTTCGATTGTTCTTCAACCCGCTGATTATAGCTGGCCCATCGAGAACGTTCTTAAAGTTGACGATTTCGGCTTTGTTTCAGAAACTCGTTATACTTTCAAAATAAACGTAAAAAATCTGTACACTGAAGAATTTAAGGATTCCACCGCATTCACAGGGAAAGAGCTTAGGCTTATCCGTGATGTAAAAGGTTATTATTACGCTACCGGAAATGATTTTAAGAATGTTTACGTTCTTATGACTCAAGAAAACGGAATGAAAGTAGAAAAAATTATACCCGTTTCTCTAACCGGTCTGAAGTCTCCAATAATGAATCAAAAAAACAACTCCATCGAATTAATTGATAATGGACTAAAAACTTATTTTACAAATAAAGGGATTGAGGGGAAATAATCATGTCCTTCACAATTTTCAAAAAATCGCTACTTATAGTTTTACTATTCGGATTTGTTTTCGCAATCAACGCTCAATCCGATTATGAAAAAACCCAAAGCTTCAAAAACAAATATGCATCTCTCGAGCAAAAAATCAAAGATGCGAAATCGCTTGAAGATGTTGATGCCTTGGTGGTAAATATAACCACTTTCAAAACTGAATTTACTGATCAAAAATCTCTACTCGATAAAACTCTTTATCCCGATAACTTTTCTTCAGCAATAGAAAAACTCGAAAAAGCCGCTGAATTAAGAAAAGGTGATTTTACTCAGATAGTTGATCTGCAGACCGAAGTCGGCACTCTTAAAACTGCCCTTACCGAACTCAACGATCAAAATGCATCACTTTTAGTACAGATTAAAGACCTTCGATTTAGCCAAAAGAAAGATCAAGCAACAATCAATTCACTCAATAGATTAGTAGCTTCACTTAAAGCCAATATTAAAGAGCGTGATGAATTAGTTAAAGGCATTGTAGATAGTCTCCTTCAAGAATTTACTTCCGCTCCTTCATCTTTAAATGATGCCGAAAAAACTGCTATCTTCAAAAAAGTGGAAACTGGTAATCTTTTCTATAACGTTGAAAGAACTATCGGCGACAACATCCAGTTTATGAAAGTTACTACATTAAACGCCGATGACCTTTCGGATATGAAAGAGCAGTATAAAGATTTTTCTAAAACTTGGCGTCAGATTGGGCCAAAACTTTCGCAGGTTTATTTAAATCAAGCTAATCGGGCACGAGAGATAGCAAGTATTGATGACCTGTTCAGACAGTGGAATTTTAGAATCAATAACGAAATCTGGAGCAGTATTAATCAAGCTTTCAGAGAGAAAAATATTACTTTAATGAATTTTAAGAATGGCGATGATTTTACCGAGAGTATCACCACTTTTATAGATGACGAAGTAAAAAATCTTGCTGTAAAAAGAGGAAGCGAATCTAAAGAAACATTCTATACTTTTACTGATTCAGTTTGGTTTCAGCAGGTTAAACCAAATTGGGTACCCATACTAATTGAAAACAATCTACTTACCGAAGCACAGAAAGATACTATCGAAAGCAGATTCGTTCAATGGAAAGAAAAAGTGGACCCGGGTGGATTCGCAGGTTATTGGCTCTATATTGCCATTACTTTAGCTGTAATTGTTCTCGTTTTAATTGCATTGATGCTAATTAAACGAAATAAAAAAACGAAACCGGAAATAGTTTCTCAAGAGAATGATTGAAATAATTGATTTACATAAAAGCTTTGGCTCTAATAAAGTCCTTCAAGGGATTAATTTAAATATTAATAAAGGGGAATCTCTCGCTATCATTGGAAAAAGTGGCAGCGGTAAATCGGTTCTTCTTAAACATATTGTCGGACTACTTGATCCCGATCAAGGTGAAGTAAAAATTGAAGGAAAAGTTATTTCTTCTCTTTCAAAAAAAGAATTATATGATGTAAGAAAAAAATTCGGCTTCCTTTTTCAGGGAGCCGCTCTTTTTGATTCCATGACTGTCGAAGAAAATATTTCACTTCCTTTGGTGGAAAATGATTCTACTTTATCTAAAGAAAAAATTGATTCAATTGTAGAAGATAAATTAAATTTAGTCGGTCTCCCAGGCACTCAAAAATTAAAACCGTCAGAACTTTCGGGCGGCATGAAAAAACGAGTCGGGTTAGCTCGTGCATTAGTAACTAATCCCGATTATATTCTTTATGATGAACCAACAACGGGGCTTGATCCAATTATGTCCGATTCAATTGATGAACTTATCCGTAGTCTCTCCAATAAATTGGATGTTACTTCGATTGTAGTTACTCACGATATGGTAAGTGTGCGAAATACAGCCGATAGAGTGGCGATGGTTCATAATGGTAAAATTTATTTCACAGGCACTCCTCAGGAGCTTCTCGATTCAGAAGACCAAGTAGCAGTTAATTTTATTCGTAGAACAGGAATATAAATTGGCAAAAATTAGAACTAAATATATCTGTTCCGAATGCGGTTACGAAACGATTAAATGGCTTGGTAAATGCCCCACTTGCGATAACTGGAATACATTTACAGAAGAATTAGTTGAAGATAAAAAACGTGAAGTAAAAAAATATATTACGAATACAGAGACCTTCAAACTATCATACAACTCTAACGAAAAAGAAGTTCGTCTAAAAACAAATATTGAAGAATTTGATCGTGTACTCGGCGGTGGATTAATTGCAGGTTCCGTAATTCTTCTCGGAGGAGATCCCGGTATCGGTAAATCCACTCTCGTTCTCCAAGCAGCATCCAAAATTAATGCTCCTGTTCTCTATGTAACAGGTGAAGAATCCTTAAATCAAATCAGCGGAAGAGCAAAAAGATTAAAGGTAAATCCTGATTCAATCTCCGTCCTTCCCGAAACTAATCTCGATTATATTCTATCGGCGATTGAAAAAGAAGACCCGAAATTTGTAATTATTGATTCGATTCAAACTATTTACAAACCCGATCTTCAAAACGCTGCAGGCACTATTACTCAAATCCGTGAGTCAACTTCCGAGTTAATGAAACTCGCAAAAACTAAAGGATGCTCTATTATTGTCGTTGGACATGTAACAAAAGATGGAATGATTGCAGGTCCGAAAGTGCTTGAACATATTGTTGATACCGTGCTTCAATTCGAGGGAGAAAAAAATCACTCATATCGCATATTAAGAAGTCAAAAAAATAGATTCGGAAGTACAAACGAAATCGGCATTTTCGATATGAATGAAACCGGTTTGGAAGAAGTAAAAAATCCGAGCGAGATATTTTTAAGTTCACGCGAAACAGAAGTAACTGGTTCGGTGATTACATGCAGTATCGAAGGCAGCCGCCCGATATTACTTGAAGTGCAGGCACTTGTTACTCCATCTGCTTATGGCAATCCACAGCGTGTAACAACGGGTTTTGATATAAGACGTCTTTCAATATTATTAGCTGTACTCGAAAAACGTGCGGGATTCCGTCTTTCAAATCAAAATGTATTTTTGAATATTGCTGGTGGAATAAAGATAGATGAACCGGCTATCGATTTAGCTGTATGTGCTGCTGTGGCATCAAATTTCAAAGATAAGTTTGCAGATTCTAAAGCAGTAGTGCTTGGTGAAGTTGGTCTTGGAGGTGAAGTACGCTCAATATCAAATATCGAAAAACGTATTCAAGAAGCAGAAAAACTTGGATTTGAAAAAATTATTGTCCCATCCTCAAGTCTCAAATCAATAAAGTCTAAAACCAAAATAAAAGTTATTGGCTCTTCAGATATCTCTTCTGCCCTAAATCACATACTAAAGAACTAAAACTTTTCTCCTTTCGCTTCACGAATATGACTTCCTACCGAACGAATTCTTCCCCATATAGAATAGAAGAATAATATCATACCAATTATTTGTAATGCAGAAAAACAAAAGATTAGAATATTAAGAATATCTGAGTAGTAAAAAGACATAATTACTTGGGAGATGAATCTGCCACCTGTGGCAATAGTCATTACCCAATAAACTACAAAGATTAAATCGGGGTTGTATTTTGTATCAGATTTTTCAGCTCTTGGGAAGAACCACAAAGCCACTCCCATAATCATCATCATAACCGAGCCAACTAAAACAGCATGGGTATGTGCCGAAACGAGTTCGAGCGAATAACCGACTTTCCCAATATATTTAGTATAAGCCATATATAGACCGGTTAAAATACCCAGTACTAAGAATATTATACTTGTTTTTACAAAATATCTTACAGTAGTGAACATAAATTCCTTTCTTCTCTTTAATAATTATAATATAGAAGAAGCGCACAAATACAAACTACGAAATTAGCAGTAATATTATCTCAATCAGAATCTAACGAATAAATTCTAAAACTTCAAACCGGACTTGAAAATTTTTAAAATATACTAATAGAACTATATTTTGTACTTTTGTGTTACCCATTAAACAACCATTAAAAATAAAATAGGAATATAAATGAAAAACTTCAGAGTTTTACTTTGCGCTTTTTTAGTAATTGCTTTTTCATCTAAAATTAATGCGCAATTCGACCAGTTAAAGAATATGGGCAAACAAGTTCAAGATAAAGCGAAATTGGGTTTAATCGAATCCGTTACAAGTCAACTTGGAGTTACAAAAAATCAGGCGGTTGGTGGTGTAGGTTCTATTCTTGGTTTAGCAAAAGAGAAAATGCCCGCATCAGATTTTCTTAAAGTTGCCAATGCAATCCCCGGTTCAAGCGATTTAATAACATCTGCATTAGGATTAACTGGCTCAAAAAGTACAATTAGTACTGTAGCTGCTCTTGCTCCTCTTTTTTTAAAACTCGGAATGAAAAGCGATATGGTAAGTAAATTTATACCAGTGGTGTTAAGTTATGTTGGAGCTTCAGGCGGAAATACTACAATGAATTTACTTAGTGCCGTATTAAAAAAATAAAATACTCAAATAAAAGATTTCGGATTTGCTATTACAAGTTTTTCTTAGTTCAAAAAAAAATCCCAGATCGTAATTTCGGTCCGGGATTTTAATTTTAACACAGTTGAACAAAAATATTATTTCGAATCTATTCTCTCAACTATTTCAGGGGATATCAAAATTCTTCCACATGATTCGCATGAATACAATCTCTTGCTCTGCTTTACTTCCAATTGTCTCTGAGGTGGTACTACGTTATGGCATCCGGTACAAGCAGCTCGACTGATTGTTACTATCGCCTTTCCATCTAATGCCTTTCTGATTCTCATATATGTATTATAATCTGGCTTCTTAATCATTGCCGCTATTTGATCACGTTTAGTTTTTAATTTTGCTTCTTCTCTTTCATTCCCTTTTATGATCTGTTTTAACTCTGTTTCTTTCTCTTTCAATTCACCATTAAGTTCATCAAGCTGTGGTTCGATATCTTTTACTTCGATTTTAAGTTTCTCAACAAGTTCTTCAATTGCCTTATTTTCACTTTCCAGTTTTACTACTGTTTCTTCGGAATGATCAATCTCTTTTGTGAGCGCATCATATTCTTTATTATTACGCACCTGATATAACTGAGCTTTAAATTTTTTTAAATTCTCTTTCAATCTTTCCATCTCGTCTTCATTAGATGATCTTTTATCGAGAGATTTTTTCTTCTCTGTGTTTTTCGAATCGATCTGATTTTTGAGATTATTGATTTGACTTGTGAGATCATTAACTGCAAGCGGTAAATCGCCTCTTAGCTCTTCTAATTCATCAAGCTGATTGTCTATTACCTGCAACTCATACAGTGTTGACAAACGTTCTTCCAAAGTAATTCTCCTATTGTTTATAAAACTTGACGGGATTAGTTACCCCCGCATACTTAAATACTTTACTTTCTTTTGTATTTATAAAGCTTCCAATCTTCCGCTTAAGAAGATTCAAAGCAAAAATTTCTGTCTCGTAATGACCCGCATCAATTAAGAGTAGTTTGCTATCCTGAAATGAATGATATTTAATATCAGCTGTGATATAAGCATCAGCGCCTTTATTTACTGCATCGCCGATCATGTCTGCACCGCTTCCGCCGCACAATGCAACTTTCTTAATTCTTTTATTTTCACCTAAAGTATAGCGGAAATTTTTTACCTTCATCTCTTTAGCTGCATAAGCAAGGAACTCATTTATACTCATCTCATTTTCGAGTTCACCAATTGCCCCTGCTCCATAATTAACACTATTATTTTTTAACGGATAAATATCATAAGCAGGTTCTTCATAAGAATGAGCATTTATTAAAGCTCTTATCACTCCACTCAAATCCCATGAATCGACTACAAACTCTAAACGTGATTCTTGTACTTTCTCAAAAATTTCTTTTTTGCCAATTACCGGATTTGTATTAATAGAGCCGCGAAATGTTCCTTCGCCTTCACTTCTAAAACTGCAATTATCATAATCTCCGATTCTTCCTGCTCCAAAACTAAAGACCGCATCGGATATTTTTTCGATATCTGATTCAGGTGCGAAGACAACTAACTTAAATTGATTGCCGGATTGTGGTTTTAGGAATTGGATGTTTTTGAGTTTTAATTCTTTTGCGAGTTCAAATGATACACCATCTTTAATATAATCAAGATTTGTATGCATTGAGTAGAGTGTTATTTTATTTCTTGTGAGTGATTCTATCAGTTGGGAATTTGTGTCGTTTTGGAAGTCTAACTTTTTAATTGGGTTAAAGATTAGAGGGTGATGTGTAACTATTAGATTGCATTTTCTATTTATTGCTTCTCGTATGGCATCTTGGTTTACCTCAAGACAGAGAAGCAGATTTATTAGTTTTTCTTCTCTAAAGCCAACTTGAAGTCCGGTATTGTCCCTGTCCCACGCGGCTCCCGGTGGAGCCCATACTTCAAGATATTTTATTAGTTCCTTTATTTTCATATATCAAAAAAAAATGCACCCCTATAAAAGGAGTGCATTTGTCTTAAAACTTCATTCCGGTTGAACTGTAATTTATAAATTCTTTCAATTGTTTATTCATTTTCATATAGTAACTTCAAAAATACACTTATTTATTCAATCATTCAAGTTAAGGTTTATTTTAAATTTTTTTACCTCAAAATGGCGCATTAGTTTCCCGAAAGCTCAAATTATATTTTATACATTAATTCTTAGAAGGTTCTATCCACTTACCATCTTCTTTTATCAAGTCTATTAATCTATCCACAGCATATTCTGAATTAACACTTCGCTCCACAATCTCCTTACCTCTATAAAGAGTAATCTTACCGACTCCGGAACCGACATAACCATAATCTGCATCCGCCATCTCGCCGGGTCCATTTACAATACATCCCATTATAGCTATCTTTACACCCTTTAATTGCTCGGTTCTCTTTCTGATTTTATCCGTTACTTCCATTAAATCAAAAAGAGTTCTCCCACATGATGGACAAGCAATATACTCTGTTTTAGAGATTCTTGTGCGAGTTGCCTGAAGTATTCCAAATAAAGTCCGATTAATAAATTCTTTTGGTTTTTCCGAACTAAAATCTTGTTCCGTAATCCAAACTCCATCCCCGAATCCATCAATAAGTAAAGCGCCTAAATCGGTAGCTGAGTAAAGACGGAGATTTTCTTCATTAATTTCTTTATAGTCTCTTCTAATTATTATCGGGTTTTTTATTCCCTTGTTTAGCAATTCAAAAAAGATTCTTCTCTGCTCCGCCATTCCATGCTTATTGTTAGTCGTAATTACAAAAATAGTTTTTTCATCTGCAATAAAATCACCACTCATTACAACATCGATGTTAATCTCAACAAAATTGAGAATGAAATTCTTCTCTTTTGCATTTAGATATTCTTCATATTTATAAAACGGAAAACCGATTGAACGGTCTTCAAGATTTTTCCAAAACTCATAATTATAAACTACCTTAACGCTGTTTGGAGCAGCGAATGGAAGTAAATTATCTCCCATAAACAATAAATCGGGCGAAATATCATTCATAAACCATTTATCGGTTTCTACATTGTAATTAAGTCCCGTTTCGGATAAATCTTTATAATCCTTTACTCCCGATGAGCTGAAATCGGCAAAAACTTTTGGTACTGTCTCACCCCCAATTCCTGCAATCTCAAAACTTTCTCTTCTTTTATATTCGTAAGGCGATTTTGGCATCACTTCAATTGATGGAATCGGTTTATGCCCTTTGCGTGAGCTATATCTATTTACTAATGCTATTGCAACCGGAGCTTCAAATTCGGGCGGTTCAGTTAATGATACTCTTACCGTATCTCCAATTCCATCTTCTAAAAGAGTTCCAATACCGACAGCGGATTTAATTCTTCCATCTTCGCCATCTCCTGCTTCAGTTACACCTAAATGAAGGGGATAGTTCATTCCTTCTTCGTGCATCTTCTTAATTAACAATCGATACGCCTGAACCATAACTTGTGTATTACTTGCCTTCATCGAAAGAACAATACCGTGATAGTCTAATTCTTCGCAAATACGTAAAAATTCTAATGCAGATTCTACCATTCCGAGAGGTGTATCGCCATATCGGCTCATAATTCGATCCGAAAGTGAACCGTGATTTGTACCGATTCTCATAGCTGTACCATATTCTTTACAAATTTTTACTAATGGTGTAAATCGCTCCCTGATTCTTTCAAGCTCCGATTGATATTCTGAGTCGTTATATTCTATTGTTTGGAATTTCTTTTTATCTGCATAATTACCCGGATTCACTCTTACTTTTTCTACAATTCGGGCAGCTAATTCAGCGGCGTTTGGTGTAAAATGTATGTCGGCTATTAGTGGTGCTTTATATCCTCGGCGGCGCAGTTCTTCTTTTATATTTCTTAGATTTTCTGCTTCTTTAATACTTGGTGCGGTTATTCGGATAAATTCTGAACCTGATTCGATCATCTTAATCGATTGCTCAACTGTGGCTTTCGTATCTAACGTATCGGTTGTAGTCATCGATTGTATTCTTACCGGATAATCTCCGCCGAGCGGGATATCACCAATATGTACTACTCTCGTTTTTAATCTTTTATATTCTGTTAGGCTTTCGCAATAATTATTTTCTTTTTCCATATCTCTTCCTTTATCAGAATCTTAAACAATTCTTAAGTAAAAATAGTTCTATTCCAAAAATTTAGAAATATATGCAATGTAAGATGAGATAAATTCGCATGAAGAACTTTGCTCTCTTGCTGTAATAATGTTTTTATCGAATACGACCGGCTGATCTGTAAATTTTAATCCTTCCTTTTCAATTTCTCCTTTAAATTCAGGAAAGCAGACGGCTTTTTCTGCAATTACTCCTGCTCTCGCTATGGTTACACCCGAATTACAGATCGCACCAACAACTTTTGTTGGTGAGGACTTAAAATCTTTAATCAATCGATGAAGTGTTTGATTGCTCCAGTACCTTTTTGCCCCATTACCACCGCATAAAATTATACCTGCAAAATTTCTTGCATTTGCATTGTATAGCATCATATCCGGTTTTACTTTCAATCCATTATTGCCGGTACAAACACCCGATGTATCAGAGAGTATAAAATATCGCAATTCTGCATCTCTCAATCCATTTTTTATAACTATAAATTCATGCTCATTAAAATCGGCAGCGGGTAAAAATAGTAATATATCTTTTACTTTATTGTTATTCATATTTCCTATATCAAGTCAGTTTGGAACTTTTTATATATCTAATTTCTAAAACAATACATACTTGTAAATATATCAATTTAATAGCTAATTTATTTGAAAGAAAAATCATTAACTTTGCTTTATGAGAATACCTGAACAAAAAATAGATGAAATCCGCCAATCCGCCAATATAGTAGATATCATCAGCACTCACGTGCAATTAAAGAAACGGGGGAAAAACTTTGTCGGTCTATGTCCTTTCCATACCGAAAAAACAGGCTCCTTTGTAGTAAGCGAAGATAAACAAATCTATCGTTGTTTTGGGTGCGGGAGTGGTGGCAATATTTTTAAGTTCTTGATTGATTATAAAAATATATCCTTCATTGAAGCAGTTCAAGAAATTGCTGATTTTATCGGTTATCAACTGAAGTTTGAAGATAATAATAAAGGCGAAGACGATGAGCTCGAAGTTCTCTACGATATTAACCTTACCGCTGCGCGTTTTTTCACTGATACTCTTTATAAAAGCAATGAAGGCGAAATTGCACGCGAATACCTAAAAAAGAGAAATATAAAACCACAGATTCAGAAATCATTTGGTCTTGGCTTCGCCCCTTCGGGTTGGAATAATTTTTATGACCATGCAGTAGCTAATAAATTGAATTTAGAAAAAACTAAACTTCTTGGATTAATCGACAAAAATGATTCAGGTAAGTTCTATGATAAATACCGTGGTAGAGTAATATTCCCAATTTTTTCCCCCAATGGGAGAGTAATTGCGTTCGGCGGAAGAATTTTAGAAAATAGTGAAAACGCCGCTAAATATCTCAATTCACCCGAAAACCCGATCTACTTAAAACGTAAATCCCTGTACGGACTATTTCACTCAAAAGAGGAGATCAGAAAACTTGATAAAGTAATACTTGTAGAAGGGTACCTTGATTTAATTTCACTATTTCAAAATGGAGTAAAACATGTTGTAGCTTCTTCGGGTACTTCACTTACCGAAGAGCAAGTCCAGCTCCTATCAAGATTCACTAAAAATATTATTGTCCTTTTTGATTCCGATGAGGCAGGACAAAAAGCCGCTCTTAGAAGTATAGAAATACTCATTAAATCAGATTTTGACGTAAAAGTAGCTCTCCTTCCAAAAGGAGAAGACCCCGATTCTTATATTCAAAAAAATGGCAAAGAAGTTTTTGATGATTTCCTTTCCAGGGCACAGAACTTTCTTGAGTTCAGACTTAAGATATACGAAGAAAGAGGAATGCTTTCTGATCCGAATGAAGCCACAAAAGTTATCCGTGAAACTGTTAGAATTATTGCGCTTGTTACAGATAAAATCAAACAAGGACTATTAATCACTTCGCTTGCAAAGAAATTCAATCTCCGCGAAAAAATGCTCGAATCGGAATTAATTGATTACATCAATAAACAATCCGATCAAAAAAAATCACAAAAAGTAACTCAGAGCGTATCATCCTCCGGTAAATTGGAATTAAAGAACAATAGAGATAAATCATCATCTGCACAAACCGAAAAAGAATTAGTTAGGTTACTCTTTAGCGGTGATAACGAAATTGTAAGCGCAATATTACATGATATCGAACCAGCCGATTTTACTTCAATTATTTTTAAAGAAATTTCACGTATTGTTGTAGAAAATTACGAAGACGGTCTTATTGCCCCAGCTCATTTAATTGAACAGATTAATGATTCAGAACTAAAAGAATATGTTTTTAATCTCCTCTTTAATGAGGAAGAGATCAGCCCTAAATGGTCTGAACTATCACACAACGGCGAAATAAAAAAAGATAAAATTGAGTACGCAATTGATCTAATTAGACGATTCAAGGTTATTCGTTTTAATGAACAGCTTTTTGAGTTGAATAAAAAAATTGGCGAAACTACCGATAGTCATGCAATTTTTGAATTAATGAAGTCAATTAAAGATATGGATGAAGAAAAGCGCCGTTTAATGCCTAATTCAAAAAACAATAACGAAGAATAGGTAATGAAATGAGAAAGAATTTAAATCTTTATGAAATTAATACAAGAGTTTTTATAAAGAAATTTGCAGATAGTAATGGAAATGTAAATATAAGTTACGTACCCGAATCATATTGGGATAGTCTCAAAGAAAAAGGTATTGATTATATATGGCTTATGGGTGCTTGGAAAACTTGCTCTACGGCTATCGAAGGTTTTTGCTATGAAGAAGATTTAGTTAAAGCATATTCAAAAGCACTTAGAGATTGGCAGAAAGAAGATGTAATCGGTTCACCTTATTCTATCGATTGTTATGAATTTAATCCAGCATTAGGCAGTACTGAAGATTTTTATAATCTAAAAACAATGCTGAATAAAAAAGGGATGAAACTCATTTTAGATTTCGTTCCGAATCATCTTAGCGTTCATACACATTTGCTAAAAACTAATCCTGAAATTTTTCTTGAAGCATCCGAAGATAATTTTAATACTGATAATCATACTTTTTTTAAGGGTGATAATGGCAAGTATTATGCACATGGTAGAGACCCATTCTTTCCCGCATGGCAGGATACTGTCCAAATTAATTATTATAGCTTAGACGCTCGTAGATTTATGGATAATGTTCTTCTCGATTTAACTGATGTATGCGATGGTCTGCGATGCGATATGGCAATGCTTGTACTTAATAATACTTTTTATAGCACATGGGTAGGGGCACTTAAAAATTATCCGCGTCCCGAAAAGGATTATTGGGCTGATACTATCTCAAAGATTAAAGCTAAACGAGAAGATTTTATAATGATAGCAGAAACTTATTGGGACCTTGAATGGGTAATGCAGCAGCAAGGTTTTGATTATACTTACGATAAAACTCTTACCGAACGAATTCGCTCAGGTTATATTGATGCTATTAAAGGTCATCTTCAGGCAGAAACGGAATATCAACAGAAATCCGTCCGTTTCCTCGAAAATCATGACGAAGAACGTACACTTTCAATTATGAATTGCGAAAGAAATAAATCCGCTTCTGCTATTATAGCTACTATTCAAGGACTTAAGCTTTATAACGATGGTCAGTTCGAAGGAAGAAAAATCAAACTTCCAGTTCAACTCGGAAGAGAATGGGCAGAAACAGAGAACAAACAACTTAAAGCTCACTACGATAAATTGCTTTCTATTACAAAAGCAGAAATATTTAAAGCCGGTAAATGGACTCTCTTAGAACCGGAACCGGGCTGGGATGGTAATTTTACTTATGTTAATATGCTCACTTGGCT
>Ga0172380_10004287_pt1 | contig 18482 bp, 28 predicted proteins | sample Leawe162metaG_FD_119747 | JGI IMG/M metagenome (GOLD analysis project Ga0172380, IMG submission 119747) | Leachate microbial communities from a municipal landfill in Southern Ontario, Canada - Leachate well 162 metaG | ecosystem: Engineered > Solid waste > Landfill > Unclassified | place... | reverse complement strand
GATACTAAATAATCTATCTTGTTTATTTTCTAGGCATTTGTTTAATAATACAGTAATATTATCTATTGCGATTCTAAGACCGCTAGGACCAGGAGCCTTTCCGCCATAACTAAGCGGACTATTCTTTTTCCTAATTCTTGAGTAATCAAATACTACTGTTTTATTTATAAAGCGGCTAAACTTTGGTTCTACGGCAATACCAAAATATGAGGTCAAAAGCACAGAGGCACAATCTGCCCATCCTTCAATAGTATCTGGTACAACAAATACTTCTCTTTCAGTAGAAGGGCGACTAATACTAGGCAACATCGCTATGTCGTGATGCTGTACGGACATTCCACAGCCAGCACCAACTAATAGCAGCCAAAAATATTCAGCAAAGAATCTAGGTCTGTTAGCTGGAGAATAAGAGCAATTATAAATCCTAGCGTTTTTTCTTTCGATTGGTTCGCCACCAAATTGCATTGCTCGCTGAGAGCCTAGAACTTTCTTTTGACGCAACATATCATAAGCAAAATCAATATCGTCACCAACATTATCTATGTGCGAATACTTCCTTACCATCATCCCTTTAATACGGTCTACTGTTTCGTCCCAGTTTTCTCTTCGTTTCTTATTTTTAATGTATTTAGCGTATTTTGATTTGTAAATAAACTCTGACAGAAAATCTATTGCTGACATTTAAGAGGAATCTTTCTACATCTTGCGTTAATACTTCGTGTTATTCCTTTACGTTACTTTCTTTATTTGTATCTTTGTCTCTGATTTCTTGCTTCTTTTCAGCATACTCTCCAACCGCCTTTAAAATATCTTCAGGCTTAGTTGAATCGGTCTTAACTCCCTTTGTCTTTCGTGGCTTAACATCGGTCTTTTCAAAGATTTCCCACACTTTGTATGGAGAATCTGAGGAAAATGACTTTTTCTTATCAGTCTTTTTACCGTGAGAGTCACGAACACACATCACTAATTCAAACTTTTTAGTCTCTGTTGATTCCACTGACATTTACATTTTCCTTTATAAAGCCTTTATTGGTTACTGATATATTAGTTTACGGTCAACTTACTTTCAAAGTTGTAGCCGCTTGAGGTAAATCAGAATACCTCTTGTTAATATCACTTTCTACTAACAATCGAGAATTGTCCACTAATGCTATATTGAAAGCTGCATTAACGTCTGCATTCTCAACTCCACCATTTGGAGATTTAAAGAACTTTCGCTCTCTCATACCTAACAAACCAGTTTTAGAACAAATTTGAGAGGTCATATTAGGTTTGACGAAGATTACTTCTATTCCAAGCAACTTGGCTTTATATTCAACCATTTGTCTTAGTTGATAAAAAGACCAATTGTTCAAGTTATAAGAAAGAGTTTTCTTTCCTTTGGTTTTCTTGCGTATACCTTTCAAGTTTTCCATTTTTATGCCACAATGATTCTCATTTGCAAAGTTTACTATTTTACGACTAATTTTATGATTTAAATCCTTAATAATTCTTTGCTCTCTGCTTCCAATCTTTTTAACAAGTTTGTAATGTTTTGATTTTTGCAGTCTTGCTCTAATATTCTTGTATTTCTTTTTAATATGCCAACAAGATTTTCCTAGTTTAAGAACTTTACCCGTTTTTGGATTGGCTACTACGGCACAATGGCCTGTACTATTTAAGTCAACTCCTATATAATCATTTGATTGAATCAAAGGTTTTTCTTCAACGGTACAGGCAATATAATAGTATTCAGGACAAATTTCTATTTGGTTAATTTTTATAATAGGCTGTCTAGGTATAAATTCAAATAAAAGTTTTAAACATGGAATCCAGACTTGATTGTTTTTATATGTTATAACTTGTCCAGGTATTACTAATTTAATATTTTTTACTTTTCTTGTTTGTTTATTTCTACAATATTTTCTTAGTAATTGACACGCTATAGCTGATTGTAGCTTAAATTGCTTTACAGATGTTGTTGATATACTTTTCTCTACCAAACCGTATTCAACTACTAATCTAGCTTTCACAAATTCAGTAGAAAAATTTTGCTGATGTTTAATTTTGAATGTGATAATCATAATGAATTTAGATAAAAAAGCCCACCGTTAAGTGGGCTGAAATGGTTAAACGACACTTTTAAGTTTAGCCTTTATTGGTGATATGAACAATACCTTTTTGTATGCACTCCAATGAGTGTCTGATTTATATTTTATCGAGGCTAATTTGTTTGCTGGGTTGTGTCGTTTTATCGGATACCGCAAAGGGTTTCGTAGATTGGTCCAGCATATACTATTATACACTTGGCATAGTGGACGTATCAACGTGGTACTCTCTAAAAAGTAGCTGACCCATAGTTAAATGGCGAAAAATTTCCATATTTATTTTATAGTCTACGTTCGCCAACATATTTATTGGTTGGCAACCGCAGACAATTTCAACTACTCCCGACTGCCATAATGCCCATGCACAATCAAAGCATGGAGGCCCTGTAATATACGCGATAGAACCTTTTGTAGAACGACCAGTCCTAGCAGCGTTTAATAATGCGTTTAGTTCGGCATGAAGGGCAGAAAAAAATAGATATTTTGCGGGCCTAAGATTCGGTAGCTGAGAGTCGTCTATACCGCGAGGAAAGCCGTTGTAGCCCTCTGATATTAAAACATTGTCCGTAGACACTAGAACTGCTCCAACTTTAGTTTGGGCGTCGTGGGAGCGTTTAGCAATGACGGCGGCTTGTTCCATCCAAGTTTCATCCCAACTAGGTCGCACTATTTCTTCTTTAAACTCTAGCCAACTTTGCATTCTTTTACTGGCAGCTTCACTTAGCACTATTTAGTATCCTTTTCTTTGTGGCTATTTCTTCTATATGTAACATATGTTACTATTGTATTATTTGTTTCTTTCTTATAGCTATCATTCAGTACATACTCTTATTAACATACAACAAACACATTCATTCTATACTTGAACTAACACTCACACGGTCTAACCGATTCAGTTCTCCTTCCAGCCGCTCGAACAAACTTATTAGTGTTAGTCAAGAGCGGTACGCGACACAATACATTTTTTCCTGCCAAGACTTTGTGTGTTTGTTCTCGCTACTACGTTATTGACGGAATTTCAAATCCCCTTCTATAATAGTAGATTTTTAATGCCGTTTTGTTGGGAAAAATCTTGAGATTTATTTTACTTGCTGAGTTACGCTGTCTAGCGTCGATACAAAGCCTTATTTATTAAGCCGTTATGACTTTTTAATAAGACGCAAGTTTTTTGACTATTTTCAGCCAATTCCCAAACAAAAAATTCGTTGTGTGAGCGTAGTTTAGCGGTAGACTGTTCAGCTAAACAGCCGTTATAGAATAGGAGTAAATAAATATGAAACTATACTTGACCTTGATATATCAGCCGGGCTGCTCCATTCGTCAGACTGATTAGGAATCAAATCAAAGTCGATAGTATTCCAGGCATGGGCTATAGCAGTGCTACAGACCGGATAGACGACTGCATTTAGTTTATCGTCCATCACATCCTCAATTTTATACCAGAGCCGTATAATCGCTAGCTCGTGTTTAGCCATCCACCAAATACGCTTCCAGCCATAAGGCAAACCAGTCATTTTCCGCATAGTTCTGGTTACAGCCTTTCCGTCAAAAGTCAACAGCTTATTTTCTACTTTTTTAGTAGCGTCATTATAGAACTGCTTATTATAATATGGGGTCGTCCTATATACATCTATCGTGCCATTATGTTTTCTTAGTTCATTTTCAAAATTAACAGAGCGGCCACCTACTCCTTCGCGGAATTCTACACATTCTAGAATAGGCGGATTATTAGTGCCGTTTACCCAAGAAGCCGTTCCAACATGAGTATAAGTTCCCCTACTTGCTCTACGAATAAAACTAGACGCAATTCCTTGTCCACGAAAGAGAAATAAATCGCCCTCTTGAATAAGAGGCATCGCTTCTAAATACGGAATTTCAAATCGTGGCATTATTTATACCTTTAGTCTAGCTTAGTTTAGATTCTAGTGTCGCTAATACATGACTTAATTTTGCTACTTCTAAATTTAGAGCATTTATAGCATCATTACTTTTCTCAATTAGGTCCATCATTTTAGAAGCATTAACATGGGCTTCATTGAGTCTGTAATCTGTTAAATTTTGCCGTTCAATAAATGGTTGATGATATACTGTTAGCATTCTATCTACATCCTCTTTTGTGACATATTTAGGACTTACAGTTAGCCAAAATCCAGCCATACTAAGAATAACACTAACTAAAATAGTGATTATGCCAATTACTAGAGCTTCCATCATGGTAGTTATACCTATCTATCGTTGTTTAAAAGATGTTTATAAATTGCCGCAGGCATCCATCAAACGTCTGTGACTATGAAAAAAGCCGACATTGCTATCGGCTTGATTCGAGTAATTAAATTAAACAAACAAAAGCGTTATGCTAAGGTTGTTGCTTGATAATCGTCTAGAATTGGAACCGCTGAACCATCTCGATATACTAATTCACCAGGAACAGCATATGTTGGAACAGCAGCAGCATCCGTACCCCAATCTGGAAGGTCATCTGCCGATGTTGGTTTTGTAGACCATTCACCAGTATAAATATTCCAATAGCCGCTACGAATAGCAGTAGCAACCCTGTAGGTTCTAAAGGCTTCTAATTTGTTAATGGCTCTACGAGCATAACTCGAAGCACCTAACAAGGCGTCGTTAGATAGACCGCCAAGACGAGTGCTAATTAGCATAATCACGTATTCATTTGCGGCTGTTTGAGCAAAATTACCATTAACTAGTTTATAGCCTAAAGTTGCATTTGCACCACTTGTATACAACTTAGTTGTGGTGAAAGTATTAACGGTCTTAGCAGTAACTCGTTGTGGACCATTAACCTTTAGATTAGCATCGGAAACATTGATAATATTACCGACTACTAAAGCATGGTCGTTCTTTGTATAAACTGCACGACCACCAGAAGACGCTACAGAAGTAATAACTACATTAGTGCCTACAATAAGGCCACCAATATCATTGCCGCCAACTACTTGAGAACCGTAAAAATCTACGGTCTTATTGGAAGCAACAGTGTTTAAATGTGTGCGATTAGAGCCAAGACCAATAGCCCGGCCAGTTTCGACTGTTGGTTGAGCGGCTAAAACTGAGCCACCAACGCCGAAATAAACATTACCAGCACTTGGATTAACAATTAATGACATAGCCGAGACTACTCCTAGTTAAAAAATTATTAGAACTAGTGTATTATACACTTTTCAGCAAGTCACTTTGATTGATTTTGTGAGTTATTTTGTCGCGGTTTGCTTAGTGCAATTTAGGAAGGCTTTTAATGTACTAAATCTTATGCCAAATATGTTACTATCTTCGACAATATCGTATTGTTCTTTAGTAAAAATGTTGGCGGAACAAATAACATTTAGGTCAGTATCTATCATTAGTGCTTTTGCGACTATGAGATTATCGGCGTAATTGTCCACGTATAGGCCACTTGACGGAAATACATGGGAAATATCTAGGTCAACCAATGTAGACTTTAGCGTAGAAAAATGCTTTGCTTGAAAGTTTTGTCTATACTCGTAGTATGTACGTAGTAAAACCCCTTTGTCGTCGCAAATCTTCTTAATCGCGGCCAAATCTTGCTTGAAGGTTTTTGTGCTATTGACTAAGTAGACATTATTTATCATTAGGTCTATTGTATTAGCACCTAAGTTGATATTTGATATAGTGTTATGCTGCCGAACCTTTGTATCTGAGCATCCTAAAGGATAGTCAACCGGGCAGGCTAAAACAAAGTTATTAGGAATATATTTAGCTAAAGAACTTAAAAAGTAAGGATGAACACTAAGTCCATTTATTTTGGATTCTATAGCAGTAAATGCTTCTTTTACTAGTTCGTCTTTTTCAGTATTAGTATTATAAAAAGTTAATTCTTTGTACATTTCTTCCAGCTATTCTATTTGAGTAATTATTTTGTCTACTATGTTAAATTGCAATGCTTCCTCACTATTGAAATATACCTCTTGTCTCTTATCTATCAATTTTTGCAGCTTTTTACCGCCTTCTTTAGTTTTTCCAAGTAAATTAAGCATATGTTTTGTTTGTCTCTGTTCATACTTGGATAATGATTGCGTCTCTTTATAGGTTGTGTCGCCATTTATAGATGAACTTCCATTGTGTATCAAGAAACTAGCATTAGGAGAACAAAAACGATTACTAGCGGCCTGTAATAAAACTACACCCATGCTTGCCACTAGGCCAATACAGAAGAAATTAACTTCGATTCCTTCTTGTTTTATACTTGTAATTACGTCAAAAGCAGACATTCCAGCTTCCCAACCGCCACCATCCGAACTATACAAAATATTTATTGGCTCTTTTCCAGCATTTTTTAAAATAATAAGATTTTTAATTAACAGCGACATTGAGCCTTGATTAATATCGCTTGTAAAGATTATCTGGCGTTTTTTTAAGTCTAGTCCGTTTTCATAGAAAAGTTGCAGCCGCGAATCTAAGGAAAGTTTACTCATTGCGTTTCTCTAACAATTTGGAAAGGGCATAATTTAACCTATTCCTTACGATTTTATCCTTGAAACAAAGGCCAAAACCTACTTTCATTCTATAGGGAGATATTGGAGCAACCACTTCAACACCGTCAAAGTCTTTAACTAGCAGAAATATTTCCTTGGTAATCTTAAAATTAGTGTGCATATTCCATAGATTAAACATACTTGATAAAGACATTTGGGCAGGAATGCCGTGTTCTACATCATCATTATAACTATGTTCTTTTTCAGTAAAAGATGGCGTTTCCTCATTATCATCTTCGTACAAAAAGTTTTTCTTAGTGAATACTACTTTATAGTCGAGCGACATAGGTTGTTTGGCTACCTCCGGTTGATTCTGCATTTCTTTTAATCCTTCCAGTCTATAATATGATACACTGCCTCAAAAATCATCTTCGCCCATAAAATTCCCGAATACTTGCGACGAATCAATTAGTGGTTTTTCGCTAACCGGGCGGTTTTTCTTAATTTCAGCCTTAACTAATCCTGCAAATTGACTTCCCATGCCTTTTTCTACGATAGCGACTACATTTTTTCCTGCTTCTCTTTTTAAGTACGAAATCGCTTCTGCTAAACTCTTAATTAGAGATTCATTAGCAATCAAACCAGTGTTATTCTGAACTATTCTAGTAGACAATTTATTATCCTTTTTACACTCGATAATAATTGAATACTGAATGTCACTATCAACTACTGGAATTGTATTTACGGAATCATGTACTTCTTCAGTGTATCTATCAATGGCTTCCTCAAGTTCTTTTTTAACGCTACTTTTTGAAGAGCCTAAAATTTTATTTATGAAGTTCACTTTACGTCCTTTGTGTTTTCTAGTTTGGCATGACTCATATCTAGCATGAATTCACCAGATACTAATCTGTCATGGAATCGTTCCTTGGTACAAGTATCTAACGCACTCCAAATACCGTCTGAAAGTTTTCTTACTTTACCCATACCAATAATATGATTTCCTAATAATCTAGAAAGATATTCTACTTCTTCAATATTAAGAGTGAGAGTTACTTCTTGTATCTTTGAAATTTCCTTAGTTACTTTCGCTTGTGCCACTTTTGTTCTCCTTTAAAAATTGGTTTACTTTTGTTGTTGACATTGTTTCTAAACATTCAAAGTTGCTGGTCATAAACTCGATAGGATACAAATATAAGGAAGCATTATTATCACCGCCGCTACTTATTATTCTCTTTGGTTTAGTTGTTTTCAACAACTCTCTAAGTTTTGTGACGGAAATAATATAAATTTTGTCCGTAATATGGACCCAAAAATCGGCCCTAGTACCAGCAATTCCGCTATCTTTACAGGAACGAGTGTTATAAAACTCAATAGCTATATTGCCTGTTTTAGCAGCCATTATGTCATTTTTAACTTCAAAAGTCGCTTCAAAAGTGTACGCTTCTTTTGTTGTTGTCTTTCTGAAGTTTTTTGTAGCCAAAATATCATATTCATACTTATTTTTTATTTCGCAAACGTATTTATGAGTTTCCAACAAAGAGACAAGGCGTTTTTCAGCCTGTAGACCTATTGCTAGGTCGCGTTGGATATTCTTTGCCATTAGATAGGATTGCCTTTAATCGTGCTAGGGTTCTCTGTAGTGTTTGTTGTACATTTTGTTTAGAGCAACCATAGCGGGCGGCAACTTCCTCTAGCGTAAGAGATTCCAAGAAGTAGGAATAAAGAATAGCTATAGAAACTTTAGAAAAGCCCTTTTTAATCATTACTGCAAATATCTGTTTTACATCATCCTTTTTTTCAAATACTAGTTCTACTGGAATAGACTTTTCGTCTTTTACTAAATCAGAATAAAAAACTTGTCGCATCCTATTAGGACTTGTAATCTTAGAGTCTAAAGACTTCTCAATATGTATTCCACCATAATTTACAATTCTATTATTCAATCTACCTAACGCCCATTTAACTGATTGTTTTCTGAAACCAGTTATAGTTCCTCTACCAACCGTCCAGTCTACATCTGCTCGAATCAGGGCATCAACAATATAATCTTCAAGGTCGCTTCGGTCAACTAAGTTAATAGCTTCATAGGTAATTGGCAGTTTAGCCATAAACTTTCTAGCAATTTGCTGATATTTTTTTATTTCTAATAGCGGTTTATCATTAGCATTTAATAGATGGTCTACAGGCTCTAATTTTAGTGTGTATTTAACGTCCATTTTCTTCCTTCCAGCAAAATTCAAAATTGTGAACTCAAAGTATTTATAAAGCCGCCTCTTTACTCCTTATTAAGGTTGAAGAAGTACCGTCATCTACATAGTCCCACTCAATATCAGCTAGCCCAAAAATTTTCCAGTCATCGCCAATCTTATGACCGAGCCGTGGAAAAATAAGGAGCCGATTATTATTTTTAGTCATCATCTTAACTAGTTCGTCAAAGTAATATTGCTCCAATCTTGGCAGATTGTCGCTTCCTACGATGAAAACACTGTTATAGTAATTCTCCATCTTTTGGTGAAAATATACAGCAGATGGAAGAACAGTAACTTTAGCACATGTTTGGCCGCTAGTAGTCTTTTGTCTAATTAGAGCTATTTTAGCTTCCGTATCAATATGATTAGTCCAAGGCTTTCCAAGGTTTTCCATACTTAAAAGATATTCTACCGGGCGGCTATACTTTTTTTCTGCCCAAGCGGCCATTTCTAAATGCTTATGATGTATAGGGTTAAGTGTTCCCGCGAAAACTGTTCTGTCTTCTCTCTTTCGGTGATTTCCTACTGGATGTTCTATTTGACCAAATACATATCCTTGTTGATAATCATAGTCAAGTTCCCCATAAATATTTTTATCATTATCTTCAATCAAATACTCTAGTAATCGAATAGCCAGTAAATCTTCTTGTTCTTCTCGTGAAGCAGCATCTAGTTTTAGTTCAATATATTCTGTTTCATTCTTTGCTTGAATTCCAATACAAACAATATGCTCGCGGCCTTCTCTTTCTCCGTCTGTAGCTAGTTTACAAGTTACACCAAAACCTTTTACGTCGTAGTGTCCCAAAGTACCAACTTGATTTTGATAAGCATACATAGCCAAATCCAAGGCAGTTTGTTTACTTACAAACTTTCTCGGATTATATCCTAGTAATTTAGTTGTATATTCTGTCGCATTTAAATAGACGGCTTGGCTAATCTTTTGAGACGAACCACCATACTTATTCATGTCAGCAATGAATTGAGAGCCTCCACCAGCACAATAGATACTTACTGGTACTGCATCGCTCTTTTGCCAATCCGTCAATAGTTGTGGCTTATTTGTCACTTTACTTTCCTTTTCGATTACTTAGATTGCGAAAATATAGGGCTAAACGTCCAACATGGCCAAAGAATATTGGCAGAAAAAATAGTAGCCCAATCATTAGCGGCCACACCAATACTGTTATTCCGGTTAGTTTTGGGTCTTTGAAAGTATGCTTTTGGGCCAGTTTAGTAGTAGCTATAAAGCCACCTATTAATAGGTAGAGGATAGCGGCCAAAATTAAATACAGGAATATCATTTAAATCCTCCAACATAAGTAATAAGATAGCCAATTGAATAGCACAAGAAATATCCCAAGACAACCGGCATAATAAATAAAAGTAGTGCTGGAGACATTAATACTGTTGCACCAATAAGAAAATTCCGCCAATCTTTTTCTAGCCGACCTAGTTTCATATCGACTTTACGAGTAGCGAAGAATACTATGGCAACTAAGTATGACGATATTATATACATTATAACGCTGGTAGTCATGTAACAACCTTTATCGAAGCTCTAAGCCGACTGGAAAACGCGGTACTTTAGGATTAGTATCTGTCCAAGAAAAGAAACGAACATTAAGACTTTTACCGGCTAGCTTACCGTCTTTGAAATCTTGATAGACTTGACGGCGGGACATTTCATCACCCTCCATAAGGCAATTAAATATTGCTCCTTCTTCTGTCTTTAATGTCAGAGAACACATACCTTCCATTTTTCCTTTACATGGTTCTGCACCAATAATAGGAAACTCTTGGTCAAAAAAGCGTTTAACTTTTTGCAGATTCTTTGTTCTCTTATCTATTTCATACAAGCCTTTTCGGTTTCGGAGCATTATTCCTTCAAAACCTTTATTTGTCCATTTTAAATGCTCTTTAACTACATCTTCATGGCTACGAATATTAAAAGTATATACTACTTTAAGATTATCATACTTTTCTAGTTTTTGTTCTTTTAGCCAAGTAATTCTATCTTCATAGTGCCAATCTTCTCTAACTAGGTCATAAATCCAAAATTGTATTTTTTCGCTAAGTTTATTTGTTTCATCTCTTTTAACAGCAGAAACAATCTCTTGAAAAGTTAATTCATGCGAGTATAATTCACCATGATAAATTTCCCAGTTAGCCATTCCATGTCGTAGTAATGAAGTTTCAATATGTCCTAGCGTAGTAAATTCTTTACCTTGACGCGACATAAAGCGAATTTTATCGCCGACTTTTTGAGCTAAACAACATAGCCCATCTAACTTAGGCTGACCATAACAAGGAAACTCAATATGTTTTCCATCCTTTAGTTTATCAAAATCATCTGGCTCATTATAAGTTTTTGCAAGCATTGGCCGCAATTCTTTTTGTGTCGGAACGATTTCAGAGTAGCCTTTTCTGTCTTTTTGTTTAGTCCACAAAGAGATTGCTTCGGCTGTTGCTTGTTGATATGGATTTGTGGCGTGAGCTTTTCCTTCGTTCTTTCCTTCACGAATTTCCGTAGTATTAGTCTGTAGCGAACCTCCTACCATACCGTGAGTTACAGTATACCCTACGGGGTTATTTGATACTGAAATTGACCACTCACGAATATTTCCAAGAGAGTCTAGTTTAAATAATGTCGGCAATTTCTGCATTTTAAATAAATACCTTAGAAAAAACAAAGGCTAGTAAGTTACCCATCCTACCACAGCCGCCCCAAAAGTCAAGAGGCCGCTAGAATTTTCAGCAATTGTTCCGCAGAATTCCGCCAACTAAACTGTTTTGCCGTCTCTACTCCATTGCCACAATATCTCGTTTTATTTTCAAAGTGACACCGCATTTCTTTAGCTGCCTGCTCAATTTGTTCTTCTCCCAATTTAGCCCAATTTCCATTGTTGAAGAACCATTTACCATCATATGCTAATTCTGTTTCACTAGTCTCTATAATAGTTTCATTTTTTCCGCTAACAAAATCTTCCATGCCGCTATTTCTTGTCGTAATTACTGGTTTACCGCAACTCATTACTTCCAGTAAATCTAAATTCCAGCCTTCAGCACGACTCATAAAAATTCCACAGTCGCACTTATTGATATTAGCCGCAACTTCATACTGTGTGCTAACAGAACCAAGTACACGTATTTTATTTCTCATAAGGCTACTATCCACTTTCACTAGCCAATAATCTAATTCGCGGCCGCTTAGAAAAGGATTGTGCGTCATAAGCACTAATTCTACATTGTCGCTTGGACTAAAAGCCCTACTAAAAGCCGCTATAATTTCTTCATGCCCTTTCCGCCGCTCCCACTTACCAATATTAATAAAGCGATAAGTACGCCCACTATCCCCTAAAGTATTACAATGAAATATATTCCTATTTACACCAGCCTGAACAACAGGATAATCATCGACAGAGCCGCCTAATTCTGACGCAAGGATATTAGCCGCCCAGCCAGAGGCCGCTATAATTTTTTCTGCCCCTCTCAAATGATGCTTTTCTCTATCACTAAATCGGTCTAATTCAAAATACGGAAATACATAATGCTTGCCCCTTCCTACTCGTTCTGCCAAACTATGCTGGTGCCAAATACTAACTGTAGGTGCTTCATACGAAAAGAAGGAGGAATTATCAATACTTTCCTTGATAATGACTTCTTCTAATCCGTCATTAAACTGTGAAGGGCCTTTTGGGAAAAATGAAACTCTATGTCCAGCCTTGTGTAACTCAATAATAATATTGCGGCATACTTGACCATAGCCTGTATGTGAAGCTGAACCTATAATGTTAATGTCCACTTATTTGCTCCAAAAAACATCTTGTGAGAAATCACCAAAATCTTCTTGCACTACATCGTAATAACCTAGAAACTTCCACTTCATTTTAAATGAATTAATATAAGGTAGTCTTTTGGCCCAAATCCACTTTTTGACTACTTTTGTGAGAATAATAGACACTATTAATCTTTCTTTTCAAGAATAATGGCCACTGGATATAGGTCTTTAAGTTTAAAGTAAAAATCTAAATCTTTCATCTTAACAAATCTAACATGCTGTTTATTTTGACTTGAGTAATTAACTACGCGAAATTGTCCTGTTTGAGCATCATAATAATTGATTACAAAAGAATGTCCTCTAATCTTATTTTTCTTATCTTTATAAAAGCCAGTAAATACAATAGCTCGTTTAGGCCCAACTCTTTCTAATTGTGTCGTATCATAGACTATGGTTGACGCTATTGTTATTGGAGTTTTTTTTGTTATTAAATAAGCTCCATAATGTAGATTTTGTAATGTTGACCCAATATTCTTTTTTATTTGCATCTTTTTATACAAGTAGTCGTGCCACTTTACTTCATCAAATTTATAATTAAGAGATTTAGCCGCATTCACTAATGCTATAGGACCGCAAGATTCATGGTTGTCGCTTCGTTGAAATAAGTATTTCTTGTCAAAATCTAATTCTTGGGCGAACACTGTACTGGAAAAGGCTAAAATAACGAGCGTTACTAAAAAGAAAAAATATTTCACTCTATAATTCCTTGTTTAAATAGTTAAATGTTCTACTGAACGATTATGTGTATTATTTACCTTGATAAATGTCGTACATTTTGCTAAGTCTCTAATATCATTGGTTCCCGCATAACTACAAGTAGAGCGTAATCCTCCTAGTATTTCCTCTATTAATTCAGATAAAGGGCCTTTGTGTGGAATTTTTACTGTTCTTCCCTCTGAAGCCCGGTAATTCTTTTTGCCGCCATAATATTTGTTTTGTGCGGTTTTAGAAGACATTCCATAAACAAGTAAACTTTTCTTCCTTTTTTCACCTGTTGCCTTCATATAATCTAATATTCCAGCAAATGTACTCTCTGTTTCGTTTCTCCAAACTTGTGTTTTGCCAGAATAACTATAGTTAGTATTTGCATAGCCATTACTATAATCTTTTACTATTTCCATTGTTGGGTATTCATACCCATACTCATATTCCCACTCTCCTTCACTCTCTTCTACACCAGCAAATATTCCGCCTGCCATTACAAAATCGCTACCGCCGCCAATTGCCTTAGCAAAATCTCCACTCTCTATTACTCCTCCATCGCTACAAACCAGTCCTAATTTTTTCCTGCCGTTCGTTAGACCGTGGGCAGCAAAACTACACTCTGCTATTGCTGATAGTTGAGGATAGCCGCAGCCGGTAACAGAGCGAGTTTGGCACAACCGCCCGCTCCCAATTCCAACTTTTACAATGTCTACGCCACCATGTAGGATAAGTTCCTGTGTAGATTCTGGTGTTACTACGTTGCCAGCTAAAATAATACTTTCTGGATTTATTTCTCTTACTTTCTTGCAATATTCTACGAACTGGTCAGTTTGTCCATTAGGAACGTCAATACAAATATTAACAGGAGGTAGACCGTTACACATATTAATATTTTGTAATTGAATTAGTTTCTCTAAGTCTCCATCTCTCATACCTATAGATACCCAGTAATACTTATGTTCATCTATATTTGTAGCAATAAAAAACTTACTAAGTTCTTCTACCGAATAATGCTTATGTAGGCACGTAACAATTTTATACTTTGATGCAACTCTTGCTACTTCAAAACACCCTGTAGTATCTAAGTTAGAAACTATTAAAGGAACACCTTCCCACACTTGAGGAGAATGATAGAAATGAAAGTTGCGTTCTAATATTACGTCTTTACGAGAAGCTGTTTTGCTACGGTTTGGTTTGATTAAAACGTCCGAGAAGTCTAATTTTAAAGATTCTTCAATCCTCATGTAACTTTTCTCCTTCTTCCATTGTACATAAATTTTCTGAATCAATTACATCGGCAATCTCACTAAAAGTACAATGTCCGTCATTTAAATATATTAAAGTAGCAGGCTCATTTTGCTTATTTAATGTTTTTAAAGTGCCGCACTTCTCTATATTAAGCCATAATTTACTCCGATTCTATTGAAGGGTTAAATATTTTATCTAGTTGTTCTTTTGTACTTACTTTAATTAGTTCTTCATAGCGTGGGCACTTTCCTTGGTCTATCAGTATAGTTATTTGTTGATGCTTCTCAGGGCTGCACTCTTTACAGCCACCACCGCTACAAGTGCTATGGCTGCAACAATCCATAATATAGATTACACACTCGCATAATGCACAGTAACGCCAGTTTTCTAGTTTTACCCAGGAAGGAACTTCTGTCATTATTCTCTTTCTTCAAAACAATATTCCATATCGTCATAATATCCATAATTAATCTTAAACATAAGTTTTGACAAATCAACTCCTGATACTTTGGCTTCGTCTACTATCTCTTGTAATGATTTATACTCGTAGACACCAATTGATTCTGATTGTTTTTCTTTATTTTGCGTCATTTAGTTGTTTCTCCAGTAGTTCTTTTGTTTTATGTACTTTTTCTAATTCTTAATAGACATTCCGTAGGCTTCAAACCATGCTAAATCACCGCCAATATTAGTGTCAAATAGACACAACTCTGTTACTACATCCTTGTACTTCTCTTTAAATGCTACATAATTATCTCTATGATAAGTACGGTCTGTTGCCATATACTTATTAAGTTTTCTAATATTCTGGCTGATTGGAAATTGTCTATCCGTAGGTATTCCTTCAATTTGCCAATGACTTTCCAAGTAGATACTTTGTGGAATATACTCCTGCAAGTATGGGCACTCTATTTTTACTCTAGATATATGAACACCAGCCTGAGTTAGTTTTAGTACAGTATTTAAAACCATCTCTAATACATGCTCATATTTATTACTTTTAAGCACATAAGAAGTCATATCTTCAATTACCATCTCACTCATGTCTGGAGCTAATAGTTTAACTGAGATAGTCTTAATACCTAGTTTGTCGGCATGATACAAAATGGAAGAATCACCAGTAATATGAATTTCAAACGGAGTGGACATTATTTATCTCTTAATAAGGTGAACAACTGAACTAAGTAAAAATAGGCAACTTCTTCTATTGTATGGCCGTATTTGGAAGGTGTTAATGCTTTGTCACAATTTCCCGCTATGTTTAGCACCTTCACATTGGCGGCTATAATTTTTTCTGCCAATATCCCTACGTGGCTCGAAATATCATCGCATTTAATCATCTTATTTAGATTAATGTCAAAGTGTGGCTTTTTGTGAAAGTTAACCCAATTTAAGGTACACCGCTCGCCTGGAGAATTAAAGTCTACGGCCAGTCTCAAAGTCAGGTCTGAATCTCTTACGTTAGCTCCTGTACGCTCTTTGTAGCCGCCTTCATGTTCCTTCATGCTATATAAACTAATATATTCTGGCTTAGGACCATTCAGCGTTTTAAAACCCTTGGGAAGCCAACCTCCAGTGTTAAATCCAACAAAAGTCGCTGCTTTTAATCCTGAAATGTCCACGCCCGTCTGCCCGCCGCTTTGTATTTTAAATTGCATATTTAGTTCCTATAAAGCACAAATATCGTTATCGCATTGCAACATTCTCGTATGAAATTTTGCCATGTTATTTTCGTCCAAAGAATTCATCACATCATATTTATGTCTTGTGTACTTTATTGCGTCTTCTAATCTATCCACGGTATACAAGTTGATACAATCTCCTTCTTTCCAATTTTTACAAACTGGAGTATCTATCTCAATAGTTTCTTTGGAAGAATCTTGATAGTCTTGTTTATATCCTAGTAGATAGTGATAATACTTTTCATCTATTCCACGCCACGGAAAATAGTCTCCATAGCTTGTCCAAATCTTCAATACAGTAAGTTGTACTATATGGTCCGTAGATACTTGTACATATCCTAATGCTGTTTTATCTAAAAGATATTGAACAAACTTAATCCAGTATTTAGTCATTTTGTTGCTTTCGTTACTTTTGATTTTATCGTTTCACTTAGCCGTCTGCCGGACTGCCTTTTCCATAGTCCGTTTATCAATCGTCATCTTTTTCATTGCAACGCCGTCTGAGCCATCATGGTTCACACCATAAGCAATTACATCTTTATAAAAACAGCGGACGGGAATAAGTTTCAACACTTTGGTTTTATTAACCGTAAAACCATGTTTTCTATAGAGCAATTCTTTTTCAGCATCTTTTTTATTTAAATAGACATGGAATGCACCTTCATAGATTCTACTTTGATGTAACATAATTGTCCCAACCGGATTATTAATTCCATCTTTATATTGGAAACTTTCAAAATATGAAAGGACTTTGTTTCCTTGGTTTATTTTTACTAGTTTATAGCCTACGAAATAATTGCGGCCACTGACTGGAGGCTTTACTGTTGAATCAATCGTTAGACACACTTTGATGCTCCTTTTCTTTTGGTTCTTTAATTGCTTTATCATAGGTTCTCTTATCAATATAAATGTTCTTTACTGCTGCTCCTTGAGTATTATTAAAATTTGTTCCATATGCAACAACATCTTTAAAGTAGCAACGAACTGGAATCAATCTAGCTGTTTTATGATGACTATTATTTTTTAGAAAAGCTACTGCATCTTCTTTACGTAGCCAAACATGAAAAGCACCGCCGGTAATAATTCCGTAGTCTTTATTATATGCTGTTTCTGCTTCGCTTAAAACTTTGGCTACATTTTTACCAACTTTATACTCAAAGCCAGTAAACCACGCAGATAAACAATCTCCATAATTCTGAATGACTTTATAACCAACAAAGTAATTTCTTTTTGTTACGGGGGCAATAACTTTTGTGTCAATAGTTAAGCACATTCATTTATTCCTTGTTTTCAATAAGACATATCTGGCACAACAATTGGCTCTGGTTTCAACAAAATAGAATGTGTAAAAGCCGAATCGGTTAGTTTCTCAAATTGTTTAATGTTATTATGACACTTCAAACAGCTTTCAACTCTAACTTCTTTGTTTCTCAAGTAAAAAATGTTGCTTAACGTACTTTTGTAAACTAGTTCGTGGCCACTATTTAGTGACGTAAGTAATTTAGGTTCACTTTCGTAAAAATGTATACCTAAGAATATTGCCGCCATTATAATAGGGAAAGACATTATTGTTATAGAATATTTGTCCACTACAAAACTCCTTCAATCGTGTCGGAAAGTTCTTCTTCCAAAACATAACTTTCGGAACATAAGTCACACAAAAGGCCAAAACTTGGAATGTTCCAACAGCAAGTTGATTCTGGAATACCAAACCAAGCCTGATTAAACAAAGTAACTATTTTGTCACTTCTTTCATCTTTGTATTTTTGTGCCTGTTCTAATGGTGACAAATCCTGACACAAAGACTTAACCGCAATCTCTTCCCTAATAGCCTTGCAGGCAGCTTCGGCATTAAATGCAGTTATAGGCATCTCGTGTTTATTTTTGTAACCTGGATGAAACTGTAGAATGATATTACTTAAATCATCCCAGTAATCGTCTACTAACTTCCAATACTGTTCTTTTGTTTTAGGGTAATTATCTGAATTATACTTTTCCACGATAGTCTTTCATAAAGATATGTATAGTAACCAAAATAACAATAAGGAACCTAGTATTAGCTTAGGAATTATAAACAACACACATAGTATTTCAATGGTAACACATAAAAACAACAAAAATAAGAGTTTCATCATTTAGCTGGCTGCAAGCCTATACTGCTCTTTCTACTAAATCGGCCATCTTTTTAAGGGCAGAAACTAGACCTTCCTTACTGT
>Ga0172380_10004286_pt1 | contig 18483 bp, 20 predicted proteins | sample Leawe162metaG_FD_119747 | JGI IMG/M metagenome (GOLD analysis project Ga0172380, IMG submission 119747) | Leachate microbial communities from a municipal landfill in Southern Ontario, Canada - Leachate well 162 metaG | ecosystem: Engineered > Solid waste > Landfill > Unclassified | place... | reverse complement strand
GTGGCAGAGGCTCGCAGACTCGCTGGTCAAGACCTCAAGGTTGTGCTGGGAATCCTCGACGTTCGCACAATCGCAGGCTCCACCGAACTGACCGAGACACTGCGCGGAACGGTCCTGCAGGACTGGCGGGCGCTGGCAGCCAGGCGTCTCGGCGAGCTACTTGAGGTCGTGGCCACCCGGGCCGAACGCAGCGGCGACCTCGCGCACCTGCTGGAACCAGATCTCAAGGAGTCCTACGGGGGATTCCGCGATCAGACGATTCTGCGCGCGATCGCGGCATCCTGGGTGGCAGACATTCCGCGCACCATGCTCGATACCCAATCCGATTCGCTCCTTGACGTTCGAGATGCGCTGCACTTGGTCACTGGTCGCCATAGCGACAAGTTGATGCTGCAAGAGCAAGCAGCGGTCGCCGAACTGCTCGAAATGGCCGACGCCGACGAGCTCCTGCGCCGTGTGTGTGCTGCGGGTCGAGCGGTTGCCTACGCCAGCGATGAAGCCTGGTACCGAGTTGAACGAGCCACCGCACCGAAACGCTCGTTCAATCCCGTGAGGCGCCTGCGTTCAACCCGCCCGGAACGCGCGCCGCTCGCAGAGGGCGTTGTTGTGCAAGACGGGGAGGCAGTGCTGGCGGTGGATGCGCGCCCTGATCGCGACCCAGTGCTGATGCTGCGGGCGGCGGCCGCAGCTGCGCAAGCCGGTTTGCGGCTGAGCCCTTACGCGGTCGAACGACTTGCGAATCAAAGTGCACCCTTGCCTGAGCCATGGCCGGTGGCTGCCCGAGATGCGCTTGTCTCGCTGCTGGGTGCGGGCCGTGCGGCCATTCCGGTGTGGGAAGCCCTCGATCAAGCAGACCTCATTAGTCGGTTGATCCCGGAATGGAAGGTGGTGCGCAGCGCACCGCAACGCAATCCGGTTCATCGGTTTACCGTCGACCGCCACCTCGTCGAGACAGCAGTCAATGCTTCAGGCCTCACACGTGAGGTGTCACGACCAGACCTGTTGCTCGTGGGCGCCTTGTTGCACGACATTGGCAAGGGTCAGCCCGGCGATCACACCGACGTTGGTGTTCGGATCGTCGGTGAACTCGCACCTCGACTCGGCTTTGACGAGGCCGACAGCGCGGTGCTTGTCGACCTCGTTCGGTACCACCTGCTTCTTCCTGATACCGCAACTCGTCGTGACCTCGAGGACCCGGTGACGGTGGAGACCGTCGCAGCAGCGGTCAAGACGCCGTTGGTGCTCGAACTGCTTGATTGCCTCACGCGTGCTGATGCCGCTGCAACGGGACCTGCCGCGTGGAGTAGATGGAAGGCAAATCTCATCAACGAACTCGTTGCTCGGACGCGAGCACAACTCGCGGGTATCTCGATGCCCGATCGGCCGACCTTGACACAGGCGCAGCGGGACCTGGCAAATGGCACAGGAGTCGCGGTACTCATCGAGCCAGGTGACGGTGCTTGGTGGGTTACGGTCGCTGCCGACGACCGGGTTGGACTGCTCGGGCTCGTCGCCGGTGTGCTAGCGATTAACCGCCTTGCCGTGCGCTCGGCGCGGACGGAAACGCTTGGCGCGCGCGCCGTGACAGTGTGGTCGGTTCAGCCAGAGTTTGGTGAACCACCGGCGCCTGCCTTGCTCCGTGAGGACATGCGGCAGGCGTTCGCGGGCGGTCTCGACATCGAGTCGAAGCTGAAGGCGCGTGCAAAGGCGTACCGGCGAGTCAACACGACCGCACCCCCGGCCGCGCAGTTCAAAGTGGTGCCCGACGCTTCTGATCGTGCAACCGTGGTCGAGGTTCGAGCACACGATGCGCCGGGGCTACTTCACACGATTGCCAAGGCGATTTCTTCGGTCGGATTCTCCATCGAGGCCGCGCAGGTGGCGACCCTCGGCTCAGACGTGGTCGACGTCTTCTACCTCTCATCAGACGGCGATCGGCTAGACGCGACGCAAGCAGCATCGGTTCGTTCCGTGGTGCTCGACGCGCTCGCCACTTCCGACGGGTAACCTTGCGCCGTGTTCAATGCCCTGTCTGACCGCCTGTCCGCGACGTTCAAGAATTTGCGCGGCAAGGGCCGCCTCTCGGAAGCCGACGTCGATGCCGCCGTGCGCGAGATTCGCACCGCGCTCTTGGAAGCTGACGTATCGCTGCCAGTAGTCCGAGGATTCTGCGCTCGTGTGAAGGAGCGCGCGCTCGGCTCGGAAGTCAGCGGGGCGCTCAATCCGGCCCAGCAGGTTGTCAAGATCGTCCATGAGGAACTTGTTGCCGTTCTCGGTGGTGAAACCCGTCGCCTTCGTTTCGCCAAGCATCCGCCGACGGTCATCATGCTCGTCGGGTTGCAGGGCGCGGGCAAGACGACTCTCGCTGGAAAGCTCGCAAAGTGGCTCGACGGGCAAGACCACCGCACGCTTCTGGTTGCAGCTGACTTGCAACGCCCGAACGCCGTCGACCAACTTAGTGTCGTCGCGCAGCGGGCAGGTGTGGGTGTGTACGCACCGCAGCCAGGCAATGGGGTCGGTGATCCTGTCACCGTCGCGCGCGACAGTCTCGTTTACGCCAAGGACAACGCATACGACGTGGTGATCGTTGATACCGCCGGTCGACTCGCCATCGATGAAGAACTGATGGCCCAAGCCCGCGGTATCCGCGACGCAGTCGAGCCCAACGAGGTCTTGTTCGTCGTCGACGCGATGATCGGGCAAGACGCCGTCAACACCGCGCTGTCATTCGAAGAAGGCGTCGGGTTCGACGGAGTCGTGCTCACCAAGCTTGATGGTGACGCTCGAGGTGGTGCGGCACTGTCAGTGCGGGAGGTCACCGGTCGACCGGTGATGTTCGCGTCGACGGGGGAGAAGCTCGACGAGTTCGAACAGTTCCATCCCGATCGGATGGCATCGCGCATCCTCGACATGGGCGACATGCTGACCCTAATCGAGACGGCGGAGAAGGCGTTCGACGAGAAGCAAGCCGCGGAGATTGCCCGCAAGTTTGAGGCTGGCGACGACTTCACGCTCGAAGACTTCCTGCAGCAGATGCAGGCAATGAAGAAGATGGGTTCCCTCACCAAGCTCATGGGCATGATGCCCGGGATGGGTGAGGTGAAGAAGCAGCTCGAGCAAGTGGACGACCGCGACATTGACCGGATCGCCGCAATCATCCAGTCGATGACGCCACAAGAGCGCACAAACTCAAAGATCATCGATGGCTCTCGGCGCGCCCGGATCGCCAAGGGTTCTGGCGTGCAAGTCAGCGAAGTCAACAATTTGCTGACTCGTTTTGTCGAGGCTCAGAAGATGATGAAGCAGGTTGGTCGCGGCGGCGGTATCCCAGGGATGCCCGGCATGGGCGGCATGGGCGGCAGTAAGAAGTCCCGTGGCAAGCAGGTCAGCGGTGGCAAGAAGAGCAAGAAGGGTCGCAGCGGGAACCCGGCCAAACGTGCAGCACAAGAGGCAGCAGCAGCTAATCCGCCCGCCGCCGCGCCAGGTTCCGGACTCTTCGGAACTGGGGGTGCCGCGGGTGCCGCACCGCCGTCACTCGATGACTTGCCGTCGGAGTTCCAACAACTCGTCGCTGATCCTGACAAGAAGTAGCCTGCATTCGACGCCACGCTCACGGGTGATTGGCGTCGAATGTGTCGCAAACGTGCGGCTGACTGCCCCGTGGGTTGACACCTCTGGCAGAATAGGGAGGTCGAACCGAGACTTGTGGCCCTCTCACCACGAAGATCTCGGATCCCGTCAAAGTTCTGTACACGACCCCACTCGTGTCGCGCAGAGTCGAGACAACCCAAAACGCAGGAGAACTAAGAACTCGTGGCCGCAAAAATCAAGCTCAAGCGCCTAGGCAAGATCCGCAACCCGCAGTACCGCATCGTTGTTGCTGACGCACGCAACAAGCGCGACGGTCGGGCGATCGAAGAACTAGGCCTCTACCACCCCAAGGAAGAGCCGTCCTTCATCAAGGTCGACTCCGAACGCGTTCAGTACTGGCTTTCGGTCGGCGCACAGCCAACCGACGCAGTGCGCGCGATTCTGCGAGTCACCGGTGACTGGCAGAAGTTCAAGGGTGAGCCGGGCGCCGAAGGCACCCTGCGGACCAAAGAGCCCAAGGCCGACAAGCTGAGCGTGTTCGCAGCAGCGGTTGAAGATGGCGAAAAGGCGAAGAAGGAGCCAGCGCCGAAGCCGAAGAAGACCGAGCCAGTCGCCGAAGAAGCAAAGGCAGACGAGGCTCCGGCTGAAGACGCACCCGCAGGCGAAGAAGCCGCTACTGAAGCGCCAGCGGAAGAAGCGAAGACCGAAGAGGCACCAGTTGCCGACGCAGAGAGCACCCCAGCCTCCGAGGAGGCATAGTGCTCGTCGATGCGCTCGAACACCTCGTTCGCGGCATCGTGGCGAACCCCGACGATGTCGACGTGAGTACACGTCGTGGTCGCAATCGCGGCACGACGCTTGACGTTCGGGTTCACCCTGACGATATGGGTCGCGTGATTGGTCGTGCGGGGCGAACTGCCACGGCACTGCGAACCGTCGTTGGCGCGCTGAGCAAGAACGGCCCAGTGCGTATCGATTTCGTGGATGTCGACGGGCGCTAGCACGATGCCCGAGCGAATCGTGGTCGGGCGGATTGGCCCGGCACACGGTATCGGCGGCGACGTTTACGTCAGGCCGCTGACTGATGTTCCTGAAGTGCGATTTGCCGACGGGATGGTCCTTGCCGCTGGACCGCCAGTTTCTGCGGAGCTGACGGTCGAGTTCACCAAGGACCATTCCGGTCGACTATTGGTCCACTTTGTCGGCATCGACTCGCGCAATGCTGCGGAGTCTCTGCGCAATGCAGAACTTGAAGCCCTCGTTGACCTCGACGAAGTCCCTCCTGATGAGGACGAGTACTTCGATCGACAGTTGATTGGCCTCGCTGTCAATGACATGGCGGGCATGCCGATCGGGAAGGTCAGCGATGTCATTCACCTTCCCGGTCAGGACCTGTTGGCGGTTGCGATGAGTTCTGGGGGAGAGCGGCTCGTGCCATTCGTTTCCCAGATTGTTCCCACAGTTGACCTCGCGGGAGGGTTCGTCGAAATTGATGCGCCCGACGGTCTCCTCAACGACCCGGATGACGATGCCGCTGAGAGTGATACCACCCCGGACGTTCAGAGTTAGTCGGGATTTCAGGATCACACGTGCGCATCGACATCATCACGATCTTTCCTCAGTACCTCGAACCGCTGAGCCTGTCTGTCATTGGCAAGGCAATCGAACGAGGAACCGTAGACGTCAACATTCATGACTTGCGGGACTTCACTCACGACCGCCACCGGACCGTGGACGATACGCCGTTTGGCGGGGGTCCGGGCATGGTGATGAAGCCAGAGCCGTGGGGTGAGGCCCTGGACTCGGTGCTCAGCGAGCGGGAGTCCGATGGGCGGCCAACGCTGGTGCTACCGACCCCGAGCGGTCAACGATTTGACCAGCCGACTGCGGCAGGCCTCGCAGCAACCGATTGGTTGATCTTTGCGTGTGGTCGCTATGAGGGTATTGATGCGCGCGTGGTGGAGCACTTTCGCGACCACGTTGACGTCCGTGAACTGTCGATCGGTGACTACGTGCTCGCTGGCGGCGAAGCAGCTGTCCTGGTCATGGCTGAAGCGGCAATCAGATTGCTGCCGGGGGTGCTTGGCAATGCCGAGAGTGCCCCAGACGACAGCTTCTCGCCGTCACGAGAGGGAGCCCCGCTCGAGGGCCCGATCTACACCAAGCCGCAGGTGTGGCGCGGCCTTGAGGTTCCGGCCGTGTTGAGGTCTGGCGATCACGGCGCCGTTGCCGATTGGCGGCGGAGTCAGTCTGTGCAGCGGACGAGTGAACAACGTCCAGACCTAGCTGACGATGACCTAAGTTAGGTCATCGTGCGGCCGGTGTGGCACACTTGCACAGCGCTTAGGACCGTTTCGTGACCTGCCACAGGGGGCCACGAGCACACGTTTCACAGTGTCTTGGGAGCGCAACCCGATCAGCACCACCCAATCAGCACAACGGCGACCTGTGGCGGGCGTACGTGCAGGAGAACTATGAATACCCTTGATGCAATTGATTCGGCCTCACTGCGCGACGATGTGCCTGACTTCCGTCCCGGTGATTCGCTGAAGGTCCACGTGAAGGTCGTTGAAGGAAACCGTTCACGTGTTCAGGTCTTCGCTGGTGTCGTCATCCGACGTCAGGGTGGTGGCATTCGCGAGACCTTCACGGTTCGCAAGGTCAGCTTTGGTACCGGCGTTGAGCGAACCTTCCCGGTGCACTCCCCAATCATTGAGTCGATCGAGGTCGTCTCCCGCGGAGACGTCCGTCGCGCGAAGCTCTACTACCTACGCGACCTGCGCGGCAAGGCCGCCAAGATTCGCGAGAAGCGCGAGATCGCCAAGTAGGTCGCGCGCTTTACGCCTTCGGCAGCGCTTCATCGTGGCGCCGAGGTGGCACGACAAAACCCGGGGTAGGCTGCGCGGCGATGGCTCCTACAACCCGTATGTCTCAGGTATCGAGCCGGACGAGTGCGTCCAGCGAAGGTTCTGCTGTTGACAACTTGGGTGAGCTTGGCGGTCCGAGGCAGCGTCACTGGGGCTTTGACGCGGCTGTCCTGATTTTGTGTGTGGTGATCGGGGCGTTCGGTACGAAGGCATTCATTGCGCAAGTCTTCTCCATCCCGTCTGGCTCGATGCAGTCCACGGTGGTTCCCGGTGAGCGGGTCATGGCTGAGAAGGTGAGCTACCGCACACGGGCGGTCGGACGTGGCGACGTGGTGGTTTTTGACGGCACGGGCATCTACGCCCCGCCGGTTCCTGGCGCCTACATCTTCGTTAAGCGGGTCATCGGATTGCCGGGTGAACGGGTTGCCTGTTGTGACGCATCGGGCAAGCTCACCATCAATGGTCAGGCGCTCGATGAATCCGAGTATCTGTATAACGGTGACGTCGCGAGTACGTTTGGCTTTGACGTGATTGTGCCCGCGGGCAAGCTCTGGTTGATGGGGGACCATCGATCCGATTCCGCCGATTCGAGGGCATACCTCGGGGCGCCCGGGGGTGGATTTGTTCCAGAGGAACGGGTAGTCGGTCGCGCCACCGCGGTTGTTTGGCCGCTATCGTCCGCACGGTTGATTGATTTGCCGACGTATCGGAGTTGACGTGAGTCCCAGCGATCCCGCCGCTGACCAAACCAGCGCGCCAGACCAGGACAAAGAGTCCGGCGGCACGTTGCGATTCGTCCGCGAAGTCGCGATCGTCTTGGTGTGTGCGCTGCTGCTCTCGGTGGTCGTGAGGACCTTCTTTGTGCAGGCCTTCTATGTGCCGAGCGCTTCGATGGAGAACACTCTGCTGATCAACGATCGAATCCTTGCTTCCAAGATCAGCACCCGGTTCTCCGGCGTCAACCGCGGCGAAGTCGTGGTCTTCAAAGACCCGGGCGGCTGGCTGCCGCCGTCAACGTCAACAGCAGGACCAGCCGCGAAGGCGATGGAGTTTATTGGCCTGCTGCCGTCCAGTGCGGGCGATGACCTAGTCAAACGCGTGATTGGCGTTGGTGGTGACTCGGTGATGTGTTGTGACTCCAAAGGGCAGATCGTGCTCAATGGTGTAGGGCTCGTCGAGCCGTACATCAAACCGGGTGCCGGCACAGACCAAGTGCAGTTCGACGTAGTCGTACCAGCCGATTCCGTGTTCGTCATGGGCGACAACCGCGGTTCCTCGGCGGACTCGCGCTATCACCTCGAACAGAACGATGGCGCCGTTCCCGTCGGCAACGTGGTCGGGCGGGTCGTGCTCAAGGTTTGGCCATTTAGCCAGTTCGGCACAGTTCCCATTCCACCGGTGCCGTTTGACGATCCGGCGCTCAACAATCAAACCGGCGCAACCCAGACGGCAACGCCGACGAAGCGTTAGACCGTGGCACGACTTCCGCAGCGAGCAGTCCGCCGACGTGTGACTGGAGGTGATCAGCCGCTCTTTCGATACGAACGAGCGTTGCAGCGGTCCGGGTTCATGACGATCGCCGGGGTGGACGAAGCTGGTCGAGGTGCGTGCGCTGGTCCGCTGGTCGTTGGTGCGGCCGTCCTCGACGTTACCTCGCGAAAGGTTGCGAACAGCTTGGCCGAACTTGGCGACTCGAAGCAGTTGACTGCCAGTACCCGTGACCGGGTGTACGACCGGATTACCACGCATGCGCTGGCTTGGTCGACGGTGGTCGTCCCCGCCGAGGAAGTTGACAGGATTGGACTTCACGTCGCCAATATCGAAGGAATGCGTCGGGCGCTCGCACGCTTGAACACCGACTTCGACTACGTGCTCAGCGATGGGTTTGCGGTTCCCGGTCTATCGGCGCCCAACCTTGGCGTCTGGAAAGGTGATCAAGTCTGTGGCTGCGTGGCGGCGGCCGGCGTTTTGGCCAAGGTGACCCGAGACAGGATCATGATTGATCTCGATGCAAAGTGGCCGCAGTATGGATTTGCGATCCATAAGGGATACGTTACGTCGATGCACCGAGACGCGCTGGCTGAGTTTGGACCCTCGCCCGTGCATCGGCAGTCGTTCGCGCCGGTTCGCAAGGCCGCGCAACTTCACGGCGCTGTCGTCAGTTCTGCTGGCGATTCAACGCCCAAGGTAGACAAGGACTTCGTTCGGGAGGGCGTCGCATGAGCACAGAAGATCTTGAACGTTATGAGACCGAAGTCGAACTCGCGCTCTACCGCGAGTACCGCGATGTCGTCGGCCTCTTCGCCCACGTGGTCGAGACTGAGCGTCGGTTCTACCTCACCAACAACGTCGAGGTCGCCGTCCGCTCGACGGATGGGGGCGAGGTCTACTTCGAAGTCAACATCTCGGATGCGTGGGTGTGGGACATGTACCGACAAGCCCGCTTCGTGAAGAAGGTTCGGGTGTTGACGTTCAAGGACGTCAACATCGAGGACCTTGCTAAGCCGGATATGCCAGTCCCGGAAACTCCTGGTAGGTAACTTCTCCACAGCCCTCTGCAACGTGAGGGCTGTCCACAGTCACTCGCCTAGGTCGAACCTGAGCGTGTCCTCTTCGTCAATGCTGGCGGGCAGGAGGTGGGATTGTGGCGCGGAAAACAAGTTCTGCACCGCGGCTTCGGGAGAAGTCGCTTGGTCGCTACGGGGAAGACGTCGCAGCCCGATATCTGCAGGAGTCGGGCCTGGTATTGATTGATCGCAATTGGCGGGGCCCGAGCGGTGAGTTGGACCTCATCGCTCTCGATGGCGGAGTTCTCGTCGTGTGTGAGGTGAAGACTCGGACTTCAGATGCTTTCGGCGGGCCGTTGGCAGCTGTGGACAGGCGGAAGCTCGCTCGATTGAGGGTGTTGGCAGCTCAGTGGCTTGCCGAACATCCGATCGGTGTTGATGGCATGCGGATCGATGTTGTGGGCGTATGGCGAAACCCGCGTGGGCCCGCGAAGCTCCAACACATAGTTGGAGTTCAGTGATGGGGCTAGCTCACACATATTCAGCAGTGCTCGTGGGTGTCCAAGCGCACATCATCCAGGTTCAGGCAGACGTCGGACCGGGTTTGCCAGGGCTCGCGTTGGTCGGACTCCCGGACTCGGCTCTCAATGAAGCGAGAGACCGAGTGCGTGCCGCGGTGGTGAACAGTGGGTTGAAGTGGCCGGATCAGAAGGTGACGGTAAGTCTGAGTCCGGCGTGGTTGCCCAAGCGTGGATCTGGACTTGATGTTGCGATCGCTATTGCGATCCTCGCGGCTCATCGCCAACTGCCTGCCAGCGAGGTATCGCGCGTGCTTGCGCTAGGGGAACTTGGGCTCGACGGATCAATTCGGCCGGCAGCGGGAGCGCTGGCGACAGCACTTGCACTGAGACGTTCTGCCAACCGCTCGCCGGACACAATCGCTGCCGGTCCAACAGATGGCCGGACGCTGCGGGCAGTTCCTGGCCTGGCAGTTATCGACGTCCCCACCCTTGCTGCCCTAGTCGCTCGCCTCACCGGTGAACAGGAGCCCGACCCCGTCGGTGACGGCGAGATGCCGTCGTTGCCGGCAGCCTTGGCAGCGGTTGACGAGGTATCTGGTCGGGATATGTCTGAGGTTCGGGGGCAATTTGAGGCGAAGCGAGCACTCGAGATCGCTGCTGCAGGTGGGCATCACGTTGCGCTCCTCGGCCGGGCGGGCGTGGGCAAGACGTTGTTGGCAGAACGGTTTCCGACGCTTCTGCCCGACCTCGACGATGAGCGTGCGCTAGAGGTCACGGCAATCCATCAGTTGACGGGTCGTGGCGGCAACACTGCGGGTGGGCTCGTTCGGCGGCCTCCGTGGTTTGCTCCACATCACACTGCGTCTCGGGCAGCGATGGTCGGCGGAGGATCCGACTCGAAGCCGTCGATTGGCTTGGTTTCTTCGGCGCACCACGGAGTGCTCTTCCTGGATGAAGCGGCAGAGTTCGAACCCGGAGTGCTCGACGCGCTACGTGAGCCGTTGGAGTCTGGCGCCGTCAGCATTGCGCGGGCCGGGTTCCACCTTTCGCTTCCCGCGCAGTTTCAGTTGGTCATCGCGACGAATCCTTGTCCGTGCGGGAACGCGCTCGACACGCACACCGGTGCGCAATGCCGGTGCACTCCTGCCCAGCGTCGCAAGTACCTTGCACGGCTGTCAGGTCCGCTTTTGGATCGGGTTGACGTTCGTGTCGTCCTGCGTCGACCGTCGATCGCGAGCCTCCGCGACGACACCACCTCGGAGGAGTCGGCGGTGATTGCCGCCCGTGTCGCTCGTGTTCGTGACGATGTCCGAGAGCGGCTCGCGGGTACACCGTGGTCGTCGATCGTAGAGGTCCCAGCCAAGGAATTGATGCAACGGTGGGCGTTGGATTCCTCCGCGGCGAGCACCTTGGAACTTGCGTGCCGAAAGGACAGTCTGCGGGGCAGGGATCGAGTAGTACGGGTGGCTTGGACGATCGCGGCTTTGGCGGATCGTCCAAGCCCGAATGCCGGTGACGTGGAAGAAGCGGTTGCGTTGCGCGCTTCGGAAGATCAATGGGTGGCCTGAGATGGCATTTAGTGATGAGCAGCTCTCACGCCTCGCCTTGTCTGCTGCCTTTGAGCCCGGTGACGAATCGATAGGCGGGTTGGTGGCGGAGTTCGGCGCGATCGAACTGATCGACCGCCTTCGGATCGAATCGAGTGAGCACGATCTCAGCCGCTTTGGTCGCAGGTGGCAGTCACGTGACTGGCTCCAGGACGCGGTCGCTGAACTAGATCAAGCAGCGGACCAAGGGGTCGAGATCATCTCGCCTGGAACACCAGGTTGGCCGACCCAGCTTGATGACCTCCACGAACGTGCGCCGTTGGTGCTTCGAAAGAAGGGGCCGCTGAATCTGCGCCAAGCTGCGTCGCGCAGTGTGGGGGTGGTCGGCGCTCGGGCAGCGACGCAATACGGGATTTGGGTCGCCGAGGAGATGTGTGCGCAGCTAGCAAGTGAAGGCTGGTGCGTCATCTCAGGCGGCGCGATGGGGATCGACGCGGCGAGCCATCGAGGTGCGCTCGCGCTTGCCGGACCCACCGTCGCGGTCAGCGCGGCCGGGGCAAACCTGGCAGTGCCAGCATCAAACCACTCGCTGTTCGCTCGGCTCTTCACGGAGGGCGCCGTGATCAGCGAGGTGCCATTGGGCGCCAACCCGAACCGTCGACGCTTCCTCGTGCGGAATCGGGTGATCGCCGCGCTTGCCCCGGTAGTTGTCGTCGTCGAAGCAGCACTGCGTTCCGGTGCACTATCGACGATGCGAGAGGCCGACGCGATGGGCCGGATCCTATGCGCGGTTCCGGGGCCGACGACGTCGGCACTTTCTGCCGGCTGCAACGAACTCATTCGCAATGGGGGAGCGATGCTCGTACGCAACGCCGATGACGTGATTGGGGAGGTCCTCAGGGCATCGGATAGTCCCGAGTGCTTCGCTCAAAGCACGGAGTCCATCAACCTGTTCGAGCAGCGGGTAATCGACCTCTGCGCTGTGCGATCGGTATCGGTCGCACATATTGCACAGGGGGTAGGAGTCAGTGTCGATGCGTGCACCGCCACCTTGCATCTCCTCGAACGCAGCGGTCTTGTGGTGCGAACGGTCAAGGGTTGGCGTGCGACGAATAAGGCTCACAGGTGATCGCGCGGCGAGCGACGCTGCGATCACGACTGGCTAGTCGTTCGCCCTCCCTGCGTGAAAACTGTGTTGGGACGGCGGTGTGGTTGGCCTGAGTTGACTGAGGTGATCGAGCCGGGCACGGTGGTGCTGTGGCCAGGACGGAGCAAACGGGACCAGTGGCGGACGCTGGCGGTATCGCACTGCCGCCAGCTTGGGTCGCGGCCATCGATGAGTTTTGTGATCACCTGCGATACGAATCCCGTCGCAGTGAGCACACGGTGCGTGCCTATCGCACCGACATCGCTGGACTGGCCGCGCACGCCAATCGATACGGCGTGATGACTCCGGCGGACCTCACCCTTGAGACGTTGCGCTCGTGGCTCGGCGCGCAAGCTGCTCGCAATGTTGCGAGGGCGACGTTGGCGAGGCGGGCGGCGGCGGTGAGGACCTTCACCGCGTGGCTCATGGCGGTTGGAGTCGCAACGACCGACCCTGGTCAGCGCCTCGCCTCGCCCAAGGTTCCTCGGGAACTGCCAACGGTGCTTCGGCAGGAACAGGTTGAGGCGGTGCTCAACCGTTCCACCCAAACTCGTGCAGAACAGGCTGCCGATCCGGCGATATTCGACGGCGAACTACTCGCCTCACCGAACACAGCGGCACATCCGCCAGAGCGTCCGACAGAACGTGCTGTGCGCCTGCGGGACGTGGCGATCCTGGAGTTGCTTTACGCAACGGCGGTTCGGGTGAGTGAACTCTGTGGGCTTGATCGAGGCGATGTCGACTTCGAGCGCCGAACTATCCGAGTGCTCGGAAAAGGCAACAAGGAGCGCGTGGTGCCGTTCGGCGGGCCTGCCCAAGCAAGTGTGGAGGCGTGGTTGCGCTTCGGTCACCCCATCGTGGCGACAGCGGAGAGTAACGATGCACTTTTTCTCGGAATTCGTGGCAAACGCCTTGATCAACGAGCGGCGCGTAGCGTCGTAAACGTTGCTACGCAGGGCTTTGAGGGGGTTCCCAAGATCGCTCCACATGGATTGCGACACACCGCAGCAACGCATGTTTTGGAGGGCGGTGCGGATTTGCGAACAGTCCAAGAGCTGCTCGGTCACGCTACGCTCGCTACTACACAGCTCTACACGCATGTATCTCTTGAGCGTCTGAGGTCGGTCTATGAACAAGCGCACCCCCGCGCATGACGCAGCGGAACAGTCTCCGCTGGCGAGTGTGTCGAGCGTGCGCGACGACGTGGCAGTAGACGCGGACACATCCGCGACTCTGCCGGACCAGCGTGGCCTTGCCGGGAACATCGACGATGGCCCCACCGAAGCCGAGACTCAGGCAATCAACGAAGAATCCGCCGCCGCACTCGCCCAGCTGTGGCGTGACTACAAGGCGCGCGCACAGCCTGAACTGCGGGACCAGTTGATCCTGCACTACTCACCGTTGGTCAAGTACGTCGCAGGACGCGTCGGGGTCGGCCTACCGAGCAACATCGATCAGTCGGATTTGGTGTCGTATGGGATTTTTGGTCTGATTGATGCGATCGAGAAGTTCGACCTTGAGCGGGCGATCAAGTTCGAGACCTATGCGATCAGTCGAATCCGCGGGGCCATCATTGATGAACTCCGCAGTATCGACTGGATTCCCCGTTCGGTTCGGTCCAAAGCCCGCGACGTTGAGCGCGCGTACTCGACGCTGGAAGCAAAGCTCCAACGGAGCCCAAGTGAGCCTGAGGTCGCGGCGGAGCTCGGCGTGCCGGTTGAGAGCTTGCGGAAAATCTTCAGCCAAGTCTCGTTTGTGAACGTTGTTGCCCTTGACGAGTTGCTTCACTCGGGCGGCGAACGGGGCGACAAAACCACACTCGGTGATTCGTTGGCGGACCCACGCGCTGACGACCCAGTATCGCTTTTCGAGAACGAAGAAACCCGCTACATCCTCGCCGACTCCGTTGCCGCACTTCCCGAACGCGAGAAGATCGTCATCACGTTGTACTACTACGAAGGCCTTACTCTCAACGAAATCGGGCAGGTTCTCGGAGTGACCGAGAGTCGCGCGTGCCAGCTGCACACCAAGGCAGTGCTCCAGTTGCGCGCGAAGATGTCAGACGTCGCCGACGTCGGCTGATCAGCGTCGCGATCTGCGCACCAGCCACGTCGAGACGCCTGCTGCTGCCAAACTGCCTGCAATCACGGCTCCCGCTGCCAACGTGCTTGGACCCGCAGATTCCGTCCCGCTTCTCGTTGCCTGCGCTGAGGGCCGTTCCGGCTGAGGCGATGCCTCACGTGGCGGCAGATTTACGTCGGCCGTAGGAGTTGTGGCGGATGCTTCTTGTTGGGATCGCAGCGCCCGTCTCGCCGTCGCGGCAGGTTCTTGGGAACGAGAGTCGTGCCTTGTTGCACGAAGTTCTCCACTCCGGCGCAGTGACTTCAACACTGGCGGTTCCCACGTCAGGAGGAGAAGTGGATCGAGGTACTCATCACCTCGAAGCAGCCCCCAGTGCACACAGGTGACGCTGCAGTGGCCGCCAATGCCGACTGTGCCGATCACGGTTCCGGGCGCGACACGTTGTCCGTACCCAACCGTGGCATCCACAGGTTCGTAGGTCGTGCGAAGTTCCCCGTGCGTGAGAGTGACAACGCCTCGCCCGGCGATCTGGCCAGCGAAGGTGATGGTGCCCGCGCCAGCAGCGCGGATCGGTGTGCCAATCGAGGCAGCGAGATCAACACCCCTGTGTCCTGCCAGCCACGGCTTTGACGGTGGATCGAACCCCGCGACCACTGGTGGCGATGTGCTCGACCCGATCGGCGCAATCCAGTCCTGCGATGGCTGCGCCGCGACTGCATGTGTACTCATGAGTGTCAGCGCGACCGTTGCCCAGAGGGCTGCGATTGCCGCACCTGCACCTGCTCTGCGATGTGCTCCCGGTTTCATCTGCTGAGCGTCTTCGACAGCGTCGACGCCGCGCTCGGTTGAACCATCGGAATGTGGAAAAAGGAGCAGTGGTGGTGCCTGTGGATTGTGACTTCGCGTAGACTTCCGCGCGCACGAACTTGTTTCGTGACATCACATCTCGAATCTGCCTCGATGGCAGCGATCGAATCCGTGGTCCTTGGCTTGCTAAGGCGGTGTTCGTGGTCGGGAGAGGAGTCCTGCCAACCGGTGGGGCATCAAACCAAATAGCTGTGCCGGGTGCTGCGCGGATTTGCTCCGCGCGGTCGGCGTGCAGCACAGGAAGGAAGACCAATGGCCGTCGTAACGATGCGCCAGCTCATGGAGTCAGGTGTGCACTTTGGCCACCAGACTCGCCGCTGGAATCCGAAAATGAAGCGCTTCATCATGACCGAGCGCAACGGGATCTACATTGTCGATCTCAACCAATCCCTGACTTTCCTTGATCGCGCTTACGAGTTCGTCCGCGAGACCGTCGCCCACGGCGGAACGATCCTCTTCGTCGGCACCAAGAAGCAGGCGCAAGAGGCAATCGAAGGACAAGCCAAGCGAGTTGGCATGCCATTCGTGAACCAGCGCTGGCTTGGTGGAATGCTCACCAACTTCCAGACGGTTCACAAGAGGCTTCAACGCCTCAAGGAACTTGAAGAGATGGACCTCGACGACGTCGCCAGCTCCGGTGGGCGCACCAAGAAGGAACTTCTCATGATGCGCCGCGAGAAGGAGAAGCTCTCGCGCACCCTTGGTGGTATTCGCGATATGGGTCGCATCCCGAGCGCGGTCTGGATCGTCGACACCAACAAGGAAGCGCTCGCCGTTGGCGAAGCGCGTAAGCTGAACATCCCCGTCATCGCGATCCTCGACACCAACTGCGATCCCGACGTTGTGGACTACCCGATTCCGGGCAACGATGACGCGATTCGCGCAGTCGGACTACTCACGCGCGTTGTGGCCGATGCTGCTGCCGAGGGTCTGATGATTCGCGCCGGTGCTGCTGCAGCCGCAACCGAAGGCGAAGCGGTTGCTGAGCCGATGCCAGAGTGGGAACGCGAAGTTCTCGAGACCGGCAATGCCGCAGCACAAGAAGCTGTTGTCGAAGAGAAGCTTGCCGAGACCGCTGCGGTAGCGATCGACGAAGCAGTCGCCGAGGTCAAGGCCGAAGAAGCCGCAACCGAGGCACCCGCAACCGAGGGCGAGGTCAAGTAGTAATGGCTGTTGCAGCTGCAGACGTAAAGAAGCTCCGCGAGCTCACCGGCGCGGGAATGATGGACTGTAAGCGAGCCTTGGAAGAGGCAGACGGCGAGTTCGACAAGGCCGTTGAACTGCTTCGCATCAAGGGTGCCAAGGATGTCGGCAAGCGTGAGGCCCGCACGGCGTCTAACGGCCTGGTTGTTGCTCACCTCGAAGGTTCCGGACACGGTGTGTTGCTTGAGTTGAACTGTGAGACCGACTTCGTCGCTAAGACCGAAGGTTTTCAGTCACTGGCAGCCGATGTGTCGAGCTTCGTGGCGACCAACAAGCCCGGCGATGTAGCCGAGCTCATGGCTGCCGAGCTTGAGGCTGGCAAGTCGATCCAGGAGTTGCTGAACGAAGCCAACGTCACAATGGGCGAGAAGATTGAGGTCCGTCGTTTCGCTCGCTTCGATCAGGGTTCAGTGTTCGTGTACCTGCACAAGCACGATCCAGCGTTGCCGCCGAGTGTCGGTGCTCTCGTTGAGCTCGATCAGGACAACGAAGAACTGGCCAAGGGCATTGCTCAGCACATCGCTGCGATGTCGCCGAAGTACCTAAGTCGCGAAGACGTTCCTGCCGAGGTTGTCGAGAATGAACGACGAATCGCAGAGGAAACGGCTCGCGAAGAGGGCAAGCCCGAACAGGCGATCACGAAGATTGTTGAAGGCCGCACCAACGGCTTCTTCAAGGACTTCTGCTTGCTGGAGCAGTCCTATGTTCGGGACAACAAGAAGACCATCAAGAAGCTCCTCGAAGAGAATGGCGCAAACGTCACGCGCTTCGCTCGCTTCAAGGTTGGTCAGGACTAACCAGCACGTGCACGAGTAGCTCGACCTTTACACCTCCAACGATCAGGAGACCGAACTGATGTCAGCCCCGGTTCAACCCACGTTGGAAGGAACTGTCGAGCACTGGCCCGACGCACCTGAATCGGGCTGGAACCGGGTGCTGCTGAAGTTGTCCGGCGAGGCTTTTGCTGGCGGTGGCGGACTCGGCGTCGATCCTGACGTCGTTTCCGCCATCGCTCGGCAAATCTCCGACGTGGTTGCCCGTGGCGCTCAAGTAGCAATCGTGATTGGCGGCGGCAACTACTTCCGCGGTGCACAACTGTCTGAAGTTGGCATGGACCGTTCGCGTGCGGACTACATGGGCATGCTTGGCACCGTGATGAACTGCCTGGCCCTGCAAGACTTCTTGGAACGCCAAGGAGTCGAGACTCGGGTTCAGACCGCAATTGCGATGGGCCAAGTCGCAGAGCCTTACACCCCGCGACGGGCGATTCGGCACATGGAGAAGGGCCGAGTGGTCATCTTCGGTGCTGGCCTTGGTGCGCCCTTCTTCTCGACCGACACGTGTGCCGCTCAACGCGCACTCGAGACCGGTTGTGAAGTGGTGTTGATGGCCAAGAGCGTGGACGGGGTGTATGACGATGATCCCCGGACCAATCCCAACGCCAAGCGGTACGACCAGCTGACGTACGACGACGTACTGACCCAAGATCTGAAGGTCGCGGATGCAACGGCCATCAGCCTCTGCCGCGATAACGAGATGCCGATCATCGTCTTTGACCTGCTGACGGAGGGCAACATCGCTCGAGCCGTCGCCAGCGAACGCATCGGAACGCTCGTCGCCGCGACGTCGTGACGCGGTTCACGCCGCGCGCTGACAACTGCTAAGGCGCACAATCGGCGCCAGACGTTCTAGGCTGTGCGCCAACGAGACAACGTTTTCGGGTCATCAGGCCCATGAGTATCGGAGTTGACTGTGATCGACGAGATCTTGTTCGAGGCTGAAGAAAAGATGGACAAGGCAATCGCGGTCGCCCGCGAGGACTTCTCAACCTTGCGCACAGGCCGTGCCAATCCGGCAATGTTCGCCAAGATCACGGTGGACTACTACGGCGCGCAGACTCCGCTCAATCAAGTCGCTTCGTTCCAGACCCCAGAGGCCCGCATGATCATTGTGAGCCCGTACGACGTGAGCGCGCTCAACGAAATCGAGAAGGCGATCCGCGACTCCGACCTTGGCGTGAACCCCACTAACGACGGAAAGATCGTCCGCGTTGTATTGCCCGAACTGACCGAGGAACGTCGCAAGGAGTACATCAAGGTCGCGCGGACAAAAGCTGAAGACGCCAAGATCTCGATCCGCAGTGTCCGCCGC
>Ga0172380_10004284_pt1 | contig 18489 bp, 16 predicted proteins | sample Leawe162metaG_FD_119747 | JGI IMG/M metagenome (GOLD analysis project Ga0172380, IMG submission 119747) | Leachate microbial communities from a municipal landfill in Southern Ontario, Canada - Leachate well 162 metaG | ecosystem: Engineered > Solid waste > Landfill > Unclassified | place... | reverse complement strand
CAGCGAGCACCAAACGAATATTCCCGCTGCGGGAGCCGGTCAACTGTTCATCCTTCAGCCACCGGTCTGCCTTGGCCAGATTCAGCCGGGCCCAATTCACCCGCACATTACCACCCAGCGGCTTCCCGGCCAGATCAACGGCGATTTCGATACGCTCTTGCGACGAGCCGGTGACAATCAGGGGCGAGAGCGAAATCCGATCCGCGCTGACTGCCAGAAGCGCCGGAGCGGCAAGGTTCCAGGCCCCATAGCTGTCCCGGTACTGGAAGCGAACAATCTGTCCCTTCCAACTCCCGTTGTTGTAAGTGCCGCCCATGGCCAGGCGGGCCTTGAGATCTGCCGCGGCCAGGGTCGCGTTCAGGGTGTGGTCACGGAGGGTCCCGGATGCCTCCAAAGCAACCAAATCGGCCTGAAAACGACCGTAAGCAGCCTTGCGGAGAGTGGCGGAGACCTGCAAGGGATACCCCTGGCCCTGTCCGAGCCTGGCGGTCAGAGCAACATCGGCGGCCCGGATGCCGTCCGCGGCCAGGTTGGTGCCATGGCCGCTGAATTGGCCCCCCAGGCGCCCGCCGCGCCAGTACAGCCAGCCATCGGCCAGGACCTTCCCGGAGGTTCCGGGCACCAGCAGGGAGAGGTCTGCAACGTCGGCCGTAACATCGAGCCGCCTGTCCAGTTCGCCCGCGGCCCTGATGTCAAAACCCTTGCCCTGCAAGGCCAGGCGATCGATGCGGACTGTGCCGTCCACGGAGCCGGCCCGTATCTCCCCGGCCAGGATCTGGCCATGGAGGCGGCTCTCCGGCAGTCTGGCATTCACCCGCCACTGCAACGGGGACTGCTTTGACCAGGACAGGTCACCGTTGGCATCGAAATTCACCACTCCCTGCCAGCCAGGGGCTATCCGGGCGGGATTCAGGCCCCGGCCGCGCATGGTCCCGCGCAGGGTCACTGTTTGCTCCCACCCCACCTCCAGGTTGCCCAACAGGGAACCGCCCAGCAGGGAGCCGCTTAAAGGGGCCAGCTTCACACCGCTGCGGCTACCCAGATAGTCGCCGCTGATCCGGGCGGATCGCCACCCCTTGCCCTGGTTATCGACCATAAAACTGCTCTGGTAGCGATCCAGGCCGCCCCTGAGCGTCAGGGTTCCGGAGAGATCGGTCGTCAAACCCAGCTCTGGCGCCAGATCCAGGCCAGCCCCCCTGAAACGCATGTTCAGAAGCGGCTCCGGAGAGGCGAGGACCAACTCCCCCTCGCCGGTTATTGTGCCGCGCTGCCCCGTTCCTGCCAGGTGCAGTTGCCGCAGATGGAAGCCATTGGCGATCATGCCCACTTCACCGGACAGCTCAAGGTCCCTGCCTGGGCCTGCCCTCCCCTTATGCCCGGAAAGGCTGAATCGGCCGGCCAGCTGTTCAGGCGCCCGCCCCGGAAGCAAGGCGGTGCGCAACGAAAGACGCTCCATCCCGGCAACCGCGCGTGCCGGAATAATTTCCAACCCGGTGGTGAGTGACGGCCGCCTGAAGCCGGCCGTGATACCGCCGCTCACCTGGCCGGCCCGGGCCTTGGCAACAAGACCATTCAGGGACAGGGACTTGTCCTGCCAGAGCACGGCAGTATCGAGTGAAGCCACCCCCAGCGGCTGGTCGTTCAAACGGCGGTAGGTCAGGTCTCTCAGCTGGAGATGGGCCACGCTGACATCAAAGAACTCCGCAGCTGCCGGGACCCGTGGCCAGGCCAGGGTCAACGGCTGCTTGTCCCTGGGGGTGGAGTCCTCGATCCTTACCCCTTGCAGGGCCAGTTCCTGAACCCCGATGGTTCCTGCCAGCAGCAACAGCGGTTTCCAGCGTAACTCCAGGCTGTCGAGCTCCACCTTTCGGTTGGGCAGGCCAACGCGTACCCCATGGAGCACGAGATGGTCCCTGAGACGACCCTCAACAGTACCGATTGACAGCCGCAGCCCGGCATAGCCGGAAACCGATTCCAGCAGCCAGCGGGCCCCGGCAGTCGTACCTGCCAGCCACGCCAGGCCCCCTAACGCCATTCCCAGGAGCACGGCCGTCACCACGGCGGCCAGTATGACCTTTTTCATGGGTCTCACAGCTGGAATCCCACGGTGAAGTGGATGTGGTAACCAGGGTTGGCGATCCCGATCTGCCGTGCAAGGAAGAGGTTCAGGGCCCCTATGGGCGTGTAGTAGTGCAGGCCGATGCCAGTACCTTGAAACATGCTGACCTTTACGAAGGAATTGAAGGCATTGCCGGCATCGTAGAACGCCGAGACGCCCCAATTCTTGAACAGGGCCCGTTCCAGCTCGACGCTGCCGGTGAGGAGATGCTTGCCGCCGACCACCTGGCCGGTGGCGTCCCGGGGGCCGATGGATTTATAGGTATAGCCACGCACGCTCTGGTCTCCGCCGGCAAAGAAGCGGAGTGAGGGGGGCAGGTCATTCAGGGGGTCGCTCAGCAGGGTGATCCCCGCCGTGGCCCTGGTATGCAGGGAAAGCCGCCAGGGGAGCGCAAACAAGTAACTCCCGTCGCTGACGAGCTGGAGCAGTTCCGTGTCCGATCCCAGAAAACTGTGGGTGCCGCGCAGGTCAAACCCATAGTGGTAGCCATGTGTTGGGCGGATCAGGTTGTCGTAATGGTCGCCATTTAGGCGCAAACCGGGTAGAACCAGCCTGGAACCGGAGTTCTGGGCGCCAATGGTAAAATCCTCCTGTTGCAGCTTTATATAGGCGGTGCCCAGATCGCCATGGCCCAAAGAGCGGTTCCGGTCCAGTTCCACCGCTATGAGCCGGCTGACATAGGTGGTGACATCCTCCCGCTGGAGGTTGAGCTGCAACGTGGTGGAACTCCTGATGTCCCTGATGTCCGGCCAGATGTAGCCGGTCGCCAACCCCTGGAGATTCTCGGCAATGAAAAGATTTGAAAAGAATTCGTGGCCCAGGTGGAACATGTTCAGGTCGCGGTAGAGGAGAGACAGACGGGCCCCGGTGTCGGTACCGTAGCCTATCCCAGGGCGCAGACTCCAGCGCGGAGCCGGTGTCAGCTGCACCAGCACCGGCACTTTGAATCCCTCGGCCTTTTGTTTTTCCGGTGTGATGATCACCTTTTTGAAATGTTCGGAGTTACTGAAATTGAGTTGTGTTTCGCCGAGCTTGGCGTACGAAAAAACGTCGCCGCTCTTGAAGGCCAGATTCCGGCGCAGAAAAGCATCCGGATAGGCAGGCGCCCCCTCGATTCTGGTGCCATCAAAGGAATAGCGCATCCCGGTATCCAGGACCAGTTCGACGCGGGCACTGGAAGCACCCTTTTGGACACGGATTTCGTGGGTGGGAAAATCGGCATCAAGGTAGCCAAGCGACACGGCGGTGGATTTGAGCACCTTCTTGGCCTGCTCATACTCCTGCTGCAGCAGAATCCCCCCCTTTTCCAGGGGAAAGGCGGCCACCAGATCCCGCAATTGGGCCTCAGGCGCGCCGGGACCATGCAGCGACACCCGCAGTTCCTCTATGCGTACCTGGCTGCCCGGCCGCACAACGACCCGCAAGCGATACTCGCCTTTTTCGGGTTCCTCGATAGTGACGGTATCCTGGGCGTTGTAGTAGCCATAGGGCTCCAGCGCTGCCTTGATTTTTTCATCAGCCTGGCCGGCAAAACGGTCAAGCCAGAGCCGGTCCACCTTGCCGTCGCGCACCAATCCATGGGGCAGGGCAAGTGCTGCCCGGACATTTTCCAGGGCAGCATCGGCAATACCCTCTACAACCACTTCAACCTGATCGGCTGCGAAGCAGGCTTGAACAGGGCACAAAATGGCCAGACAAGCGAGAATAACTGAAAAGGCCCTTAGACATTGCATTATTGAACCAGTTGGCACCGGATTGGGGAAATGCCGGGGGCGAACAGGAAATGGACAGCCCCCGGTCGCGGAATGATGGCCGGTCAGTTAAAGAAGAAACGAACGCCGAACGTACCGGAAACGCCGGAAGGATCAAAATTCCCCTTTTTGCCGTCGGCATTGCTGATGTCGGTATCGGGCGCGGCAAGCGCCTTTGCCTCTGCGGTCAATGCCAGTTGTTTCATGAGGAAATAATCCACTCCGCCGGTAACGTGGATGCCGACCGTGGTGTCCACGTCGTGCGTGCGGGTGCTGAAATTGGCCGATGGATCATAGTCGCAGAGCAGGATGTCGAGGCCCGCTCCCAGGTAAGGCACCAGTTTGGTGTTTTCAGAGACAAAGCGATACTGCCCGCCCAGGGAGATATTGGTGACCCCGAAATCACCGGTATTGGTGCCGTCGGGAAGATTGGAGCCGAACTCGGTGCGGGTAACATCGAGCTCGGCGGCAAAATGATTGTCAATGCCGTAAATAAAACCGCCGCCACCAATGAATCCGGCATCGGTGTCGATCTTGTTATTTCCGTAGTCGCTGTTGGCAGGCAACATAAAACCGATTTTTCCTGTGACCCCCACCCTCCCCTTGATGCTTTCGGCCATGACCGGTACGGCGGCCATGGATACGGACGCTGCCAGACAAGCCAGGATAAGACCCTTTTTCATCGTTTGTACCTCCTTGTTTTAGTTTGGATTTTGTTCCGTCTGATGGTGAACAAAACCTTATGTCCGGTTATAGCAACGTATCTCCTTCCGGCACAATAGATAATGATCACATATTGCGGCAAACAAGCAAGTGCTCAAAACCGGGAGAGGCTATTTTTCAGCTTGTATTTTTTGGTTGATAGCCAGGCAGATGGCACTAAACTACTTGATTATGAAGGATAAGATATTTATTGAAATTCAGGGCAAGTGGCCAGAGGGCGAAGTTGACTATGCCGCGGGCCTTGACAAAACCCTCGACAAAATCGGTGAAGGTGCCGCCCAGGCCGCCTTGCCTGGGCTTGAAGTCACGCCTGATCGGCAGATGAAACTCAGGGTGTTTCCGTGCGAAACCACTGCCTCTGAAACCAGAAAGCCACGTTGACAAGGCCGATCATGACCGGCACTTCCACCAGCGGGCCAATGACAGCGGCAAAGGCAGCACCGGAATTGATGCCGAATACCGCTACCGCCACGGCAATGGCCAGTTCAAAATTGTTGCTGGCAGCGGTAAAGGCCAGGGTGGTGGTTTTGGAATAATCCGCCCCCAGCCTCTTCCCCATCCAGAAAGAAACCAGGAACATCACCACGAAGTAGATCAAGAGCGGGATTGCGATCCGTACCACATCCAGCGGCAATTGGACGATCAATTGCCCTTTCAGGCAGAACATCACCACAATGGTAAAGAGCAGGGCGATGAGGGTTAACGGGCTGATTTTCGGCACTACCACGCGATGATAACGTTCCCTGCCCATCGTCTTTACCCCGATAAAGCGGGTCAGCGCACCGGCGAGACAAGGAATGCCCAGATAGATGAAGACGCTCTCGGCAATTTGCTTGATGCTGACATCCACCACCATCCCATTGAGACCGACGAGCGGCGGCAGAACTGTGATGAAGAACCAGGCGTAGACGCTGTAGAAGAGCACCTGGAAGATGCTGTTGAAGGCCACCAGCCCGGCTGCATACTCGGTATTTCCCTTGGCCAGTTCGTTCCAGACGATGACCATGGCAATGCAGCGGGCCAGACCGATCATAATGAGGCCCACCATGTAATCGGGCTTGTCGGGCAACAGGAGAACCGCCAGCACGAACATCAGCACAGGACCGATCAGCCAGTTCTGCAGCAGGGAAAGCCCGAGAATCCTCTTGTTCCGGAATACCTCCGGCATCTCCTCGTAACGCACCTTGGCAAAGGGGGGATACATCATCAGGATCAGCCCGGCGGCAATGGGGATATTGGTTGTCCCGACCTGGAAGCTGTTGATGAATCCATCCACACCCGGGATGAAATATCCCAGACCGACACCCAGGATCATGGCGGTGAAGATCCACAGGGTCAGCCAGCGGTCAAGGAAGGAGAGCCTGCGGCCGATATGGTCACTCATTGTTGAAATCTCCTGTTTCTGATAATTACTCCAGCACAAATCCTTTGTTGAACAAGCCCAGACACGCATCGACGACTTCCTGGGCGTAGCGGGTGCCCTTGTGGTCTGTTATTTCCCCGAGAGCAGCGTCAATCCCGTTGGCCGGTCGGTAGGGACGGTAGGACGAAGTTGCCTCGACAACATCAGCAACCGTCAAAATCTTCGCCTCCAGAAGTATCTTATCCCCCTGAAGTCCCAACGGGTAGCCGGTACCGTCCAGCCGTTCGTGATGCTGCTGGACGATTCTTGCAATCGGCCAGGGGAATTCTATGCCATCCAATATTTCATAGCCGGCCTGGGGATGGGTTTTGAGGATACTCTGCTCTGCATCCGACAGTCGCCCCGGCTTGCTGAGAATCTCCACCGGTACGGAGAGTTTGCCGATATCATGCACGATGGCTGCTGTACGAATGCCGTTGATCTGGTCAACCGATAGCGACATCTCATCTGCAATGGCGCAGGCCAGGCGGGCGACCCGCCGCTGGTGCCCTGATGTGTAGGGGTCTCTCTTTTCCACAGCCTCGGCAAGGGCGTGGATCGTTTCGTCGAAAATCCTTCGTGACTTCTGGAGACTCTCCCGCAGGGCTTCTTCCATCCGCTTGCGCTCGCTGATATCGGCAACGACAGCCATGAGGCCGATGATGGCACCGGACTCGTTACACAGGGGAGCAGTGGAAACGCTGATGTCAACGGGTGAAACGTCTTTCCTGCGGACGCGCACTTCCATGCCGGTGTAGACCTCTCCGGCAACCGCCCGTTCCCGTAACAGGCGAAACTCTTCTCCCCGGCCTTCAGGAACAATCGGGTTTGTCCGCCCCAGAACATCCTGCTCGTCCCAGCCGAACAGGCGCTCGGCCGCCGGGTTCCAGACCAGGACCGTAGCTTCCTGGTCAACGGCAAAGATCGCCAGCGGCGAACCATGCACCAATGACCAGAGGGGCTGGAGACCAACCTGTTCCGCCGTTAACCGCTGTTTCTGAACGGCCTTCGATTTCATGCAGAATCCTTTTCAACTTCAACAAGAACGTTCTTGCCTTGTCCGCGTATCCTGCCAAATAAGCTCTGCACGGCCAAAGTCAGATCCTCAAATATCGTATAAAAGATCGGCACATACAGCAGCGTCAGGAAGGTGGAAAGCATCAAGCCGCCGATGGCAACAACCGCCAGTGGCGAGAGGCGCTCCAGCCCGATTGCCCGTTCCAGGGCGATAGGCACCATGCCGACGGCCGTGCCGAAGGCGGTCATGACGATCGGCCTGGTACGCACCCGGACGCTGTCGGTAAGGGCCTGCAGTGTCGTGGCTCCCTGTTCCTTGGCCACCTCAATGAAGTCGATCAGCAGAATCGAGTTCTTCACCACGATCCCGGCCAGCAGGATCACTCCCATAAAGGCAGCGGTGGACTGCTGACGGCCAGCCAGCAGCAGCGACCAGACTGCGCCGATCAAGGCCAGCGGGATGGCGGACATTATGGTGAGCGGATGGATGAATGACTTGAAAGCCGGGATCAGCGAGAAATAGAGCAGCACCATGCCGATTCCGAGCGCCATGGTCAGCTGCGCGAAGTTGGCCTTGCCCTGCTTGGCGTCACCCTCCTGGGTCAGCTTGTAGCCAGGCGGAAGCTTGATGCCCTTCAGTTCCTTCACGACATTATCCATGACGTGCGAGAGCGCCGCACCCCCTTTATAACCATAGATGTCGATGCTGCTTTGCAGATCCTGGCGGGTCAGAAAGGCCGGGACATAACTCTGGCTCATGACCCCCAGTGATGCCAACGGTATTGGACCCATGGGGGTGCTGACCTTGATACCGGCCAGTTTGTCAGGCCGATCCCGGTAGGCTTCCGCCAGTTGGATCCGCACCGGGAAACCATCTTCATTGGCCACACGGAAGGTGGAGGCGAGGCCGCCGGAAAGGGCTGCCTGCGCTTGGGCCGCAACATCGCGGGGTGAGATGCCAAAGGTGGCGCAACGCTCTTTATCCGCCTTGAAGAGCACCTCTTTCTTGTCCAGGTCCCAGGTCATGGAGACCGACTCCAGGCCCCCGGTCTTTTGCAGCCGGCCCTGCACCTCGTGCCCGATCTGCGCCAGCACCTTGGGGTCTGGGCCGGTTAGCATCACATCTATCGGGGCCTTGATGCTGGACATGGCCGTGGCGCCGAACTCGAAGATGTCCGCTGACTTGAGGCCGGGGATGGTGGAAAAGTCTTTGCGCAGGTTGCTTTCAATCTGCCAGATGGACTGTTTGCGGTGGAAACGGTCCACCAGATTGATGGTGATGTTACCTACCTGCGGGTTCTTGCCGCTGCCGAAGGAGACGACTGCCGGTTCCGAACCGACAACGGAACTGACAGCCACCAATCCTTCCTGCTTTTTGATTGCCTCTTCCATGCGGGTCAGGATAGCGTTCGTCTGGGCCAGGGAGGAATTGGCGTCGGCCTCGAAGTTGATCTTGATGATGCCGGTATCCATGGGGGGTTGGACACTCTGCCCCACCAGCGGCTTGGCAAACTTCATGGTCAGTATCAGAGTTATAAAGGCAATTGCCACGAACCAGAAGCGGTGCTTCAGCGCTGTCCCCAGCATCCCGCCAAAGAGGTCGCGGATGCCGTTGACAAAGCGGTCGCTCCCCTTTTTGATGAACCGCTCGAAACGGTTTTCAGTGGCATTCTTTTTCAGGATATAGGGGGCCAGGATCGGGATGATGGTGACCGAAACGATGTAGGAGGCCACCAGGGCGATGGTCAGTGACAGCGCCATGGGGCGCAGCACGGTCTGGACATAGCCGCCGATAAAGACAATCGGGATGATGACCACGATGGTGGCATAGGTGCCGGAGAAGATGGCCAGCATGACCTCCTCCACACCCCCAGCCACCACTTCGGTAAGGTCGCGGTTTGATTCATGGTAGTGGCGCTCGATGTTCTCGATTACGACAATGGCGTCATCCAGCAGCATCCCCACCGCCAGGATCACACCGGTCAGGGTTACCATGTGGAACTCGAAACCGAACAACCACATAAAGGCGAAGGTGATCAGATAGGTAAAGGGGATGGCAATGGCGCAGAGCAGCATGGTGCGGATATTGGCCAAGAAGAGGAACAGCACGATCACCGTGATGATGACCGCATCCCGCAGTGCCTCCAGCATGTTGTCCACGCTGCGTTGGATCAGGTCTTTCTGGGTGTAGCTGACCTCAAAATTCACGAATGGAAACCGTGCCGTCAATTTGGGGAGAATCTCGTCAACCGCATGAATGGTATCCAGGGCATGGCCGTTCTGCCCCCGCAGGATGTTGATGCCGATGGCCGCTTTACCGTTGCCGTGGTAGGCTGATTGCGGCTCCTGCACCCCTGACTCTACCTTGGCCACGTCTTTCAGGTGAATGACGCCGGTGTCCCGTTTGGCGATTACCAGCTCTGCCAGTTCTCCCACCCGTTTTGCCGCTCCTTCGGTCTTAAAGAGATACTGCCCGCCACGGTTGATGATCATCCCCTGGGGAATGTTCTGGTTCTGGGCCGAAACCGCCGCCATGATCTCCCCAAGTCCGATCCCGAAACGGTTCAACCTGTCCTGATCAACCGTAACCTGAATCTCCGGTTGATAACCACCGAATACCTCGGCGTTGGCGATCTCGGGGTTGCGCAGCAGTTCTTCCTTGATCTGATTGTCCGCCAGTTCCCGCAGCTTGCGCAGATCAACCGGCGAGCCGGGCTTCGGGGAGAGAGCCAGCGTCATAACCGGCTGGGTGGCCTGGCTGATCTTGAAGATCTGGGGAGGGCGCACCCCTTGGGGAAGACGGGCCGAGATCTTGCTGAGCGAGTTGGCTACATCGGTGGCGGCTGCGTCCAGGCTCTTTTCGTATTCAAACTCGGCGGTGACCACCGATACCTCGTCCTTGGAGGTGGAAGTCACCTTGCGGACCATGTCGATGGTGGAGAGCTCCTTTTCAATGATGCGGGTGATATCGGTCTCGATATCCCCGGCAGCTCCGCCTGGCATGACCGTAATGACGCTGATCTGTGGCCGGTCCACATCAGGAAAGAGGTTGAAAGGTATCTTTGTGTAGCCCATGACCCCGATGACGGACAACAGCAGCACCACGGAAAGTACCAGGTGTGGTCGCCTGATGTAGCGTTCGACAAACTTCATGGCCTACCTCCGGCCGGCAGTGGAGCCGCTAGCACCGGTGCGGCCGCCGATGGCCGGTCGCCAGCCGCAGCAGTCGATTTTGCCGTTTCCGTTGCAGCAACTCTGCATCCCTCGGTCAGCGTCAACAGCTTGTTTTCCTGGGCCACTGCCACGTGGTCGCCAGGGACAAGCTCGCAACTGATAGCTGCCTTGCCATTACCCGAGCCTGTCACTTTGACTTGTTTGATGCGTGCCGTGCCATCCTTGATCTGGTACACATAAGCACCCTGGGTTCCCTTGACTACGGCCTGATCAGGGACGATAAGTCCAGCCACGGATTTGGTAATCACATCAAATCCTACCGTCGCCGACGAGGGAAGCCCGAAGGGTGACGTCGGGGTCAGCACTTCAACTGTAGCCAGCATGTTTTTCCCCAGAGTCGGGTAAACCCTGTTCACCTTTGCCGGGATAGTTTGCCCGCCGTTGCTCAGCACAACCTTTGTGCCGGGGCGGATGCCGGTCAATTCTTCCTGGGGCACCTGGGCCAATATCTTGTAGGAGGAGGTCTTCTCGACCGTCAGGATCGGTTTGCCCGGAGCCGCCAGATCGCCGGGCTCGGCCCACCGTTTGGAGACAACGCCGCTGAAGGGGGCAGTGATGCGGGCATAGCCTGCCTGGGTCCTGGCCACCTTGGTATTCATGGCCAGCCCTTTGAGGCTCTCGTCGTAGGCATCCACCACGGACTTGGCGCCGTCCAGGGCGGTACGGGAGCGCTCCAGCGCCTCTTTCGAGATGGCCCCGGCCTTGTACAACGCCTCGTCCCGCCCGCAGACCGATTTCTGGGTGGCATAGGCGCTCTGCGCCCCGGCAAGTTTCTGGCGAGTGGACAGTACCTCGGCGTTCACCGCCACGGTGCGGTCCACCAATTCACGGTCGTCGATGGTGACCAGCAATTCTCCCTGACGGACCAGATCGCCTTCGCGTTTGGTAATGGCAAGGATATTTCCCGAGATGCGGGCCGACAGGTCGCTCCTGGTAAACGGCTCGATGTTCGCAAGGTAGTGGGCGGTTACCTCAAGTGTCCCCTGGACAACCGGTGAAACCTGGATGCTTGGAGCAGGCGCCTGGGGTTTGGGAAGATTGGCGATCTTGTGTTGCTTGTTCTTGATGACAACAATACCGCCTGCTATCAAGGCCACGGCAATCAGGATTGCAATAATTTTACGTTTCATTTCAGGTAGACCTCCATATCGCCGCTGGCCTTGTGCCAGTCCAGAATCGCGGTGTTGTAGTCAAAAAGTGCCTGGGTGTAGTTGGCTTCGGCCTGGGCTTCGGCTGCCTGGGCCAGCAGCAGGTCGGCCATGGTTCCGGCTCCTTGACCGTATTTTTCCTGTTCGATGCGGAATGATTCACGGGACTGCTCCACCGCCTGTTCCGTGGCAAAGATCCGCTTGCGGCTTTCAGTAAGCGAGGCTTGGGCCACCCGCAGGTCAAGGCGGATCTGGTTCTCCACCGACCTCTTTTTTTGCGTGGCCCGCTCTTTCTGGAAACGCTCGCGGGAAAGGTCAGCATAACTGCTCCGGTCAAACAGCGGCATGCTGAGGGTAGCGCCCGCGTACCAGACCCCGTCATTGAAGTTGGGGTTGAAGCCGAACTGCTGCTGGTAACCGGCCACGGCGTTGAGCGTCGGTAACAACCTGCCAAAGGCCAGCTTCCTGTTTAATTCAGCATCATCCACTGCTTTGCTGAATATCTTGAACTTGGGATTATCTTCGGCAATGGCCAGACCGGTCTCGAAGTCGGCATGCATTTCGGAGGGAATCAACTTGTCGGTCAGCTGAAGTGGCGGCATATCAGGTCCGACAGGGACGCCCATCAGGGTATACAGGGTACTGGCGGCATTTTTAAGGGCTTCGTTCAGGGCCAGCAAACGCTGTTCCTCGTTGACCTTCTGCACCTCCACCTTGAGCAGATCGACTCGGGCGATTCGCCCCAGGTCAAAGAGCAGCTGCGCATTCTTTCGTTGCTCTTCCAGGGCGGTAACCGCTCTTTGGGAGGATTCAGCCAATGCTCTCAGTTGCAGGATCTTGTTGTAGGTTGCCACGGTGTTGGCGATCAGTTCGTTCCGGGTGAGGATGAAGCTGTCTTCCTGGACCCGTTGGCGCAACTCGGCCAGGCGCACGCCATTCATTACCTGCCCGCCTTGATAGAGGGGAATGGTCAGCACCGGCCCCAGTGAGGCATAGCTGTCGCTGAAGCGGGCGGCGATTTTGGCCGATTGGGCCGGGATATAGGGGATGGGATCCTGGCGTTGATTGATGGAAGCCTCAAATGAGAGGCGTGGATAGTTGCGTCCATAGGCGCTCTCCACCCCTTTTTCGGCAACGGCGATCCCTGTTTGGGCTTCGGCCATATTGGGATTTCCGGTCACGGCCCGTTGGACTGCTTCCTTCAGGGAGAGCTGCTCGGAGTGGGCGGTTACGGGAACCAGCGACAGAGACAGCGCCACTAAAGCAATCATCCGTATCATATCGAGTTGTTTCATAGATTATCCATTGTTTTGTAATATGTGCATACAGTCATATGTATGCCCCAAAAAAACGGCTTGAGGTGGCCGCTGAAGATGAATCCTGAAATCAAAGTTCACAGTACTACCCCTTGCCGGTTGCAGAGTCAGGGCTATTTCGCTACAGGAGTCCTTGTCTCTTCCAGAAACTCCACGGCCAGGTCGCCACGCAGGTATTCCGCCAGACCAACCAGACCATCCATCAGGTATCTGGCATTGTAGCCCTGGGTCCGCAGGTAGGCCATGGCAATCGAGGAGCGATCCTTGTGGGGACAGGCGGCGACAATGATTTTGTCCTTTGGCAGTTCCTTGAGGCGTTTCGGCAATTCATTCAGGGGGATATTCGTTGCAAACCCGAAATGCCAGACCTCTACTTCCTCGGGAAACCTGATATCCAGCAGGATCGCCTTGCCTGCGGTCACAAGCCTGACCAGTTCCTTGCTGTCGATCTTCATTTCTATCCGGGTTTCATAGTTGAAATTGGTAAGATAGCTGTCAAATGCCGAATCAAGCGCGAACGACGGAAAGGCAACGAACAGCATCACAGCCAGCATGGTAAATGAAAGAAGAATTGTTTTCATGGTGTTCGTTCCTTTTCCGTTTGCTGTCACCTGTATACTCCCTGAATACGTGATGTCGCTTGCCTGGAAGGCCTCTGCCTTGGGCCTTTCCACGCAATGCAACTCCTTTGCGGAGGGCCACCTGTTCAAATAATCGCAGCAGTGCGGCGACTTTGTGGCCCCGGCTCTTCCAGACACTCCGGCATTACAGCATCACGATTCAGATAGTTTTCATATTACAGACCCTGCCAGACAAACCAGCCACCTGCCAGCGTTACCACCGCCCCGCTGAGCCGTTTGGCCCAGAGGGAGAAGTTGACTATCCCGCGGGCCTTGACGAAACCCTCGACAAAACCGGTGAAGGTGCCGGCAAAGAGCATCAGCAGGCAATGGCCAATGGCGTAGCAGAACAGCAGGGCAATGCCGTAGAGTACCTCGCCCTTGCCGGCCACCAGGGTCAACAGCACCACCAGCACCGGGGTGGCGCATGGCGAGGAGACAACGCCGAAAAAAAGCCCCAGCAGGAAGGCGCCGACCAGGCCGCCTTGCTTGGGCTTGAAGTCGCGCCTGATCGGCAGATGAAACTCGTACACCCCCATCATCCGCAGCCCCATCAGCACGGCAACCGCACCGGCTGCCACGTACCACCAGCCGCCCAGGGTGCCGAACATGGTGCCCAGCAGACCGGCGGCCGCGCCAAAGGCGGTGAAGGTCAGCGACAGGCCGAGGATGAAGGCCAGGGAGTAGCGGAACGCCTTCAACCGGTTGCCGTCGCTGTAGCCGCCGACAAAACCGACCACCAGCGGGATAGTGGCCAGCACGCAGGGCGAGGCCGACGACAGCACTCCGGCCAGAAACACCGCCCCAAAGGCCAGCAGCGGATAGAGGGTGATGATCTGCTCGATGTTATTGAGAAAGCTCACTTCATCCCCAAGGTTTTCAACTCTTTCAAAATGTCGGCTTTTTCCATGAAGCCCATATGGCGCTTGATCTCCTTACCCTGGGCATTGAAAAACACCTGGGTCGGGATCATTTGAACGCCATATCTTCCACCAATGGCATTGTCCTTCCAGACATCAACAAACAGCACATTCGCCTTCCCGGCAAGTTCGCGGTTCAGTGTTTCCAGGATTGGCGCCATTTTTTTGCAGGGGATACAGGTGCGGGCACCGAAATCAACTACCGAGGGTTTCCCGGATTTCAAGGCGCCGAGGATGGTGGTTTCGTTGGACGTGGGGAGTTCCGCCCACGCAGCGGTTGCGGTCACGAGAACAAGGAGAACAATAAGCAATCGCATCACAGCACCCCCATGATTTCTGCCACGGAGGCGACTTTACCGGAAAATGCCACCTTTCCGTCGATTACCAGTGCCGGGGTACTCATGACACCATAGGCCATAATTTTCGGTATTTCTTCCACCTTGACGACTTCGGCGTCTTTACCGCTTTCTGCCACCGCTTTTTTTACGTTTTCGTAGAGGGTCTTACATTTGGCACAACCGGTGCCGAGTACTTCGATCTTCATTCGTTCTTCTCCTTTTCGGTAGGTTGGAAATTGGTGGTCAAACATAAGCTTGCTACCCCGCTCCATGCGGGGAACGGGCGCGCCATGGATTTGCCAGCGTCCGTCCCCCAGGTTGAAACAGGGCAGCAATTACTTGAGCATTCCCTTCGCTTTCATCATATCGCAGGGATTGCGTTTTATGAGCGGCATGGCAATACCCTTTTCCTTGGCCCGTTCTTCCATCTGCTTGTGATGCTCGTCAGCGTATTCCTTGCAAGCATTGTACTCGGTAAAACTGCGCAACTTGAGCTGGTGCTCGGTCCGCTCCTGCGGGGTCATCAGTTGCCAGCCATAAGTGTTGCGCTGGTTGCCGGTCCAGCGCCAAGGCCCGGCCATGGCAGTGGAGGCTAAAAGAACTGCCGCAAAAGTTGCGATTAACGTTGTTTTGATGATTTTCATGGTCGTTTCTCCTTTTTGAGGCGCTCGTAGGGGCAAACAGATGTTTGCCCAATAACTTGCTATTAATACGCGGATCTGACCCTGCCATTGACCTTGTTAACGATGACTACATCACGCACGATTCCGCTGCTATCCACCAGTTCTGCCCTGAAGAAACGGGGCCGCTCATCCATGGCGCCTATGCGCAGATTGTGGCCAACCAGGAACTCCTCGATAACCTTGCGGGCTTCTTCAGCCGTCTTGATGGCGACCTTGGCGCCGTATAAGCCGCACCTGCCTTTTTTGTGATAACCGCCAAAGGGTATCGGTGAATCGGCCTGTTCGGCAAAAACGGGTGCGGCCATCAGGACAGTCAAGGAGGCATATAACGCGATAACTGTTTTATATGATTTTTTCATGACACGGTCCCATGGTTGTTCGGCTGGTTGCATGCGTATGCCATTACCTGATCTGACAGGCTGTCCGCATCATTCCCATACCCCTGCCCCGATTACCGCTGCCTGTCTCGCTTTCATTGTCTTGTTCCTCCTTTCACTGGATTGATTTACAAGAACAATAGCAAGCAAGCGTGAAACGAGTGTGAGCCAAGTGTGATAAAACTGTGAAATCAGTCCGGCAAAAACATTCTGAAGCAGGCGCCGGTATTGGCGTTATTGGTCGCGGTTATCTTCCCCCCATGGGCTTCGACCAGTTGTTTTACAATGGCCAGTCCGACCCCCATTCCTTGCCGGAATCCCCGGTAGAAACGCTCGAAGATGAAGGGCAGGTCTTCTTCCTTGATACCGCATCCGGAGTCTTCAACGCTCACCAGGACTCCACCGCCTTCTCTTCGCGCCCGAACCGTAATCCGCCCGTTTCCGTCCACCGCCTTGACCGCATTGCCGATGAGGTTGAGCATGATCTGACTCAGACGGTCCGGGTCGGCGCTAACGAAAATCTCTTCCGGAACGTCAAACGTGAAAGCTACCGCTTGTGCCGAACAGACAAACCGCTCGACAATGGGCTCAAGAAAGTCGCGAAGCCGGAACGTCTGTTTGTTGAGGTTAGCGGCACTTGCTTCAGCCTGGCTCAAGTCGTCCAGAGCGCCAAGGATGCCACGGAAGCGGTCCATCTCTCCCATGAGGGCGATAAGGTGTTCATGGTCGGCAGGCACCATGCCGTCGGCCATCTGTTCCACCTGCAGTCTCAGGACGGTAAGCGGTGTACGCAACTCATGGGCCGCGTTGGTCAGCAGTCTTTTGCGGAGCGATTCCTGAGCGGCCAAAGAGTCCGCCATGCGGTTGAAGGTATCGGCCATGGTTTTGAATTCACGAGTTCCTTCCGCTTCTATCCGCACTGTCATGTCGCCGTCACGCATGGCTTGGGCGGCGGCGGTCAGTCGCTCGACGGGCCGGGTGATCCGCCGGGATAGCACCAAGCTCAGCAGCATTGTCAAAGAGCCAACAGCCAACAGCGAGATGAGCAACAGGCGATTACTGCGGGTCACGAAAACGAGGTCTTTGTCCGGGTCGGTGCAGATCACTTCCAGTTGGCCGATCTCTTCTCCTTTATGGAAGAGCGGATAGACCGCGCCCGCGCCAAAAGCCGCGTTAATTCCGTCCTTGGCGTACGCCAGCACCCGCTTCTTCATGGGTGGCGACATGCGTTCCACGGCCTGCTGGATATCGATTACCGGATGTTTTTCGATGTCGCTGACCCGGACTGCCAGCCCCATCATGTAGGCCCAGACCACGTCGTCGGCCAGCGCAGCCGGGTCCCAGCGGCCTGTTTCGGCGTATTTCCCTTCCAGCCGCGTCATAACCCAGTAACTGCGATCTTCCAGGCGGCCGCTGATAAAGGCGCGAAAGTCCTTGACAATGAGCTCACGAACCAGCAATCCCGAAGAGAGACCGGCCAGGGCGATCAGCAGCAGGAGAGCCGTTAACCGCGACCAGAGGGTATCAGGAATCTTTAATGCCATTAAAGCGGTACCCCACGCCGTACACCGATTCGATGTAGACCGGATTCCTTGGCCGGTCGCCGATCTTGTGACGGATATTCTTGATATGGGCGTCGATGCAGCGGTCATAGCCGTCGCAGGAGTAGCCAAGCACTTTTTCAAGCAATTCTTCGCGGCTGAAGACCTTGCCCGGTGCAGCGGCAATCCGCAGAAGCAGCTTGAATTCCGTTGCCGAAAGTTCCACGGGGATGCCGGCTACGATGGCGTGATAGCACTCCGGGTCAAGGACCAGGGCCTTCCTGTTGAAGCTCAATACGCCGGCCGCCTTATCCTTTATGGCGTCGGTTGTTCGCCTGAGCGCGTTTTTTACCCGGAACACCAGTTCACGGGCGCTGAACGGTTTGACCACGTAATCGTCGGCCCCGAGTGAGAAGCCGAGCAGCCGCTGCTCCTCGGATGATTTAGCGGTGAGCATGATGATCGGAAAGTCTCCCATCTGTTTCAGTTCCTGGCAAACCAGTTCACCGGGAATATCGGGGAGCGACAGATCGAGCACCACCAATGATGGGTGTTCCTTTCGCGCATGTGCCAATGCCTCCTGACCCCGTTCATAACTGTTCACCCGGTAGCCTGCCTCGCCCAGGTAGGCCGTTACCACCTCGGCAATCGTGGCATCGTCTTCAACAACAAGAATAAAACCAATTGTTGCCATAACTGTTCCCTCAATGCTGACAAGCACTTCGTGGTGGCTGATGGTTGAAGACCTTGATCATCGGGCCATTGATGCAGGTGGCGCACTCCATCTGAACTGTGGTGTGGGTAATGCGAAACCGTTCCTCCAGCATATGTTCCATGGCATGGAGTATTGTCACGCGTCGATTCTCATTACCGGTATCGATGTCGATATGAACCGACAATGACAGGATATGGGAACAGACGGTCCAGACGTTCAGGTGGTGGACGTCCCGCACACCTCAATATTGCGGATAGCTGCTGCAACCGCCGTCAGTTCCAGGCCGTGGGGCGTGCCTTCCATGAGGATATGGACCGAATCGCGCAGCACCCGTCCCGCGCCGGTCAGGATCAGCAGGCCGATGCCGACGGATATCAGAGCATCCAGCAGATACCAGCCAGTGAAGTACATGATGATGCCACCAATGATTACCCCGACTGAGGCGGCGGCGTCACCGACCACATGCAGGAAGGCGCTCTTCACGTTCAGGTCGTCGTGGGAGTGGCTGTGCAGTGCCTTGGCGGCCAGCAGGTTCATTGCCAGGCCGATCAGGGCAATAATCAGCATCGGCAGGCTCTTCACCGT
>Ga0172380_10004283_pt1 | contig 18492 bp, 14 predicted proteins | sample Leawe162metaG_FD_119747 | JGI IMG/M metagenome (GOLD analysis project Ga0172380, IMG submission 119747) | Leachate microbial communities from a municipal landfill in Southern Ontario, Canada - Leachate well 162 metaG | ecosystem: Engineered > Solid waste > Landfill > Unclassified | place... | reverse complement strand
GTAGCGGGGCGCGAGGGGAGCCAGCGTTCTGATGTCGTACCAGTTGAGGAGATGCCCCTCATAGCGTTCCATGCGGTCGATGGTCGCCATGGTTTTGGCCACTGTTTCCACCGCCTGGGTAACCGTCAGGTAGCCGGAATCATGAGCTCCAAGGACAGTCGTCAGCCAGAGTCCGATGTTGGTAGGGCTGGTCCGCATTGCCAGGCGGTCCTGATGGGCAACCTGGTAGTTGTCCGGCGGCAGCCACGATGAGTCGGCGGAGACGAAGGACGAGAAATAGCGCCAGGTTTTCCGGGCGACCAGTCTGAGGAAAAGCCGGTCATTTTCCGGCAGCGCCTGTGTCTGCTGCTGTTCGCGAGGCCGCAGGTTCAGGAGCCAGCCGAGCAGCGGCGAGAGGAACCAGAGGACGAGCCAGGGGGAGGCCAGCGGCAGGCTGGACGGCATGACGCGCCAGATCGCCAGGCCAACGGCCACGCTGAAAATGCTGCCCAAGGCCAGGCTGGCGACGAAGAGCGGCTGTTTTCGCGAGGCGCTCCAGTGGGTTGCCTGGGCCGTCCATTCCAGCAGGTTGCGTTGGGAGATTACGCGGCGGTACCAGACCCGGGCGATGGCATCAAGGGTAACCGCTGTCTGGTGCGGCAGCAGGGCAGCGTCGGTTGTTGCCCGCAACAGGTCGTGCAACAGCTTCGATGGGGAGAAGTATTTCAGCCCCTTGCGAGTAGTGGCCATGGTGAAGGGCTGCGCCAGGGGGTGAAAGAGGAGCTGCATCCCGACCACCAGCGTTGCCATTGCGCCGATCTTCGGGGAAATGAGCCATGAGGCCAGCAGCAGCCCCAGGCTGGAGGCAGGCATCAGGCTGCGGCGCAGGTTGTCGAGGATCTTCCAGCGCCCCAGCAGGGAGAGCGGATTCGTCTCCCGTCCGCCGGCTGCGTTGGGAACCCGAGGAAAAATCCACCCCGCAATCTGCCAGTCGCCGCGAATCCAGCGATGGGTCCGGCTGCTGTAACTCTGGTACCCTTGCGGGAATTCGTCGTAGAGTTCAATGTCGCTGGCAAGTCCCACCCGGACATGGGCCCCTTCGATCAGGTCGTGGCTCAATACCCACTCTTCCGGGAACCGCCCGGACAGCACGCGGCTGAAGGCGCGCACGTCGTAGATCCCCTTGCCATGGTACGAACCTTCGCCGCTTAAATCCTGGTAGACATCGGAAACCGCCTGGGTATAGGGGTCGATGCCAACCGCATCGGCAAAGAGCCGGCTGAAGGTAGAGGCGCTTGTGCTCGGCAGCGTCGGGCTTACCCGTGGCTGGATGACCGTGTAGGAACCGGCCCGAATAGCGCCGTTTGCATCGAAACGCGGCTGATTGAGGGGGTGCGCCAGCGTCTCGACCATTCTGCGGGCCGTTGCGTGCGGCAGCTGGGTGTCACTGTCCAGGGTGATGATGAACCGGACATCCGTCAACTGCTCCGGTTCGCCCACGTAGACCAATTGTGGTGCGGTCTCCGGCCTGGTGCCGTCTATCAGGCAGTTCAATTCCTCCAGCTTGCCCCGTTTGCGCTCCCAGCCGATGAATTTTTGCTCTGATTCGCTCCAGCTCCGCTCCCGATGGAACAGGAAAAAGCGCGTGCCGCCATGGCGTTCGTTAAGCTCTGTCAGGCATTCAGATGCGATCCGGAGCAGGCGGTTGTCATCTTCATGGGAAAGCGAGGTCGAATCGGTGTAGTCCGTAAAGAGGCTGAAGAGCAGATTTGCTTCCTTGTTTGCCAGATAGCGGATCTCCAGCTTCTCCACCTCTTCTTGTACCGTATCCGCGTTGGTCAGCATCATCGGCACGACCACCAGGGTGCGGAACTCATCGGGAATCCCGGTTTCCTCGAAATCCATCTTGGGGAGGGAGCGGGGGGGAAGCAGCCGTGTGATCAGGTAATTGACTGTCTCGATCGCCAGCTGGCTGACCGGAATCAGCAGGAACAGAAAAAGTCCCGCCAGTCGGGCCGGTTCGATCTGTTTGACCGGTCCGAAGGTGGCGATCATGAAAAAAAACAGCGCGGTAAATCCGATGATTGCGGAGGCATAGAAGAAGGTGTGGTGGCGATAGATCCATGCCAGGGTGCGGTAACGCACTGTTTCACGGCAGGCGAGCAGTTGGGCAAGGTCGGCGCGTCCTTCTCCGACCAGCCACGTACCGACGTGACTGCGGCGTTCATCGGCGTTTGCCTGCCGTCCGGCATGCGTCGACAGCGTGATGACCCGTTCCGCGACCTGTTCCTCGCTCTGGCCGGCAACGCGGGCGAGTTCCTCGAGTACCCGCCGGCAGCGGTCACGGGTTGCGAAGTCCATTCCGGCATAGATCCCGGCTGGATCGCGGCGCAGTATCTGTTCCACCCGGCTGAGCTTCTCAAAGATCTCGCGCCAGTCCAGCAGCGCAAGCTGGCGCAGGCTGGTGAAGGCATTGCTGCATGAAAGCTGCTCCCTTGTCTGGCGGTTCTGCTCACGCATATTGAGATCGTGCAGCGGAATTTTGAGGGTGCGTTCGAGCCAGCTCTGGACCGGCGCCAACGCGGCTTCCTCGTCATAGAGCAGCCCGACCAGCTGCGTCGCGAAATACGGGGAGGGAGACGGCTCCGCCTTGGCCAGTTCCGCCAGGATGGCGAAAAGCTGGGTGGCATCGCGACGATTGGCGGCGATCAGCCGGTTCGCCCAGAATTCCGACAACTGGCGTTCGCGCAGGTCCGCCAGGGCGGTAACGGCCAGGCTCTGGATGCTTTCGATAAGCGCGATGCGCAGCATCTGGGGGATTGCCCAGAGTTCGCCGATTGTCAGGGTGCGCACGGTTTGGTGCGCCTCGATGAACGCCATGATGTTTTCCCGGTCCAGGCGCAGCTCCGTATGGGAAACGAGATCCTTGCCCAGGGCGTAGATGCAGGGGAGACCCTGGTAGGGATCAGAGGCCAGTGCGGGAAGCTGCCGGTAAAAGCTTCGGGGGAGGTTCAGCAGGACATCGCGGGCGTTACCCTCCAGGATATACTCGTTATCGAGGATCCAGTCAGCGGCCGGCGTTGCTTTCTGCTCCAGGCGGCTTGCCGCGGTGAGGTCGGCACAGACCTGACGGACCCATTGGCGCGACTGTTTGAGTCGCTTGAGCAGTTCGGCGCTTCGCTGGGGCCTTGTGTCCACCTGCCGCTCCCTGGCGTGGCGTTGGGCATGTTCAATGATCTGGGCCGGGGCGAGTTTTACCTCGGGGACCCGCATCTCTGTCCGCCGTTCGCGTTTGGGATGCATGACGAACAGCGCCGGCGGGATGTCGCCGCTTTCCCGTAGCAGGGCAAGCGGACGCTGCAGCGATTCGACCGGTGCCTGGAGAATCAGGACGGTTTCCCCGGAAACGAGCCAGCGGGCATGATCGCGCAACACTTCCGGATCGATACAACGTCCGAAGCGACTGAGCCGGAAGAACGAATCCGCACCATGGACATCTCCGTCCGTATCCTTGTGCAGCAGGGCAACGCGGTTGAATCCCAGTCGAGCCAGTTCCCGGAGAGCTTTGCGAGCTTCATCTTGTTTTGCGAAGTATCCGATCAGAATGCCGATGCCCACTATGTGTCCTTTGATCTCTACGTATTCCGAGCTCCGGGCATGGTGAAGGATTTCACATGAATGAAGGGGTCAGAAAGGAACTGTGTTGGCTGTTCCAGAAAATTAACTGCAGAGGTGGATGGAGGTTACCGAAAAACGGGGGGAAGGTGAAATGACTGTGATAATTATTTCGAAAGTCGGGTCGGCTTCCAAGTTACGCTTTTACTGCGTTAATAGATAGTTATAAATCAAACCGGGCGCGGGTAACGGGAAGGGTTTATCTACCGGCAGAGCGCTCCCGCTGCCCGGTTGTTTTCAATTCTCTTCCACCACCTCGTACGCCTCCTCAATAATCCCCCGAAACGCCTCACTGGTCGCCGCCCAATCCACCACATCCACCCGAAAGGGGAGGTTGGATTCGGCAAAGGCATCTTTCAGGGCTGTCAGTTGCCGGAAATCGAGCGAAGCATCGCCCATGACGGCCAGGTCAAGATCGGAAAATGGTTTGGCATTTCCCTGCACACGGGAACCGAAGGCACGCACCGTGCGTCCGGGGACATGGAACTGGAGAATACGGCGGACTTCGACCAGTTGTTCCGGTGAGAGGTCAAGCATGTCTGCTCTTCAGGCGGGTCAGCAGGTCGGCGGCATCGGCCGCAAAATCGGACAGGATGGCGAAGACTTCGCGCGCTTTCTCTTCGTCATAGGTGTGGGAGGTGATATTGCGTTTGGCGCGATAGTTGAACCAGCGTTCGGGCACGGCAATCAGGCCGCGCTCAGCCCCGACACGTATCATTTCCTTGTAAGGGAGTTGATCCAGTTCCTCTCGGGATGGCAGCTCCTGCTCAAGCTGTCGTTTAAGCATTTTGAAAGCCAGTTCGTAGGTGTATTCGAAGCGCTGGATGCATGCGTCACGGATATCTTCGTCTCCCGGAACGGTGCTACTTCGGTCAAGCACCCGCTGGAGCGAGTTCAGTGCCTTTTCGTAAGAACTGAAATCCAGTTTCATAAATTTTCCTCCGCAATATATCTCATCAACTCACGTATATACCATGCCGCCACCTGCGCTACAACTATTGCCGCAGCGGCAGCAGCACTTTGAACGTGGCACCCTTGCCCGGCTCGCTCTCGACCTTGATGTCGCCGCCATGATCCGTGACGATCCCGTAGGAAACCGCCAACCCCAGGCCGGTCCCTTTCGGTTTTGTGGTGAAAAACGGCGTGAACAGCTTTTTCTGCACGTCTGCGGAAATGCCTGACCCGCTGTCGCCTATGGTTACGGAGCAGCGCCCGGTTTCCTGGTCAATCACTGTTGAAACCGTCAGTGTCCCTCCCGTTTCCATGGCCTGCAGACCATTCACGATCAGGTTGGTAAATACCTGACGCAGCTGATCGTCGTCCGCTTCGATATTGCTACCGACTGACAGATACTGACGTTCGATGCGGTAGCTCTCCAGCGGAATACGATGGCCGACCTCGACCAGGATGTCATCGAGAAGCGTTTCGATCTGAAAGGGTCGGATAACCTTTTTCGTCGTTCTGGCAAAGGTCAGCAGATTCGACACGATATGCTCAACCCGGCCGACATGCCGGATGATTGTTGCCACTTCCGATTGATCCGAGTCGTTCAGGCGCTCCGACATTTCCAGCAGTTCGGCGTTTCCACGGATAATGGCCAGCGGGTTGTTGATCTCGTGGGCCACGCCTGAAGCCAGAATACCGATGCCAACGAGCCGTTCCGCGCGGGCAAGTTCCTGCTGGGCCACAAGCAGCCACTGGTTCTTTTCGTCCAGCTGTGCGCTTCGCTCGGCGACTTTTTCTTCCAGGGTCCGGTTAAGCGCCAGGATTTCATCTTCGCGTTCAATCAGGCGATGTTTCATGATGTTGAATTCCTCCGCCATGACGGAAATCTCGTCATGCCCGCCCACGACTATATCCGGGATATGTTCGCCAAGTGCGAGCAGGCGCGCTCCCTCCTCCACCGCCTTGATCGGGCGGGCCAGGCTTGAGCCGAGCCACGCGGAAAGCGCGACGCCGATCAGGGTGACAAACAGGAGAATTACCGAGAAGATGATATGTATCCGGGAGCGCAAATCGAAGAGGGGGGCGTCAGGTATACCAAGGTAGAGCGTCGATGCGCCGATCACCCAAAAGAGCACAACAGCCGTTACAAGCGGCACCAAAGTAGCCAGTGTCAGCTTCAGACGGATCGAGTAGCGCAGGTACGGCCTCACCCCTTGTCCCTCCCCGTCAAATTGTAATCAACGATCTTGCGATCCAGGGTTTTGCGGGAGATCCCCAGGATCTCGGCGGCCCTGCTTTTGTGGAAGCCGGTCTCCTTCAGGATTGACGTGATGTGCTGACGCTCGATCTCATCCAGCGCGATCATCCGGGTGGTGCTGGTTGCGGCGGAGAGGGCTTCCCTGCGGGCTCCGAGCGGCAGCAGGCCGATGGTGATCATGTTGGTTCGGGCAAGAATTACCGCCCGTTCCATGACGTTTTCCAGCTCACGCACATTCCCCGGCCAATCATACTGCACCAACGCCTGCATGGCCTCGTCATCGATGCCGGCTACGTCCTTTTTCATGCGGCGGGTTGAGCCCTTCAGGAAATGCCGGGCGAGCGGCTCGATATCATCACGCCGTTCGCGCAGGGGGGGGAGGTTGATGGAGATCACGTTCAGGCGGTAGTAGAGATCCTCGCGGAAGCGTCCCTCCCTGACCTCGTTCATCAGGTCCTTGTTGGTGGCGGCCACGAAGCGCACATCAACCTTGCGGGAACGGGTCGAGCCCAGGACGATGAAGTCTTTCTCCTGGGTTACCCGCAAAAGTTTGGCCTGTACCGCCGGGCTGACATCGCCGATTTCATCGAGGAACAGCGTGCCTCCGTCGGCTTCTTCAAGGAGTCCCTTCTGGTTCATGACCGCACCGGTAAAGGCGCCGCGTACGTGGCCGAACAGCTGGCTTTCCAGCAGGGTGTCGGACAGCACGGCACAGTTAAGGGAGACAAACGGCTTGTCCCGGCGCGGGCTGTTGCGGTGCAGGGCACCGGCGATCAACTCCTTGCCGGTGCCGGACTCGCCCATGACCAGGATGTTGGCGTCGCTTTCGGCCACCTGCAGGGTCAGGTCGTAGACCTCCTGGAACACCTTGCTGCGAAAGATGATCGCATCGGCGGCACTGGAGCCGCGCTGCAGCTCTTCGCGCAGCAGTTGGTTCTCGTTGGCCAGCCGGCGATGGTCAATCAGCCGCTCAAGCATGCCGAGCAGCTTTTCCTTGGGAAACGGCTTGGTAATGTAGTCGTACGCCCCCTGCTTGATGGCGTTGATCGCATCGTCGATGGTGCCGTGGGCGGTCATGATTATTACCGGTATGTCCGGCCACCGTTTGCTGCCCCGGTCGAGCATCTGCAAGCCATCCATGTCGGGCATGCGCACATCCTGCAGGATCACGTCGCACGGCATGGCTGTTGCGCTCTCCAGTCGCATCATCAAATCGGTACCGCGTTGAAACGTCTCTACCCGGTAGCCGCTGGCTCGCAGCAGCTTGTCGAGATAGCTCAGGATATCCGGTTCGTCATCGCAGACGAATATTGTTGGCATCGGAGTACCCCCCCCTCACAAAATAGACAAAAAGATACAACATGGGACAAAAAGAAGCAATGGTTGTTTGTTTTTGCCGTTTACGGTTTCCCTGCCGCAATAGACCTTTCTGCTTTAAATCGGTGTGTTAGGCGAATAAACCCATCGTGTGCCGGTTTGGCATGTCTGTTGCCGTATACGCCACGGATTTGTGTAGACACATCTCAAGTCGGTAGGTTGGGCAAAGCGTAGCGTGCCCAACAATTCCCTGCCAGCCGATGGGCACGTTTCACTTTGCCCATCCTACAAACTGATAGATACCAGGATACACAAAAATATACGGAAGCGGAGGATAGTATGGGTAAAGAATCGTTGTTCCCCAACGTGAGTCGCCGGGACTTTATCAAAACATGCATCACGGTCTCGGCCATGCTGGGGCTGCCGATGAGCATGGTCAGCAAGGTTGCTGCGGCGGCGCAAAAGAGTGACAACCGTCCGGCGGTGATCTGGCTGCATTTCCAGGAATGCACCGGCTGTACGGAGTCGCTGATCCGGTCGTCGCACCCCACGGTAGGCAACCTGATTCTGGACATGATCTCCCTGGACTACCATGAAACGCTCATGGCCGGTTCCGGGCATCAGGCCGAGAAGTCGCTGCATGATTCCATGCTGGCCAACAAGGGCAAATATATCCTGGTGGTCGAGGGTGCCATTCCTATGAAAGACAATGGCATCTACTGCAAGGTCGGCGGGAAGACCGCCCTGGATTCACTGAAAAAAGCCGCTGACGGCGCGGCAGCAATCATCGCCATCGGTACCTGCGCCAGCTATGGCGGCATCCAGTCCGTCGGGCCCAATCCGACCGGCGCGGTCGGTGTGCGCGACATCGTCAAGGACAAGCCGATCATCAACATTCCCGGCTGCCCCCCCAACCCCTACAACTTCCTGTCAACCGTGCTGCACTACGTCACCTTCGCCAAACTGCCGGAGCTGGATTCGCTGGGACGTCCCAAATTTGCCTACGGCCGCAAGATCCACGAGCATTGCGAGCGCCGTGCCCATTTCGATGCCGGCCGTTTTGCCAAATCGTACAGCGATTCGAGCCATGCCGAAGGATACTGCCTCTACAAGCTGGGGTGCAAGGGGCCCGCAACCTACGCCAACTGTTCGGTGCTTAAATTCAACGACGGTGTGGCCTGGCCGGTGGGGATCGGTCACCCTTGTATTGGCTGCACCGAGCCGGATCTGCTCTTTAAAACCGCCATTGCCGACAAGGTGCAGATCCACGAACCGACGCCGTTCGACAGCTACGCGCCGGTTGATCTCAAGGACAAGGGTAAAGGGCCGCATCCGCTCACAACCGGTGTTATCGGCATGGCTGCCGGGGCTGCCATCGGGGTCGGGGCGATGATGGCGAAGAAGCTTCCTGACGGGCCTGATAAGGGGGATGACCATGGGAAAAACGAGTAGACGCCAGTTTTTCAAGCTGGTCGGAGCCACCGGCGCCGCCCTGTTGACGGGGTGCGGCGCGGCATCGGCGTCCGAGGTGCATCAGGTCAATAACGAGACGATCGGCATGCTCTATGACGCCACCAGGTGCGTCGGCTGCAAGGCCTGCATGGCCGCGTGCAAACGGGTCAACAGCGATTCCGGCAGCCTTTCCTACGAGCAGGCGGCGTTCGACTCGGACGGCCTGTGGGATGCTCCCAACGACCTTTCCGGCAGCACCCGTACGTTGATCAAGCTGTTCAAGGAATCGGACAAAAAGTGGTCCTACGTCAAGTATTCCTGCATGCACTGCCAGAAACCGTCGTGCGTGTCGGTCTGTCCGGTCAGCGCCATGACGCGCGACAAGGTCACCGGAACCGTTGATTACAACAAGAATACCTGCATCGGTTGCCGCTACTGCCAGGTGGCGTGCGCGTTCAATATCCCTAAATTCCAGTGGGAAAAAGCCATTCCGCAGATCGTCAAATGCGACATGTGCAAAAGCACCAACCTGGCCAAGAAGGGGATTACCGCCTGCGCCGAAACCTGCCCGGTCGGGGCGATCACCTTCGGCAAGCGGAAGGATCTGCTGGCGGAGGCCAAAAAACGCCTGCAGGAAAACCCTTCGAGATATCAGCAGCATATTTACGGTGAACACGAGGTGGGGGGCACCAATCACCTGTATCTGGCGGCCATGGAGTTCAACAAGCTGGGGCTGCCGGCCCTCAAAAGTGAAGCTCCGGCGGAGTTTTCCGAAAAGATTCAGCATACCATCTACAAGGGGTTTATCGCTCCGGTGGCGCTGTACAGCACGCTCTGCTTTATAGCCGTCAAGAATATGAAGGGGAATGGCGACGCAGACAAGAAAGGCGAGGGGGAGAACCACAATGAGCCATGATGAATTTCAAAAGCATGACGCAAAGATCCTGACCCCCTCGTTTCTGGTGCTGCTGGTGCTGACGCTGATCGGCTTTGCCCTGATCGGAGTGCGCTTTGTCAAGGGGATCGGCGCGGTTTCCAACATGAGCGACGGCTATCCGTGGGGCATCTGGATTACCTACGACGTGGCAACCGGCACGGCAATCGCCTGCGGCGGCTATGCCATGGCGATCCTGATCTACATCAGGAACCGCATGCATTATCACCCGATGATCCGTTCGGCCATTCTGACCAGCATGTTCGGCTACGGCCTGGCCGGTTTTTCGGTCATGGTTGATGTCGGGCGCCCCTGGAATGCCTACAATTTCTTCATCCCGTCAAAATGGCAGGCCAACTCGGCCATGTTCGAGGTGGCCCTTTGCGTCATGGCCTATACGACCGTGCTGCTGCTGGAGTTCCTCCCTGCCGTGCTGACAACGCTGGAGAAGACGGAATGGCAGACCCTCCAGCATATGATGGACCGGTTGCATCATTACACCGGCATCAAGCGTCCGGAACGGATGGAAGAACGGCTGGAGTCGGTCAAGGATCTGGGCGCCTGGCTGAAGCCGCGCCTCGACAAGGTGCTGATTTTTATCATTGTGCTCGGCATCACCCTGCCGACCATGCACCAGTCGTCGCTCGGCTCCCTGCTGCTGATCGCCTCCACCAAACTGCATCCGCTCTGGCACACCGGCTTCCTGCCGCTGCTGTTCCTGATCAACTGCATGTTCATCGGCTATTCCATCGCCATCCTGGAATCGATCATCTCCTGCTACGCCTTCAAGCGTCCGTTTGAAACGAAAGAGCTGTCCGGTATGGCCCGGATTATCCCCTGGCTGACGGTTATCTGGCTCAGCGTCGTGGTGGGTGATCTTGCCTGGCGCGGCCAGATTGGCGCGGCCCTGTCGTTCGATTTTTACTCCGGCTTCTTCCTGCTGGAGTTCTGCCTGGTTGCCGGTGGTTCGCTGCTGATGTTCAGCGGCAAAAAGCGCGAATCGATCCGCTGGCTGTTCGTGTCGGCGGCGCTGATCGTGCTGGGCGGCGCGCTGTACAGATTCAACGTCTACCTGATCGGTTTCAATCCGGGCAAGGGGTGGCATTACTTCCCGGCGCTGGCGGAAATAATGATCACGGTCGGCATCGTGGCTTTCGAAATCCTTGGCTATCAGGTCATCGTCAAGATCCTGCCGGTGCTGCCGAAGCTGCATACGCGGCAGCAGCTGGATGATGCTCATGGTGTGGCGGAGAAGGCGTAGCTTCTATTATCCCCTCCCCCCTCGGTGGGGGAGGGTTAGGGTGGGGGGGATATTGCCATGGAATTGGCATGTTCCGCTTCACCCTCCCCCTAACCCCCTCCCATAAAGGGAGGGGGAATAAATCAAATAAAGGAGTAAATATATGGCCCGTATAACCCTTGACCCGGTCACCCGTATCGAAGGTCACCTGAGAATTGATGTGGAAGTAAACAACGGCGCAGTCACCAACGCCTGGTCGTCGGCCCAGATGTGGCGCGGTATTGAAACGATCCTGCAGGGGCGTCCGCCCCAGGATGCCTGGATCTATGCCCAGCGCTTCTGCGGCGTCTGCACCACGGTGCATGCCATTTCGTCGATCCGTTCGGTGGAAAACGCCCTGAAGGTGGAAGTGCCGCTTAACGCCCAGTATATCCGCAACATGATCATGGCCCAGCATTCAGTGCAGGACCATATCGTGCATTTTTACCATCTGTCTGCCCTGGATTGGGTTGACGTCGTTTCCGCGCTGAAGGCCGATCCGAAAAAGACCGCCCAGCTGGCCCAGAGTATTTCCGACTGGTCCGGCAACAGCGAAACCGAGTTCAAGGCCGTGCAGGCCAAGCTGAAGTCGTTTGTGGAGACCGGCCGTCTCGGCATCTTCTCCTCCGGCTACTGGGGGCATCCGGCCATGAAACTGCCGCCCGAGGCCAACCTGATGGCTGTTGCCCATTACCTGAAGGCGCTCGATTACCAGCGCAAGGCGGCCCAGGTCGGCGCAATCCTGGGGGGGAAGAATCCGCATATCCAGAACCTCTGCGTAGGCGGCGTGGCCACGGCGGTCAACTTTGACAACCTGGCTGCCATCAACATGGAAAAGATTGCCGCCCTGCGCGCTCTGATGGAAGAGACCCGCGACTTCGTGCAGAAGGTCTACTACCCGGACATGATTGCCATCGCCTCGGCTTACAAGGAATGGTTCACATACGGCAAAGGGGTCACCAATTACCTGGCCGTACCGGAAATGCCGGAAGATACCAGAAACACCAAGTTTGCCCTGCCGGGTGCCATCATTAACAGCGGCGACATCAAGGGTGCCCGCATCATTACCAACCACCAGGATTCGGGGCTGATCAACAGCATCACGGAAAACGTCGCACATGCCTGGTACGAGGGGAGCAGCAGCCATCATCCGTGGGAAGGGGAAACCAAGCCGAAATATACCGACTTCCAGGACGACGGTAAATATTCCTGGTGCAAGGCGCCCCGTCTGGACGGCAAAGCGGTGCAGGTCGGTCCGCCGGCCCAGCTGTTCGCCGCCTATGCCGGCGGCAACCAGAAGGTCAAAAAGCTGGTGGATGCCAGTTGCGCCAAAATCGGCATCGGGGTGGGTGATCTGCACTCTACCATGGGGCGCCTCGGCGCCCGTGCTATCAGGGCGCACATCATGGCCGACTACTCGCTGGAATATCTGGATAAATTTGTGGAAAATATCGGCAAAGGGGACAAGGTCTACGCCAACCACACCGAAATCCCTTCGGGTGAGTATCGCGGGGTAGGTCTGCATGAAGCGCCGCGCGGCACGTTGTCGCACTGGATTGTCATCAAGGACAAGAAGATCAAAAATTACCAGGCCGTTGTTCCTTCCACCTGGAATGCCTCGCCGCGCGATGAAAAAGGTAACCTGGGGCCGTATGAAGCATCGCTGGTAGGCAATCCGGTTGCTGACAGTGAGAAACCGCTGGAAGTGTTGCGTACGATCCACTCCTTCGATCCCTGTATCGCCTGTGCGGTGCATACGATTGATCCGGAAGGGAAAGAGATTACCAAAGTAAAGGTAATGTAGTTTTAAAAACTGAAACCAACCCCCCTCAATCCCCCCTTATCAGGGGGGAAGTTGGCTCCTCCCCTGATAAGTACCCTCTGGGGCATAAAGGGAGGAGGGGGAGGGGTTGCTTTAAAGGAATAGTATGCAAACACTCATATTCGGGGCAGGCAACCTGCTCCTTTCCGACGAAGGTTTTGGCGTTCATTTCATCAACTATCTGGAGAAGCATTACCGCTTCGATGATGATGTGGAGTTGTACGACGGCGGAACGCTGGGGATCATGGTTACCCATCTGTTGGAGGAGGCTGACCGGGTATTTCTGGTGGATGTGGTGGAAGCCGCCGGTGAACCGGGTGAGATCTTCCGCTACGAAAAGGAGGAGTTTCTGCTGGGCAAGCTGCCGATCAAGATGTCGCCGCACCAGATCGGTATCCAGGAGGTGCTGACGCTGTCCGATCTGCGCGGCAGGACCCCCGATCAGGTTACCCTGTTCGGGATTATTCCCCAGTCCTATGAGGCCGGGGTGGAACTGTCGTCACTGCTGGTTGGGAAGCTGCCTGCTCTGGCCGAGCTGGTTGTTGGTGAGTTGCGGGATGTCGGACATAAAATCGTGTCAGTTTGATTTGAACTTGTCGCAAGCAAAGAATAAACAATTGAACCGCAAAGACGCGAAGGACGCAAAGGAAATTAAATAGTTATCTGATTGAAGTTCATTGGCTTGGCTCGTGAATTATCTTCATAAGCCGTTGACTTTCTTTGCGTACTTTGCGCCTTTGCGGTAAAAGAGAGCTGTTTGTTGGTTATTCACAAAAAAAACCGGACCCTGATGGGCCCGGTTTTTTTTGTGCTATTTGTCATCCTTGCGGATAATTTCAAGTATCCGGTTGTACAATTCATCGCCATCCTTACCGGTTACCTTGACCTTGTCCACGGTCGCCACCGGTTTGTCACGGCAGGTGCCGCACTGCTTGACGCAGCTCTTTACCTTGATGTTCAGGTCGGGAAACTCCTCTTCGAGGCGCCTGATTACCTTCCCCTTCCCCTTGTTATGCTCGCAGAAGCGAATCTTGGTCGGCATCTGCTTACACCGCTACCGGCGATCCGGGCGGTGCCACAAAAACCCGGGCCCCCATTTCCGCGTCGATCATCAGGATGCCATGGCCATTGTCTCCAACCAGTTTGAGCTTGGCAATCAGGTCACGGTCATTATTTTCTTCCTCAATCTGCTCGGTCACGAACCATTGCAGGAAAATCTGGGTGGCGTGATCCTTTTCCTGAACCGCCTGCTCGCTCAGGTTGTTGATGCACGAAGTGATCAGTTGCTCATGGGTAAGAGTGTTCTTCATCATATCCAGCAGCGATTTATACTTGTTTGGCACCGCCTTGCCGGCAGGCATGGAAATCACCACCCCCTGATCAGTCAGATAGGTGTAAAACTTCATGAAGTGGATCATTTCTTCACGGTACTGCACAAAAAACCAGTTGGCGGCCCCTTTCAGCCCCATTTCATTGGCGTTTGACGACATGACGAGGTACAGGTGAGCAGAAAAAAGTTCAAGGTTCATATGGGTGTTAAGCGAGTCGGACATTTTCTTGCTGATCATGTGCGTAAACCTCCCGGTTGTTTTCTTTCACTATAACCCAGATCAGGGCTTTTTCCATCCTGAAACGACAGTTGCCAGTTGTTTCAGGGGTATTATTTTTGAATATTGAAATTACCATTTAAATACCGTATGTTGAACAGGCGGATGCCTTCGCATCGCTCTGTCTTGCTGATACTTAACCCGCACCGGGAGGACGTCATGATTTGTGCTGAAAATCTTCTGGAAAAAATGCATATTCTCATGGAATTTTCTGCCATCATCAACTCTACTCTTGATACCTCACACGTGCGGGAACGCGCCATTCAGGCTGCCTCTAAACTGCTGCATGCCGACGCCGGCAGTTTACTGCTGGTCGATTCGGAGACCGGCGAGCTTTTTTTTGAAGTTGCCACCGGTGACAAGGGGGAAAGGCTGAAGGAGATCCGCCTTAAGGCAGGCGAGGGGATTGCCGGGTGGGTCGTGCAGACCGGTGAAGGGGTGATCATCAACGATGTGCAGACTGATCCCCACTTCTTCAAAGCGGCGGACTCGGTCAGCAGCTATGAAACCAGGTCAATGGTGGCCGTGCCGGTCAAATCGGGTACTGCGATCATCGGGGTGCTGCAGGCGGTCAACAAGCGCGACCAGGAGTTCACTCCGGAAGATCTGAAAATGTTGACGTCACTGGCGCATCAGGTTGGTCCGGCCATAGAAAATGCCCGCATGTATGAGACGATGCGGGAGTCGTTCTACGGCGTCAGTTTGGCGCTGGCCGAGGCGCTTGAGAAGCGCGACTATTATACCGGTGGACATACGAACCGGGTCAGCGCGTACTGTATGTCAATCGGCAGCAGGCTTAATCTGGGGGAAAAGGAAATGGAGTCGCTCTGGCTTGCTTCAATCCTGCATGATATTGGCAAAATAGGGGTTGAGGATCGGGTGCTGCAGAAGGCAGGTCAGCTTGATAATGAAGAGTTTGCCCTGATGAGTCGCCACTCCGAGTATGGCTCTGAAATCCTTAGTCATATCAAGAGCCATCGGGCTGTTATTCCCGGCGTGCGCAGCCATCATGAGAAATACGATGGCAATGGCTATCCCGACCGCTTGAAGGCAAATGGAATTCCGCTCGTGGCGAGGATAATCTCCGTTGCCGATGCTTTTGACGCGATGACGTCAGATCGCCCCTATCGCAAGGCGCTTACTCATCGAGAGGCGTTTGCCGAACTGGTCCGCTGCAAGGGGACACAGTTTGACCCGGATATCGTTGACGCTTTTATGGCTGCCAACAAGCACGGATGAGCGGGGGGGGGTTACGGTGCTGAGGGACGACGCAATAACAGGAGTGCAGCACAGATCCCTGCTATGAACATCGGCAGGCTGAGCAGTTGCCCTTCCGAAAACAGCCCGAAGAAGAGGCCGATGTGGGCATCTGGTTGGCGAAAAAACTCGACGATAAAGCGGAATAGTCCATACCCGGCAATCGCGGAGCAGGTTGCCAAGCCGTTTGTTTTCGACCTGTTAGAGACGAAACGCACAATTAAAAACAGCACCAGGCCTTCCAGAAAAGCTTCGTAAAGCTGCGACGGGTGCCGTGGAACTCCGTCACTTCCGGGAAATATCATCCCCCATGCTACATCAGTCGGTCTGCCGTATAATTCCCCGTTGATGAAATTGCCGATTCTCCCCAGCCCCAACCCGACCGGCGCGCAGAGTGCCGCCATGTCAATCAGTGTCAGGAATGGAACCTTCTTGCGCCGCGCATAGAGCAGAAAGGCGAGCATGACACCCAAAAAACCGCCATGGAACGACATGCCCCCTTCCCAGACAGCAAAAAGTTTGAGCGGATTGGCCAGGTAATAGCCAAGGTTGTAGAAGAGGATGTAGCCGGCACGCCCCCCCAGGACAACTCCCATGGCACCGTAAAAAACGAGGTCGGCAACGTCGTCCTTCGTCAGGGGCAGTTTCTTTCGCGTGACTTCGGAGGTGATGATGAAATAGGTCGCGACAAAGGAGAGCACGTACATCAGCCCGTACCAGCGAAACTGGAGCGGGCCGATGCTTAGGAATACCGGATCAATGTGGGGAAAGTGCATGGAATCTTTCGGACCTTTTCGTTACACCCCGCAGCCGCAGTTGCGGGAGCAGGCGCCACTTCTCATTTTGAGGGCTTTTATGAATGATGCTTCGGTCGCTGCCTTGAGTTCTTCAACCACAGGAGGCGGGACGGGCGAATCAAGCGACAGAATAACCATGGCTTCGCCTTTTTTCTCACTACGGCCAAGGTTCATCGAGGCGATGTTGATATCATGCTGCCCCATTATGGTGCCGATCTTGCCGATCATGCCGGGACGGTCTTCGTAGTTCAGCAGCAGCATATGTTCGTCGGGGGTGAAATCCATCGAGTAGTCGCGCAGGCGGACGATGCGTGGCTGTCCTTCGAAGAGGGTGCCGGCAACCAGCCGCCGTTTTCCCTTTCCTTCGAGGATAAGGGTGATGACGTTGGAGAATGCATCGGACTGGGTTGACTTGGTCTCCTCAACGATAATCCCCATCTGTTCGGCAATCAGGGTGGCGTTGACCATGTTGACATCCTGCTCGACTTTGCGGTTCAGCAACGCCGAAAGGCCGCACACAGCGAGAGGCGAACAATCGTAATGGGCAATGGCGCCGCTGAAACCGAAGGTGACCTTTTCGAGATTGGTTTCGACCAGCTGGACACCGAAATCGCAGATGACGCTCATCAGATTGAGGAACGGCCGCATCTGGTCCATCAGCGCCATGTCGAACCGGGGAATGTTGACGGCATTTTCGAGAGGCTTGTCATCCAGATAGTTGATGATTTCCTGCGATACGTCGATGGCGACATTGACCTGTGCTTCGAAGGTGTTTGCCCCCAGATGCGGAGTGACCACCAGGTTTTTGTGAGCGATAAGCTGCTTGAGAACGTCTGTCGCCGGTGGTTCCTCACTCCAGACATCGAATGCGCCGCCGAGTACTTTTCCGGAGTTCAGGTTGTCAAGCATGGCTTTCTCTTCGATAATTCCGCCTCGGGCAACGTTGAGAACGATGACGCCGGTTTTCATCAGGCCGAATTCGCGTGCTCCGATCATCCCCTTGGTCTCTTCCGTGAGCGGAGTGTGAACAGTAATAATATCGCAATTCTTATAAATCTCGTCATGGGATACCAGTTTGACGCCAAGGTCATGAGCGCGCTTGACGGAAATATACGGGTCGCAGGCAAGGACCTCACATTCGAATGCCTTGAGGCGCGTAGCGACGCGTCCGCCGACTTTGCCGATTCCGATGACGCCGGCAATTTTGTTTTTCAGTTCATACCCGGTAAAAGGCCCCCGTTTCCATTCGCCTGATTTCAGGCTGTTGTTGGCAACCGGAACGTTGCGGCAGAACGAAAGCAACAGCGCCATGGTATGTTCCGCGGCACTGTTGGTGTTGCCGAACGGAGCGTTGACCACGATCACGCCTTTTGAACTGGCGTAGTCAACATCGACATTGTCGATACCGACTCCGGCCCGGGCCACCATCTTCAGCTTGGTGGCTGCGTCAAGAAGTGCTTTGTCCACGGTCGTGCCGCTGCGGGTGATGATGACTTCATAGTCGCCAATGACAGCCAGCAACTCCTCTTTTTTAAGCCCAAGCTTCACATCCAGCTTGATGCGGGGTTCCTGGGTCAAGAGCGCCAGTCCCTCCGCCGAAACTTCATCAGTTACAATTATCTTCATGATTGCATCTCCAAACTTTAGGAATTTGACTCCACACAATAGTCCCGCAGAGAAAAAAATGCAAGCGTGGCAGCCGCAAATAGTGGTATACAGTTGAACCATGAAACCATTTAATATTGTTCTTGTCGAACCGGAAATACCTCCCAACACCGGGAATATTGCCCGATTGTGTGCTGCCACCGGTACGGTGCTCCATCTGGTCGGGCCGCTTGGCTTTTCCCTGGATGACCGCTATCTTAAACGGGCCGGCCTTGACTATTGGGAATTTGTTGACCTGAAACGGTGGCCCGATCTGGAAACGCTGCAGGCTGCTGTATCGGAAGGGCGCTTTTTCTATCTGAGCACCAAAGCCAGCAGAAGCTATCTTGAGGCAGGTTTTCAGCCGGGAGATTACATCGTCTTCGGCAAAGAGACCAAAGGGTTGCCGGAAGAACTCCTGAACGCCAATCCGGAAACATCCTTCACCATTCCGATGCCATCGGAGAAGGTCAGGAGTCTTAATCTTTCTACCTCGGCCGGCATAGTGCTGTATGAGGCCTTGCGG
>Ga0172380_10004281_pt1 | contig 18494 bp, 18 predicted proteins | sample Leawe162metaG_FD_119747 | JGI IMG/M metagenome (GOLD analysis project Ga0172380, IMG submission 119747) | Leachate microbial communities from a municipal landfill in Southern Ontario, Canada - Leachate well 162 metaG | ecosystem: Engineered > Solid waste > Landfill > Unclassified | place... | reverse complement strand
GTTCCGCACCTGTTGTGTTGAGTTAGGACACATAGTCCGTCCGTCCATGAAGTGCAAAGCGAACAACTGCGACAGACTGGCCATCACGAAGGGCTGTTGTCACAGGCACTATATGCGCCTTTGGCGCGGGAGTCCCTTATGCGAGAGAAAACATGATCCGCGATTGGATCGTCGGTGTGAAGTTCCTGGATGTTCCGAACGCCATCTCGCAAAGGGGATGTGCGCCAGGCATTTGTACCACTGGAAGCAAACAGGCCGCATCGACCCTCAATGCTCTGCCTCCGGCTGCGTGAGGTTTGGAACACGTAACGGGTTATGCCGCCACCATTTTTCTGTCTTTACCACGAAACCGCGTGATTGGATGTGGTGGGGCCGAAAGGCCGCGGATGTCGCACGGTCGGCGTCTCGTTGGAATGAGAAAAACCTATGGGAGCGCTGGTGCAATAGGAAATCCAGCTGCACGGCGAGAAGGGTAGTCGTTTCTGGTTACGCGAGCCTGCCGCCAACAACATGGAAAGAGTCCACGATAAGGATGATGCGACGTGCATGTCGAGAATTCTGTAGACAAGGTTACGATCGGTGGTCCGTTTGGTGTGCCTCCAAGCAACGGAAGGCTTATGCCAAAGATCACGGCCAAAAGACTGCGGTTCTTGCTGGAGAACCAGAGATACAAGTGTGCCATGACCGGGTGGGATCTCACTCCGGAAACGGCGACGATCGATCATGTGATTGCGCTGTCTAAGGGCGGAAAGAACACTATGGATAACGTCCAGATTGTCCATTCCCTTGTTAACCAAGCGAAACACACCATGAGTATGCAGCAATTCGTCGAGATGTGCCGAGCGGTCGCGGCGCATGCGGATCGCAAACCAGACTAGCGGCTACATTAATGCGGGCACGCAGTGAACAGAAAAAGTATAACGCAGTTTCCGAACGCCAGCGAGACGTCGAACGAAAACGCCGCACCCGTTCCGCTTCTCGCGTCGTCACCATTCCTCCGTGCGCCCACCCCACCCTCCGCGCCGAACTGGAACAGGACGACTGCGACTGGCTGCGGTGGTACTTCGGCGATTTATTTTGGTACGACTTCACGCTCCAACAACGGGCGATGATCGCGGCAATTCGTGATGCAATTAGGTTCGGTGGGGATCAGGCGTTGGCGGCAAGCCGCGGTGAGGGCAAGACGAAAATCTTCGAGCGTACGCTGCTGAAGCACATCCTTGCGGGCACTGTTTCTTTTGCGGTACTCTGCGCCGCTACTGGCCCCGCCGCCCAGGATAGCTTGGCGTCGATCAAGGACGCCTTGGAGACGAGCGACAAGCTGCTGGCTGACTACCCTGAAGTCTGCGTGCCAATCCGGGCCCTTGAGAACACGCCAAACCGCGCCCATTACCAAGTTGTCAAGGGGAAGCGGCACGACAACGGCAAGGCGTTTGCCGCAACCCCAAGTCGCTTTGTGTGGTGCGGCCGAGAGGTCACGCTGCCGCGAGTTCCAGGTTCCCCGTCTGCTGGTGCGGTTATCGCTACCCGGGGACTGGACGCTGCTATCCGGGGCCTTAACAAGTTCAACCGCCGCCCCGATGTTGTGGGAATCGACGATCCAGATACTGAGGAATCGGTGGCCAGCGATGAGCAGGCGGACAAGCTGGAGAAGCGGATAGACCGCGGGATCGCCGGGCTTGGTGGCCAACAACGCTCCGTCGCCCGCGTGATGCTGACGACCCTCCAGCGCGTGCGGTGCGTCTCCGCGAAGTTCACCGACCCGAAGCAGAAGCCGACGTGGAAAGGCCGGCGTTTCCGATTCCTACTCAAGCAGCCGGCGCACCCAGACCTTTGGGAAGAGTACATGAGCCAGCGACGGTCTGGCATGGAGGAAACGGATTCCGAGGGTAACGCGATAGACCCGCTCGGCAGGCGGGCACATGCGTACTACCTCGCGAACCTCGCGCCAATGAACGAAGGCGCCGAGGTCGCCAACTCGAACCGATTCAACGCGGAACTCGCTCCCGATGGCTCGCAGATGGAGGTGTCTGCGTTGGAGCGGTACTACAACGAGGTGGCACGCATCGGCCAAGAGGCGGTGTCCACAGAGTACGACAACGACCCTCCGGATGAAGCGGAACCAGAAGAATCCGGCATCACGGCCCACCGAATCCAAAAGCAAGTCAGCGGTCACGCCCGCAAGGAGATTCCTCCTGGGTGCGCGATGCTGACTATGGGCCTCGACGTTCGCAAGGTTGCGTTGCATTGGGTGGTTCGGGCGTGGGACGTAGACAATGCCAGGAGGCTGCTGAAGGCTTACACGATCGACTACGGGGTTACTGAGGTCTATGGCACGGAGGTAGGCACCGACGAAGGGCTGGATAACGCCCTGATACGTGCCCTCCACGCCAGGCGATACGCGATTGAGTCGGAGCCCTACTGCCGGTCCGATGGCTCGGTTGTGCCGGTGCAACTTACGCTGGTGGACGCTGGGTGGCGTACTGAGGCGATCTATCGTTTCTGCGCGGAGGCCGGATTGGCCTGGAGGCCGGCGATGGGATTTGGCAAGTCCGCTGGCTGCGCTCAGGCAAACTTTAACGCGCCAGCGACGGTCAGCGACACCAAGAAGCCCGGGGACCGCTGGTTTCTCTCCCGCCGGCCAAACGGGACTTGGCTGGTGTGCATGGACTCCGACCACTGGAAGGCGTGGGAGCACGATCGGTGGATGACCTCTCCGGACAAGCCGGGGTCGATGGCGCTTTTTGGGTCTGAACCCGACCGCATGGACCCGCATTACCGTCCCGACCGGTTGAGTTCCGACCAGAAGGGGCACTTTTCCTACGCCAAGCATATCACGGCCGAGGTGGAGGTTGAGGAGGTCGTCAAGGGACGGCTGAAACGCTACTGGAAGTCGAAGAACGACAACAACCACTACCTTGACGCGAGCTATATGTCGGACGTGGCGGCGTCGATGTGCGGCCTGGTGACGTTGGTTGCGCCGCCGAAACAGAGAAAGCCTCCGCAGGACCGCCCCTCCGCCGCCCAACTAGCCGCAAGGTGACCATGACCCGCCGTCCTCCCCATGAACGACCGACCGCGGCAGAACTGGCGTTGACCGTCCTGCCGAATATGACGCGCTGCCCGAAGTGCGGCGGCCGACGGTGGGTGGTTTCGACGCAGGGGGAGGTGCAGTACAGGAAGTGCAGTAGCTGTGGCGACACCAGTAAGACGCTACGCATCGCGCCGCCGCAAAACAGCAATGCCCATGATTGATGGTTTACAACTGTTGTAAACCATGCACTACGCAAGCCCAAGGAATGCGGTAGCATATACATAGACAACCAGACTCGGGCGAAACCCTGGATTGATCCCCTGGGGAATTAGCAACATCAAGGCTGTACGGAGCCGTTACCTCCGCGCAGCCTTTTTTGTTGCGCTCGCTCGGGTCTGGTTGCCTTTTTGGAGCACTCTATGGCAACGCCTACGACCATCAGCGAAGCGATCGAAAACGCGGCCCTGTCCGGCATCTCCGAGGTCGAAGTCGCTGGCCGCCGTGTCAAAGCCATGACGATCGACGAGCAGATCAAGGCCGCGCAGCACGCCGCGACGACCACCGCCAAGACGCGCAATCACCTCGGCATGATGTTCCGCACCTTTCAGCCTGGAGGTGGCGGTTGAGCATTTTCGGGGCATTTCGGCGATTGTTCAGCGGTCGGTCGCGTTCGGCGGTAAACGCATCGCCATCGCCCCGCATGATCCGCGCCAGCTACGATGCCGCCCAGACTACGACCGACAACACCAACCATTGGGCGGCGGCTGATTCGTACGACGCGGACAGTGCCAACAGTCTTAGCGTTCGCAAAACGCTCACCAAACGCTCGCGGTACGAGTGCAACAACAACGGGCACGGCAAGGGGATTGTTCTGACCCAAGCCAACTACGTTATCGGCCGCGGCCCGCGTCTCGACATTCGTACGCGAAGCGAGGGATACAACTCGATGGTTGAGGCGGCCTGGATTCGCTGGACGAATCGGGTCCACTTTGCTCGCAAGCTCCGCACGGCTTGCAAGGCGAAGGTTGGCGACGGCGAAGGCTTTATTATCGCCCGCAACAACCCGGCCCTCCGCGACCCGGTCAAGCTGGACTTGGTCGGCACCGAATGCGAGCAGGTGACAACGCATCAGTTGCCGTGGGGCGAAGTCAACCACATCGACGGAATCAAGTTCGACGAGTTCGGCAACCCGCTGTCTTACGATGTGCTCCGCTACCACCCCGGTGGTGAGTGGTCGTATCTCGCGTCGCAGTCCGAAGAGGTTCCCGCAAAGTTCGTGCTCCACTGGTTCCGCGAGGACCGGCCTGGGCAGCATCGCGCAGTCCCTGAACTCTCGCCCACGTTGGGCCTGTTCGCGCCGAACCGACGTTTCCGCGAGGCCACGGTGGCAGCCGCTGAGACTGCCGCGGACTTCGCTGCCGTGATGAGGACTAACGCATCGCCGAGCGAAGAGCCGGACGCGGTGCGCCCATTTACGTCGGTGCCGATTGAGAAGCGGACGCTGACCGCATTGCCATTTCAGTGGGAGATGCAGCAACTCCGCGCGGAGCATCCCAACGCCACCTACGACACGTTCGTACGCTCGCAAATCTGCGAGGAATCCCGGCCGCTCAACATGCCGTACAACATCGCGGCGTGCGACTCGTCTGGATATTCATTCAGTGGCGGAAGGCTCGACCACCTCACCTACTTCGTGAGCGTGGATGTGGAACAAGCCGACTGCGAGGACATGGTTCTTGACCCGCTTTTTGAACTGTGGTGGGCCGAGGCGATTCTGACGTACGGCTGGGTCGGAGACGCGGAATTCCCGCCGACGCATGAGTGGGTTTGGCCGGCTCGCCCGCAGATAGACGACCTCAAGACGGCTAACGCGAGGGAAGTCGGGCTCGGAACAGGAAGCGTCGCTCCATCCGACATTCTCACCGAGGACGGTCGCGACTGGGAAGTTCACGTTGCGAAGCTCGCCGAAGACTATGGCGTGTCCGCGGAAGAAATCAAGCGGGCACTGTTCGAGGTCAACGTCTTGTCGCGATCCAAGCATCCGCAAGAACCATCGGCTGATTCCCAGGACGAACCGCCGCCGCAACCGCGGAATGGCAACGCAATCAACCGCGTCCGCGCAAACGGACACAATCGGCTTCTACACACCAATGGGAGCGCACGCCCATGAGTATTCACAGCAAGCGACACCGCAAGGCCCGGTTGATTCAAGCCAAGGCGGACGCTCTCAAGGGAGAAATGATCCGCGCCGACGGAGATGGGGTCGAGTGGGTTCAAGCCGAAGCCGCCGAGGGCCAGACGAAGCCCAAGAAGTACACCATCAAAGCCTACAGCGGCGGGATTCTCCGCGTCTCGCGTTACGAGGCCGGCATCGTCGTTGACCTAGCGGGGATGGTAGCCAATACGCCTGTCCCGAATCTGCTGGACCACGATGCTACCGCAATCGTCGGACACGCCGACGAGGTCAACAACAGCGGCTCCAGCCTATCGGTATCCGGTGTTGTTTCTGGTGTTGGCGACGCGGCCGACAAGGTAACCGCGATGGCTGCCAACGGTTTCCCGTGGCGCGCGAGCGTTGGCGTCGTGCCGCTTGAGCTTGAGTGGGTCGGAGAAGGCGTCATCGCGAAGGCCAACGGCAAGACGTTCAAGGGCCCCGTCTACATCGCGCGCAAGAGTGAACTCAAAGAAGTTAGTTTCGTGGCGGTTGCGGCCGACGGTCGCACTTCCGTGAAGGTCGCGGCGACCGCCGCTCAACCAGTTCAGGAGAAAGAAAACATGAACTTTGAACAGTGGATCGAGGCCATGGGCTTGGTTATGTCCGAGCTGCGCGACGACCAAAAAGCCAAGTTGCAAGCCAAGTACGACGCGGAGATCAAGGCCGCAGCGGACAATCACGCCCAAGAGATCGTAGCGGCAGCCGCGAAAAACGATCCTCCGCCCGCGCCGCCGAAAGTCGAAGCTCCGAAGTTCGACCTGGATGGCGTGTTGCTGGCGTGTGCCACGCACGATACCGCTATCGAGGCGTCAGCCGCGAAGTACATCGACAAGATTGCCGCCGACAAGATGGCAAAGATTCAGGTCGCCGGTCGGTCTGCGTCTCTCGAATTGAAGGCGAAGGCCCTCAAGGAGAAGTGGGCGCCAGCCCGGCTGGAAGCCGAGCAGATCCGCGCGGCAGCGATGTTCGAGGCGGAACTGATGCGGGCCGAACGTCCGCAAGGTCCGGCGATTCACGCCAGTAGCCGCGATGGCATCTCTGGCGATGTGCTGTCTGCCGCGATTCTCGCCAGCGGACGGATTGCGAAGCCGGAGGACCATTGCAGCGAAGCTAGCTTGGAGGCAGCGCACAAGCAGTTTCCTCGCGGGATCGGCCTGCAAGAACTCATCGTGGCTGCCGCCAGGGCCAACGGCTGGAGCGGCTACTCGTTCAAGCAGGACGCATCCGCGTGCATGCGGTTTGCGTTCGCCCCGATTCAGGCTGGTGGCTTTTCCACCGTTGCCATCACCGGCATTCTCTCGAACGTCTCCAACAAGTTCCTGCTGGAAGGGTTCAACTTCACGGAGCAGGCGTGGCGACAAATCGCCTCGATTCGGCCGGTCAATGACTTCAAGACCTGCACCAGCTATCGCATGACAGGGGCCACGACCTACAAACTTGTGCCTCCTTCCGGCGAGATCCCTCACGGCACGCTGGGCGAAGAGAGCTACACCAACAAGGCCGATACCTACGGCCTGATGTTGGCCATCAACAGGACGGACATCATCAACGATGACCTTGGTGCCATTTCCGCGGTGCCCCGCAACCTCGGCACCGGTGCCGGCCGGACGCTCAACCACATTTTCTGGACGGTCTACCTCGGCGCTCAGGGGACGCTATTCACGGGCGCCCGCGCGAACTACTTCAGCGGTGCCAGCACCGCCCTGTCCATTGCCTCGCTCGGCACGGCCGAGCAGATGTTCATGGACCTCAAGGACGCCGACAGCCAGCCGATTGGCCACACGCCGGCGATCTTGCTCACGCCGACTGGACTCAGCGCGACCGCCGCGTCCTTGTTCAGTTCGACGGAGATTCGCGACACGACTACCAGCACGAAGTACCCCGTCGATAACCCGCACAAGGGCAAGTTCCGTCCGGTCGTGTCCCGGTACATGGGCAATAGCAGCTACACCGGCTACAGCGCAACGGCCTGGAATCTCCTCGCTGATCCGCGGGAAGTATCCACCGTCGAGGTGTGCTTCCTCAACGGCCAGCAGTCGCCAACCATCGAGCAGGCCGACGCGGACTTCGACACGCTCGGCGTGCAGATGCGCGGCTACTTCGACATTGGTGTGAACTACCAGGATTACCGCGGCGGCGTCCGTTCCGCCGGAGCGTGATTAGTGCCATCTATCGCCTAGCAAACAACTACCGAACCAATCAAGGAGAAAAAGACAATGGCTCAAACGCCTTGCAAAAGAGTGAGTGAAGGACTCCGCGTGCCGCACACCTTTTCCGCTGACGCAGCGGTAGGCGATGTGGTGGAGATCGGCACCGTTCCCGCTATCGTGGCGGCAGCGGTTGACTATTCCGAGCAGCCAATCGGCACCGTGGACTTCGGCGGCATGTGGGATGTCCCGCAGGTTGCTGGCGTCATTACGGCCGGCGATGCGGTGTACTGGGATAGCGACGGCAGCCCGTACGGCGGAACCACCAGTTCCGGGTGCGCCACCGGCACCGCTGGCAGCAACAACCTGATGGGACTTGCCGCACCGACGCAGCCCAACGGCACGACCGCAACGACCGCAACGGACTCCTACGTCCGCGTCATCATGACCGCCGCCAAGCGGACGGCGACCATCGCCGGAAGCGTGACGGCCAACGACATCACCGGGTCTGATACCGGGCTTGGTATCGCCGGTAAGGCCGGATCATCCAGCGCGGGCGGAACCGTGGATATCGCTGGCGGTGCTGGAAGTACCGGTGCTGGTGGTGCGGTGTCGATGACCGGTGGAGCCGGTGACGCTGCCGCTGGTGGTGCTGCCAGCGTTGTTGGCGGAGCCGGCGGCGCTTCGCAAGTTGGCGGTGCCGTGGCCCTGACCGGTGGAGCGCCGGCAAGCGGTAACGCGGCTGGCGGCACTGCGGCGGTTACCGGTGGAGCAGGCGTCGGAACCGGAGCCGGCGGTGCGGCAAGCATCACTGGTGGAGCAAGCGGCAATGGGGCTACCGGCAACGGTGGTGCCGTTACCGTGGTTGGCGGGGCAGGAACGTCCACCGCTGGCGTCGGCGGTGCCGTGACGATTACCTCTGGTGCTTCCGCTGGATCGAGCGGCACGGCTGGTGCCGTAGCCATCGACTGCGGTGCCGCATCTGGTGGCACGGCTGGCGCCATTACCATCGGCGGAACGAACGCCGGTTCGATTACCCTCGGAAAGATGCCGATCATCCCGTCGGCGACCGTCGCCGCGACCGGTGCCGCTCAGGCGAACGCGGCGGCCATTGCGTCGGGGTTCACCCTCGTAACCGCGGCCGACGCCACCACGGGCGTAAAACTCCCCGCCGCTGCTGCTGGTTTGGTGTGCATTATCAAAAACGCCGACGCTGACAATGCGGTTCTGAAGGTGTGGCCGAACACGGCCGACGCGATCAACGCCCTCTCGGCCAATGCGTCTCTGGATATGGCCGCCAAGACGTCCGCGGTGCTGGTGGCGTACAACGCCACCACCTGGTACTCCATCCCATTGTTGCCGTCCTGACGCAGGCGGCAACTGCAAACGAGGAGATGGCGCGTTTCTCCCGGGCGCGCCCCTCCTCGATTTTTCCTGCCGGGAGTCGGGGTGTTTTATGCGTCATTCGGTGTTTCTAGGGTTTCCGGGTAACTCGATGTCGTTCGCGACATCCTGGGCATTGTGGAAGGCAACGAACGGCTCGCACGATATCACGGTCGCGAACTCCGCGGGTTCATGGGACAACTTCAACTCTTTATGGGCGACGGCGATTAACGCCAAAGAGGCGGGAACGGTGGACATGACGGCACAAATGCACGGAGACATTGAGGTAAAAATGCCCGACTCCGCGACATCGTCGCCGTCTACGCCTCACTGGCTCGACATCTGCCTTGAGGAGATGGAACGAAGAGACCTGGCGATTCTGTCTGTTGCGATACCCATTAAGGACCATCGTGGCGTTCTGTCGTGTGGCATCGGAGACCCAGCAGACCCGTGGCAACCGTTCCGCCGTCTGACGATGTACGAGTTGGCACAGTTGCCAGAGACGTTCGACGCGGCGGATATCGCAGAGGTGCATGGGCATCATCGCGGCTACTACGACGGACATCCCTTGCTGCACAACAACGGACTGTTCGTTGCGGATCTGCGCAACCCGGTGTTTCATCGGACCGACGCCAATGGCGACTTGGTTTGCTGCTTCAACTTCCCAAAGAAAATCGGACGCAAAGGCGGGCGATGGCGAGTATTTGGTGAGTCGGAGGACTGGTTCTTTTCTCGGGCCGTCGCGCTGCCGGGAGCCAGGACGGCCATTACCAAAAAGATTCGTTTGGATCACAAGGATGGCGGCACGCCATACCCAAACTATGGCGTCTGGGGTTCGATGCAGCACGACGAGCACACGACCGAGAAATGGAAAGAGCGGGAGGCACGCGAGCAGGTTCAGCAACGCGAGACCGCTGCGAGTATGCAGTGCGACTACTACATCGGCGCGTCGCCGGAAAACGGCCAGTTCGGATTCCGTGAGGTGCCTGGGGCGCTTACGGAGGTTTGTGTATGACAGACCTTCTGGGTGCTGGCGAAACATGGTTGTCGCAAAAGCTCAATGATGATGCGGCGATTACGGTAACGCTGACGCTTGGAGCGGCTAGCGGGTCAATCGAGGCGACGATCGGCGAGACGACGTTTCGGACGTACGACGAGCGGAAAGCTGTCACGAGTTATCAGTCAAGGGACTACGAGTTTAGCGCCGCGGACTTTGTGGACATTATCGGCGCGGTGACACCAACAGAAGGAATGCTAGTCGCGGAGACGGACGGCGGCGTTACGTACCAATACGCCGTTGGCGCGCCGAAAGGAACTCGCTGCTGGGAGTACGTTGGCACAAAGCGAGAACGGATCAAGGTGCACACGAGGCTGTACGGGAAAGCATGACGAACCCATTCCTTGTACTTCAGAACGTCGCAGACGCCGTTGTTGGCGAACTCAACAACGCTGCGGCCGGTACGTTTTCGATGGCGTTCAACGCGGCACGTACCTACGACACCGAGCTGAAGCTTGAGGAGGACGCGGCGAAGGCGCTATCCGTGCAAGTGCTGTACGGCGTGCCGGAAGTCGAGATGGTCACAACGAGCCGCTTCAGCGTGCATTGCCCCGTAGAGGTCGCTGTCCGCAAGCAGTGTTTGGTGACAAACACTGCTGGAATAGATTCGCTGGTTTCGCTGGCTGGAGAGGTGTACGCCTATCTCGCCAGCAATGCCAGCGCCGGAAATCCGCGCGTTCTGGCGGACTACACGACAGCGTGCTGGGAAGACGTCGAAGGCGAGACTAACCAGCCGGTCCCGTACGATCCTGACTTGTTGAAAGAATCGAATCAGTTCGCGTCCGTCCTCCGGTTCAGATATGTGGTACACGCATGATCGGTTTTAGCTTCCGACATACCGACGAAACTAGCCGCGTCAAGAAGGCTGCAAACGATGCGTCTTTCAGGAACCTGGGACACGCTGCCGCGTCGATTCGGCTGACGGCCAGACGGCTGATTAAGAAAAGCAAAAGCTATGCCGCGGCGGGAGAACCTGTTCGTACACGCGATCGCCGTTTGCCAAACGCGATCGTATACGACGTGAGTAAAAACAAGCAGTACGCCATCGTTGGTCCGGCTTATTCGCTGGCCGGTCCGGTCGGTGGAGCGCACGAACACGGCGGCATGTTTCGCCGGCGGCGGTATGACAAGCGTTCGTTTATGGCACCATCCCTCGATCGCAACACCCTTCGGTTCGCCACGTCTTTCGGTGGCTCAATCGGATAGTACCCAAAAAAAGGAGCACGAAATATGTCCGAGTATGCCATGGGCTATGCGGGCCCGGTCTATTACGGAGCCGCCGGCAGCACGGCAGCCATCAAGGTCGTCAACAGAACCGACTGCACGGTGAACTTCTCGACGGAGAAGGGCGAGACGACCGTAGCCGGCGACGGAACTGCCGTCCCTATCAAGACTGAATCGCCAACGTGTCGCATCGTGTCCATCGACCTGACGACACTTGACAGGTCGGACGATGCGACTGTTTCCGCAATGAAAGCAGCGGCCATTGGATGTACTGCCGTCGCGATCAAGACGGAGTTCTTCGATGGCGACTGCAACGTGGACCTGAAGACGACACTGCCACTCAAAGGCGAGAAGACGCAAGGCTTCACGCTTTCGCCGCGATACGTGACTCGGGTTCCCGTGTTGGCCTACTAGCGAACATCGCCGAATGTCGTACGCACGCACACAAACCGGACAACTATAAGCGAGGATACAACCCATGGCCAGTGGAACCATAGCCACGGTGGTGTCGATTGGCGGCACCACAATCAACCGGACTGCCGAGCGGACCGGAGATCATGCGAATATCTACGAGGTCGCGCTTCCGGCCGGAGAGGCGGGAACGCTTTCGACGCGCACGGACGCCAATACAGGCGTCATTACCTCCGCCAGTCACGCTATTACAAACGCGGCGAAGGTTGACGTGTTCTGGGATTCCGGCGGGTGCCGTTACGGAATGGACGTCACCTCCTACGACACTAACACTGTCACCCTGGACGGAGGCAACGGTGATGATCTTCCTGACGCGAATGCGGCGGTCACCGCAACACAACAGGTCCAGATCCTAACCGCCATCGACGGCGATAACGTGCAGCTTATCGGCATCTGCCTGGAGACCGGCGACCAGACTATCGGTAGTGGCGGGCACGTGGATTTGCAGGATTCCACGAATGCGACCATTGAGGCGATCGAGCTGACCGCCAACTCTCCGTGGTCATGGGACTCCAACAGCGGGATCACAAACCCGCTGACCGGCAACCCCATCACCCAGTGCTACGCAGCTAACGGCAATAACACTACGGCCGGCACACTCAAGATTCTTTCACTGGAGGATTCTACCCCATGACGACTTTCCGGGATGACGCGGACCGCGAGTGGGCTATCAAGCTCAATATCGGGACCGTGGAGCGAGTGCGGAAGGCGCCTGGTTCGCAATTCAACCTCTACGACACTGCGTCTCTCGTTACTCCGACGGGGGCAAACGCTGACGATCCTGCGGAGAGAAAGCCGCTGGCTGAGGCGTTGGCTTCCGATTTGCCTTTGTTTTGGGAATTGTTGTGGTGCCTCTGCGAACCGCAGGCAACCGCCAGACAGGTCACGCCTGAGCAATTCGGCGAGGCGATGGCAGGGCGTTGCCTTCTGGCTGCACGAAACGCATTCCGCGACGAGTGGTCGGATTTTTTCCGTCAGATTGGGAGGTCCGATTGCGCTGCGGTCCTCCTGAAGCAGAGGACGTACGAGACGAAGGCGCTAGCGGTTCTGGAAATGAAACTGGCGGACCCGAGGCTGAAGGAAATCGACCAGGAGGTGGAGAGGGCGCTAGAGATTACCGCCGAGACGCAGCTTATCAACGCTCTGAACAGTGGACGTGGGAAGCTGCGGGAGTTGTCGGAATCCAGCCAAGCCAACTCCGGCTGATGACGTGGCGTGAACTGTGGCGGATGTGGGTAGGCAAGCGATCCGACGCATGGGACAGAGCAGCTAGCGTGTTGTCAATGCTGAGCGCTGACAACGTGTCGCCGTCGGTGTTCCATCCGTTCGAGCGCCACAACGCGACCAAGCGATCAGGCAGCACAGTCAGGGTCGAGTACAACGCCGACATTGCGAAGCAGATGTTTGCCCCGTTCAATAGGACATAGTTTACGCCATGGCGTCCGCTTCTGATATTCGGGCCGGCCGAGCGTTCATCGAGCTATACGTCCGCTCGGATCGTCTTGTCAGCGGACTCGACGCCATGAATCGTCGCGTGTCCTCATTCGGCCGCGGCATCCAGGACATGGCAACGAAGTTGCTTGGCGTGTCAGCACTCGGCGCTATTCCTTTTCTCGGCAGCCTCAAGGCGATTAGCAGCGTGGAGACGGAACTAGCCAAGCTGCGCGCTGCCGCCAATCCGACCGCCGAGGAATTCAAGAGGCTACAGCAGTACATCGAAAAGTTCGGTGCGACTCCTGGCATCGGTCAGGCCAATCTTGCGGCGGCGATGACCGAGCTTGTGAAGGCCGGTATGCCGTTGGCAAACGCCATGGACGGCGCTGGAGTGGCGGTGGTCAAGTTCGCCAAGGTGGCCGAAACATCCGTAGCCGACGCGGCGATCGTGGCGGCGGACATGAGCAAAGTATTTGGCGAAGACGTTGCAACCGCAATGGACATCCTTTCTCAGGCGGCGGATTCGTCGTCTGTTAGCCTGCGCGAAGTGACTCTGAGTATGAGTATGGCGTCTGCCGTTGCTGGCATGACGCACAAGGGTTTGCGTGAGACGGCCACGGCAATTGGGATTATGGGAACTGCCGGACTAAAGGGCAGCGATGCGGGAACGGCGCTTAAGACATTCTTCCTTCGCATAGCCGCTCCGGTGGATGAGGGCGCTAAGGCCATCGCTCAATTCGGATTGAACTTCCGCGACGCCGCCGGCAACCTCAAGCCGATGTCCGGAATCATCGACGAATTACAAGCAAAGCTCGGTGGCCTCGGTTCTGTAGCCAAGGACGAAGCGTTGCGTCGAATTTTCGGGACAGACGCCATTCGGCCCGCAGCAATTCTTTTAGCGAAGGGCACGAAAGGGTGGGAGGAGTTCTCCGGTCGCATGCGCGATGGCCTTCCTGTTGGCGAGAAATGGGCGATCGTAAGCGATACGCTGGCCGGACGCATGGGCAAGGTGGTCACCGTAGCAACCAACATAGGCATAGCCGTAGGAAAGTCGCTCGCTCCATACTCCAGGATAGCCGGCGACGCCTTTGTGTTGCTAGGTCAGTCGATGGTTGGATGGATAACCAACAACCAGGAAGCCGTGATAACTGCCGCTATGGTTGTCGCCATTGTGGGCGCGACAGGCGCCGCGCTCTGGTCGGCAGGGATGGCTGCCCGAGTGGCGGCCGTGGGATTCGGAGGACTGGCGATTGCGGCCCGTGCGGCAATGCTGCCGATGCTGTTGTTGCGTGGCGCTGCAAAACTACTGTCGTCGGCGGGCGGCATTACGAGCGCTGTCGGCGGCATAGCGTCTGCGGTGGTCCGGCCGTTTGTGGATATTGCCGCGTCGATTCCGGCAATACTCGGCGGCGCGTTTCGCGTGGCTGCTGGTATTGCCGGTATGGCGTGGTCCGCGGCTGCCGTTCTCTCGCGATCTGCATGGATGGCTCTATCTGCACTCGGACCGGCTGTAGGTGCAATCTGGACGGCGACAGCCGCAGTGGCGGGGGCAGCGTGGGCGGCAGTCGGCCCGCTTGTCTCAGCGGCATGGGCCGCTTCGGCTGCAATCACCGGAGTTATCTGGGCAGGCGCTGCGGCAATCGTCGGTCCGGCTTGGAGCGCTGCCGCCACGTTTGCGGGCTTCGTATGGTCAGGCGCTGCGGCTGTTGCTGGAGCGGTTTGGTCCGGTGCGGGCTCGGTGCTCGGACCGATTTGGGCAGGCGCTGCTGCTGTGGCCCAGACTTCGTGGGTTATTGCCGCGGCGATTGCGCACGCCGCGTGGGTTGGGATTCCGCTGTTAATTGGCGGTGGAATGGCGGCTGCTGCCGTTGCGATTGCCGCCGTATTGCCGGACATCGCGCGAAAAGCCGGAGGCATGTTTAGCGGCATGTCCGCGCAGGCCAGCGGGGCTTTTGCGACTGCGGGCAATGCGGTGTCGTCTGGACTTGGAAGCGCGATTGCATGGGTAAGCGAGAGGGCGTCCAGCCTATGGGGCGACATGAAGCAGGGCTTTGTTAATGTCACCAATGACGGAACATCGGCTTTCCGGTCTATCGCGGAGTCTCTCCGGTCTGGGGACATTGAAAACGCAATCTCCGTTGCCTTGGCGTTTGTAAAGCTCGAATGGGCGCGCGTGGTCAGTTGGGTAACCGGCAAATGGGCGACGCTCAGCAATTCGTGGGGAGAGGTCACGACTGACTTGGCTGTGGGGATGGTGTCAGCTTTGTCCACAATCAAGAGCGCGTGGGCGGACGCCGTTGCGTGGATTCAGAAAACGTGGGATTCCTTCAGCGTGTCGAGCTTCACGGAGAAGATTGCGGGCGTGCTGGCTCCCGTGTTCGCCAAGATTCAGGGGGTGAGCACAGAAGACGCCCGACGTGTTCTCACGGAGGACATGACGAGAGGTCGCGCCGCACTTCCCGGCAAGGGGGCAGAAATCGACGCCGCGGCGGAGCGATACAAGGCGCAGGCCAGGGACGAAGCAAAGTCGCGAATTGCAGATATTGAACGGCAGAACGCCTTGCGGCGACCTGGTCTAGCTGGAGATACCGCTGCCGCAGAGCAAGCCCTCCAAGACGCCCGCGACGCCTTCGAGGAATCGCAACTTGAGGCACAGCGGGTCGCCGCCAACAGGCGCATTCAGTCTCTGTTTGCAGGCGACCAAGCCGTAGCTGCTGGCGGCGGACTTCCTGGCGGTGGCGGTTCGTCGTTGGCTCCGGCTTCGGCCGCTACCATCGCAGCGGCAACCGCCGGAACATTCAATAAATCAGCGGCCTCAATGATGGGCGGAGGAGGTCCACAGGAACAGACGGCGAGGAATACCCTGCGAACCGTCGGGCTGTTGGTGCAGGGCATGGAAATCTCGCGTGAGTCGAAAGAATCGCTGATTAGACTCAACAAGCTTCTGGTGTTGCAGTAATGAACATTCGATGGGGTGAATCGCCGGATTCCGGGCAGATGACCGAGAATCCTCGTAGCACGAAGCTAAAGTACGTGCTGGAAGGCATATTCGACAAGGCAGTCGCCAGGGCTTACGCTGTCGCTGCAACGCCGTTGATTTACGACGGTCTTTTTCGGCAAGACGTACAGGTTGATTCCGGCGGCTTTCGCATTTGGCGAGTAACCGTTCCGTATGGGCCAGAAAAGCAGCAGAAACCTGGCGAGTACAAATGGAGCGTAGATACGACTGGCGGAACGTCGCACATCACTTCAGCGAAAACTCACGGAACCGACTACGCACCATCCGGGAAGACAGCGCCGAATCATGGCGGGGCGATCGGCGTTAAACAGTCCGGCGGGACGATGACCGTCGAGGGTTGCGACATCATCGTGCCGGCTTGCAAATGGACCGAGACATGGTCGCTCCCGAAAACGGCCGCGTCGTTCTCGTACATCGACACGCTAGAGGCGCTAACCGGACGGGTCAATGCTTCGACATTTCGCGGCAAGCCAGCGGGCGAGGTGCGATTCGATGGAGCCACGGGTGGCGGAAGTACCGCCGACCCGGATGCGGTGGAGTTCACGTTTCACTTCACCCGTAACAAATCGGTCACAAATCTGACCATCGACAACATCACCGGAATCAACGCAACCGGCTGGCAGTACCTTTGGATCGAGTACGAGCAGCAGGCGGATACGAATTCCAACACCGGCGTGCAGAGGGCAATGGCCGTTCACGTCGAAACCGTCTATGACTCCGAAAACTTCGCGATTCTCGGCATCGGAACGGGGTCTATCACGTGAGCGATCCTTATCGCAAGTTTTCTGCTGGCGACCCACCGCCTCACACGGTAGCCCGCGAAGACAAGATATCGGAGGTCTTGTCGTGGTACGCGAGGACTAAAGACAAGATTGGCGCAGCGGGCGGAGGTCTGGCGGCAGACGCCGGGTTAATCAACGTCCGTAACGACACAAACCAGGCTGTTGGCCAGTTTGCCATTTTGGGGATCGACGGCGTTGTGTTTACGCCAGCCGCAAACCTCCAAGGGTTCAAGAATGGACCCATTTTCAAGGGCGCGACGCCGACTATCGCCGCCCACGATGGAAACTTCTGTGTAACCGCCGCCCCGATCGCCGCCAACTCCATCGGCAAAGCTCGCGTAGTCGGTTTGACACCAGTGCAAATCTCCGTCACGAACGCTACCGCATGGTATGAGTACGCCGATGTCACCAACTCGAACACCGCAATCTTGACGCTGGTTCCGGCAGGACAAGCCAAGGTGATGTACAAGGAGTCGGAGAACTCCGGCACAACCTGGGCGTTGGTGGCTTTGGGAACGCATCCCGGAAATATTTCCGCCCGTGTCAAGCTTGATGAAGCGCTGACATCCGGCAGCGGCAACGGCGCGGCAGCCTCCGTATGGGACGGCGATCCGCTGGCCGATACCGGCAACAACCTTACCGCGTTTGACGGCGATTCTAACTGGTCGCTTGGCGGGTCGTCCAGTGCATCGTTTTCCGCGAACGCAACAGCCATCGTCACTTGGTATCCGGCGTCGCGTAAGTGGCAGCTTGAAAACGCTTCCTGCAATACTTCCTGACGAGAGTTAAGGACCAATATGGCAACAGGTTTACTCAAATACGTCGCTCCCACCGTCCCCGCCGCCCTCACCGGCTGGCTGGCCCCCGGCGTTTCGTTCACGGTCGATAACACCAACGTCGATTCGGATTTGACGGCGGCCGTAGTGCTCATCAGATTCACGGACAGCCCATACTTCTACAACGCGAAGGCGGACGGCTCGGACATTCGCTTTGTCGATGCGGCCGACACGGACCTGAAGCTCCAGCGGATCAGCTTCTCAAAGGGCACGGGCGTTGCCAGCGGCGCGTTTGCCGTTGTGTACGACGTGGACCACGATGCACCGACCGTGGTTCGCGGCTACTGCGGCAAGTCCGACGCAGCCGACACCAGCACAACGGACGTGTGGGACGCGAACTACAAGGGCGTGTGGCTGCTGGGCGAGACGGCGGCGGGTGCCGCTGGGGATTTCCAAGATTCCACGGCCGGTAACCACGATTCGACGAACACGGCGAACCAGCCGACGCATTCAACCGGCCTCGCGCCTGGCATCGGTGCAGCTACGTTTGCGAATGCTTCCTCTCAGCGGATTCAGTTCGCCAACGGGATCGTCGCTGGCACCACGGCGCTGACCATCGAGGGAGTCGGATACATCACGTCGTACGTAAACGACCGTTGCATCGCGTGCCAACGAGATGGAGCAGGCACCAACAACTGGCAGATCACGCTACTGACAGATGGCAATCTCCAGTTTTCGATTTGGGTTAGTGGCTCCCAGACGATGTTTTCCACAACGACGCCGTTCCCCACGAACACTCCATTCTATTTCGCCGTGACCTACGACGGTACGAACGTCAAGTGGTACAAGGACGGCGTACTCATCAACACAACTGCGGAAACCCGAACGATAGATTCTGCCAGCGTTCCGACATTCCTCGGGAACGACAGCTATACCGGCTACCTTGACGGCC
>Ga0172380_10004280_pt1 | contig 18501 bp, 13 predicted proteins | sample Leawe162metaG_FD_119747 | JGI IMG/M metagenome (GOLD analysis project Ga0172380, IMG submission 119747) | Leachate microbial communities from a municipal landfill in Southern Ontario, Canada - Leachate well 162 metaG | ecosystem: Engineered > Solid waste > Landfill > Unclassified | place... | reverse complement strand
GACGGCCGTGCCTGCAGCGGAGTGCGCTGAGACCGTCCTGCAGGAGCGCCCCGACGCCGAGGAGCCGTCGGCTCAGACCGTGCTCGCCTCGCCTGATGGCGCGGAGCCGGAGCAGGTCATCCCGCCGTCGATCTCGGTGTGGGGTGGCAGCAGCGATGGCGAATCGCCGATCCGCCCCTGGACGACGGCAGGAGACGACCCTGAGAGCAGCGACCTGACCGTGGCCGGCGAGCATCTCGGCACGCCGGGCTACATGGCGCCCGAGCAGGCCAGCGGCAGTGTCGAGCACGACCAGCGCACCGACATCTACGCTCTGGGGGCGATCCTCTATGAGATCCTCACCGGTTCGGTCCCCTATACGGCCGAGCGGCTCTCGGCGCAGTTCCGCGCCATCCGCGCCGGCGATCTGGAGCATCCGCAGGATCGGGCCCCGGAGCGGGACATCCCCGAGGACCTGGCGCTGATCGCGCAACGGGCCCTGGCCTTGCGCCCGGACGACCGCTACGGCTCCTGCCGCGAACTGGGCGAGGAACTGACCGCCTGGCTGGATGGCACCCCGCGCTGGCGGGAGGTGGCGCGGCCGCCATTCGAAGTGGCCTCGGACCTGGCCCGGTGGGATGAGACCTACGGCGCCCGCGAATACCTGTGGCGCGCCGGCGGCGGGACGCTCCAGGCGGTCGGCGGCGAGCAGGACCGCATCCTGCTCCACCACACGCCGTTCAGCGGCGATGTCCGCTTCTCCTGCACCGCCTGGATCCTCCCCGGCAGCCGGGCGGAGCTGTCGATCCAACTGTGCTCGATGTCGGCAGCCGAGGCGAGCCGGTCGAAGCGCGACGGCTACTGCCTGCAGTTCGGCGGCAAGCAGCAGCCCTGCATCAACCTGGCGCGCCATCAGCTCGATGTGTGGCGGATCGACGGCGTCCGCCCGGAACCCGGCCGACGCTACCGGCTGGTGGCCGAGGTGGCGTCTGGGGTGGTGCGGCTGCTGGTGGATGGCGAGGTGGTGATGCGCTGGCGCGACCCGGCGCCGCTCTCCGGTGGCCATGCCGGACTGTACGCCTTCGGCCAGGGGGCCTGCTTCAGCGACGTCCTCATCGAGGCGCGTGGCAAGCCGGTGCAGGTCTCGGTGCTGGAGGCGCCCGATCTGCTCTATGGCGAGGATCTCTTCGCGCAGGCGCTGGCCGCCTACCTCGAGATCGCCGAATCGCACCCGACGCGCAGCGAGGGCCGCCTGGCCAGGCTGCGCATGGGCCTGTGCCTGGCGCGACTGGGGCGTCCTGACGAGGCGGCCGCCATCTTCGCGCAGCTGCGCTGCGATCCCCGCACCCTGCCGCTGGCCATCCTCGGCGAGACCCAGGCCATGGCCTGCGCATCCGCCGATGCCATGGCCGGCGAGGCGCAGGCGGCGGCCCATCTGCGCGAACAGGTGGCTGCTGCCCTCACCCCCGGGTCTGCGGTCGGACATCGCTGGCGGATGGTCCTCGAGTATGCCTTCGACCGGATGATGGACGGATTCGGTCGCGAGAAGCCATCCACGGCATTCTCCGACTGGTTCGTGGTGACGATGCGGCTGGCGGGCGGTCTGGGGGGACTGCAGGATCGCGTGAGCTCGGGCATGATCGATCGCATCTTCAGGCATTGGTACTGGACCGCTTGCGAGGCCGTCATCGGGCGCCATCCGGCGGTCGATGATCGTGATCATCGGCTGCAGACCATCCTGCAGCAGGCCGAAGCCTGGGCAGGTCCATCGCGCTCGGTGAAGGCCACCTTCTGGCTACGGCAGGTGCGTCACCAGCACGGCTGCCTGCCCAGGTCCGAGCAGGAGGCGCTGAGCGGACGCATCGCGGCGTTGCCGGCGACGGCGCAGGAGAAGGACCTGCTCGCCGACATCGACAGTCTCGCGGCGCGGTTCCCGTCGCTGCCGCACCTGCCCTGGCACCTGCGCAGGGACCTGCAGCGCCGGGGCCGCCGGCCGCCATCGACCCGGCCGACGGCGCGCTATGCGATCATCGATCTGCAGCAGGGGACGCTCGCGGAGGCGGATGGGCTTCCCGACCCGTCCGCCGACCTGTGGCGTACCACCCGGATGGTGCTGCGGCGCATTCCAGCCGGATCGTTCCTCATGGGCGATGAGTCGGGCAGCCCGGCCGACATGCCGGTGCATCGCGTGACGCTGACACGGGACTTCTATCTGGGGATCATGCCGGTGACGCAGCGGCAGTGGCGGGAGCTCATGGGCCCCGAGCAGGGCGACCAGCATGTCGATGGCGATCGCCAGCCGATCGTCGGCATCTCCTGGTACGACGCGCAGACCTGCCTGGCCCGGCTGGCCGCCGAGACCGGACTGCCCTTGACCCTGCCCAGCGAGGCGCAGTGGGAATACGCCTGCCGTGCCGGCACCAGCACCGCGTTCAGCTACGGCGATGAAGCTGACGGCGCGCGGATGTGGTACGTCGAGAACACCGGTGGCAGTCCGCAGGCGGTCGGTCTGCTGCCGCCCAACGGCTGGGGCCTCTACGACATGCATGGCCTGGTCCTGGAATGGTGCGCCGACTGGTGGGGGCGGTACGGCCCAGGCGAGCAGCGCGATCCGACTGGTCCGGCGAGCGGGCAGAGCCGCATCGTCCGCGGCGGCAGCTGGTTCGGCCACGCCGGCTTCTGCCGTTCGGGGCACCGCTACGGCAACGGCCCCGGCGAGGGCAGGAGAGACCTCGGCTTCCGCCTCGCCCTCGGCGGGTGAGGTCCGATGCGGGCTTGCCTGCCGGCGTCGTTGGCGAGGGTGAGGGCATGAACCCCGACCGCTACGCCTCCATGTCCTACCGCCGCTGCGGGCGCAGCGGACTCAAGCTGCCCGCCATCAGCCTCGGCCTGTGGCAGGGCACCGGCAGCTATGTCGGCGACGAGGTCTCGCGGTCCATCGTCACCCGCGCCTTCGATCTCGGCATCACCCACTTCGACCTGGCCAACAACTACGGCAACCCGGCCGGCGCCAGCGAGGAGCTGTTCGGCCGGCTGATCAAGGACCTGCCGCGCCACGAAGTGGTGGTGTCGAGCAAGGCCGGCTACCGCATGTGGCCAGGGCCGTACGGCGACGGAGGTTCGCGGAAGTACCTGATCGAGAGCTGCGAGCAGTCGCTCAAGCGCCTCGGCCTCGATCACGTCGACATCTTCTATTCGCACCGCTTCGATGCCGAGACGCCGCTCGAGGAGACGCTCGGGGCGCTGGAGACGCTGGTGCGCCAGGGCAAGGCGCTGTACGCCGGCATCTCCAGCTATCCCGACCCGCACTTCACCCGCGCCGTGCAGCTCATGCGCGAGCGGCAGTGGGCGCCGATCACCATCCACCAGCCCCACTACAACCTGTTCGGCCGCAACGCCGAGCGTGAGGTGCTGCCCACCGCCGGACGTGAAGGTGTCGGCGTCATCGCCTTCTGCCCGCTGGCGCAGGGGCTGCTGACGAACAAGTATCTCAAGGGCATTCCGCCCGACTCGCGCGCCGCCCTCGGCCAGGGCAATGGCTCCATGGGCGCCGACCGGGTGACGCCGGAGGTGGTGGCGAAACTGCAGCGCCTCGACGCCGTGGCCAAGGCCCGTGGCCAGAACCTCGCCCAGCTGTCGCTGGCCTGGCTGCTCAAGGACGAGCGCGTCACCTCGGTGCTGATCGGCGCGAGCAAGCCCGAGCAGGTCGCCGACTGCGTCGGCTGCCTCAAGGCGGCACCGTTCAGCGCCGAGGAACTGAAGGCGATCGAGACGATCGTCGCCTAACGCTTGCGCACGACCAGCACACGGTCGCCGATCGGCCTGGCCGGTACGATCCATGTGCCTGCGGCTGCGCGGAACCGGTCGCTGATGGACTGGCAGGTCCCGTCGCGCGGATCGAACCATTCGGCGCGGTAGTCGGCCTGGCGGTCGAGCCCGCGGATCTCCCCGCCGGCGTCGTCGCCATGGCAGTAGGCCAGGTAGACCCGGTCGCCGATGGTGGCGAGGACATTGCGCTCGGGATCGTTCCACGTCGACCAGGCCGGATCGCGCCAGCGCGGAATCAGCGCGGTCCACTCCAGAGCGGTGAAGAAGCGCTTCAGCACCGTCATCTGCGCCGCACCCGGCAGGGCCATGCCCTCGTGCCACGAGCCGATGGCGTGGTTGTAGTCCTTCCAGCGCAGGTCGGCGGCATCCCACTTCAGCGCCCAGATGCCGGCCCCGCCGTAGGTGTAGCCGGCGCTGCCGCAGAGCATCGCCTTCCAGGCTGAACGTCGCGCATCGTCGGTGCTGTTGACCCCGCCGCAGTCGACCAGTTCGTACATCGCCTCGGTCTCAAGCAGCGGCCGCGTCGGCTGGAAGTCCCAGTAGCCGCGGTAACGCTCCTGCGGCGTCAGGCCGCTGTTGCGATGGCCGCCCTGCAGGGCGAACCAGTCGTGCCAGGGCTCCTGGCCGAGCGGGCTGGTGGCGACATCGAGCACCCACTGGTGCGCCGAGTGCGGATGGCCGTAGCCATCGCAGGCGGCGATCTCGCGGGCGACGGCATGCCAGACGGCGAGGCGGTTGGCCTCCTTGCCGCCCAGTTCGGCCGGCGCGTTCATCTCCTGGCAGGTGATCCACAGCACGGGATGCGCGCCGTAGCGGGCCACGAGGTAGCGCGCCCAGCGCCGCAGATCGGCCTCGGCGATGCGCGTCGAATCGTTGAAGTGGCCGAAGCCGAGGGGGATGACCAGGCCGCTGTCTGCGAGATGGTCCATCTCGCGATCGAAGACCTGCCGGAAGCGCAGCGGGTCGATGCGCGCGTACGGCTCGCTCCACCAGTGCTTGGCGGTGGCCGACGGATAGGTCTGGTAGACGGTGAAGCCGCGTTCAAGGCGGTCGGCGACGAGATGCTGGAACTGTCCCCCGTGCGGGCACGTGCCGCCGGCGTGCGCGGGATGGTTGCAGGCGTCGATCCGCTCGGTGTCGGGCATCTGCCAGTGGGTGTCGCCGAGCCAGAAGAACGGCGTACCATCGGCGTGGACGAAGCGCCGGCGATCATCGCTGACGCGGAGGAAGCCGTGGCGGTAGAGGGGGTTGGCGCCGGTGTACGGGACGCCGGTGATCTCTCCGCTGCGTCCGTGCAGTCCGTCATCGCCGATGTCGGAGCAGGCGCTGCGCCAGCGCCAGATGCCGGGAGCGGGCGGAGCGAAGCGCACCTTCCAGACGGCGCCCCCGTCCCAGAACGCCGGCCGGGCGATGCGCCGGCCGTCAGGCCCGGTGAAGGTCACGGTGACCTCGACCTCGCCGTAGGGGTTGGCGCGTGGCGCGGCAGCGGTGAACGGGATCTCGACGATGCGCCAGGTCTCGATGTCAGTGGTGGTCATGAGGCAGGCTCCAAGAACGTGGGCGGATCGGATGACACCACTTACCACGCCGGCAACGGTCTGATCTCGACCTGCCCGGCGGTGCCTGCAGGCGCGAGATGCACGACGATGCGCTGCGCGGTTCCGGCGGGCACCGTGACCTCGAAGCCGACCAGACGCGTGCCGGGATTGGGCGCGTCGAACTCCGTCGGCGGGTCGGTCGACCAGATCCGCACCTCGGCCTGCGCCGGTTCGAGGACGCGGAAGGTCAGCGTCTTCCCCTTCTGCGCGAGCTCCGCCCGGCCGGCGGCCGTCACCGTCACTGCCGCTGGCGTCAGCATGGCCCAGCGCACCGTCGCCGCCGCGCCGGCGGTGATCTCGTCCTGGACCAGGACCGAACGGTCCGGCAGCAGGGCGACGCCGCGCTGAGCCGCAGCCAACTGGCCCTGGTAGACCGCGCCGGTATCGATCACCGTCAGACCCGGTTTGGCCAGGATGATCGGCGCGCGGCCCTGCACCACCTGCTGCCGGCCATCGACGGTGAGGATGTTGTGGCAGGCGGCACCGAGGCGGAAGATCCGCCAGCGCTGCGAATCCTGCTTCATGTTCCACAGGTCGACCTTCTTCGACTCCAGCGAGTGGTAGTCCTGCATGCCCAGGTCGGCCGCCCAGCGCACGCCGTCGGCGTCCATGACGAAGGTGCCGACATCCATGTGCGCATGGTTGGTCGACGGGGAACCGCCCTTGATCGCGACCCAGGTCGCCTCGGCGGTCCAGGCGCTGCGATGCATCGCCACCGGGGTGAGCCCGCCGCCCGACCACGACAGCGCTGCGGGCGGCGTGCGCCGCTCGGGCAGCGGTGGCGCCCACGCCAGCAGCAGCGGGAAGAGCCGGTCGCCACCGCGCACCGGCTTGCCGCCGGCCTTGGCGAGCTGCTCGGCGAAGCGGTCGAGCTCCGACCACAGCAGCTGGGGTTCCGCCCGCCGCGCCGCGAACCAGAACATGGCCGGCTGGATGCCGCCGCCGGCGCCGCAATCCTCGTAGTTGAAGCACAGACGGGTGGGGCCGACGACGTGCTGGAAGTAGTCGGCGGTGGCGAGGAAGCCGGGGATCGCCGCGAGCTTGAAATCGGTGCCGAGGGCTGATTCGAGGGCCGAGATGAGCAGCACGTTGAAGGTGGTGCCGTAGCCCCAGTAGCCAGGGCCCTCGGGGTAGGCCCCATCCGGGCCGTACTCGGCCATGGCGTGACGGACGCCGTCGACCGCGCGCACGACGATGTCGGCGGTCAGCGAGGGGTCGGCGTCGTGCACCGCCAGGACGCCGAGGACCATGCCGGCGTGGCACACCTGGTTCCAGTTGTTGATGCCGGCGACCCACCACTGCTTCTTGTCGAGCGATGGCTTGACGCCCTTGTCGAGGATGGCGCGGCGCACGGTCGCGCGCGTCGCCTCGTCGAGGCCGGCGTGCAGCCAGTCGTAGGCGATGGCCAGGCCGGCGGTCATCTCCGCCACATCGAGGAAATGGCTCGGATTCCAGTCGCTGAAGGCGGCCGCCGCCAGCATCTCGGCCTTGGCCCGTTCGAGGTACTTCGCCTCGCCGGTGAGCCGCCAGGCGTAGGACAGGTGGGTCAGGCGCGCGAGGCAGGTGCGCGACACGCCGAGCAGCCGGCGACCGGTCAGCACCCGTTCCACCGGCTTGGTGGCGAGCTGGGCGTCGGCCTCGGCGATGGCGGCGCGGTGCAAGCCGTCGAGCAGCGGATCGCTGCCCAGCCGCGCGCGCAGGGCCGCTTCGCCCGCCTGGTCGAGGAAGAGGCGCGGATGGCCCGCGGGCATGGCCGCCAGACGCGCCTCGACCGCGGCCCGCTCGACGGCGACGGCGCGTCCACCATCGGGCGGCAGGCTGTCCTGGGCGTCGGCATGAACGATGGTCATGAGGATGATTCCACAGATGAGGACGGGGTGGAACGGAGTCATGGGGCATTCCCGGCGGGCCTGCGCACGGCATGGACGACTGCGACGAGCGTGTCGTAGGCCCGGTGGGCGTGATGGAACGGGAAGCGGATCACGGTCGCGGGCGCAGCACCTGGCGGATGGCGTCGAGCCGGCTGGTGTCCGGGCCTGTCGGCGTCCAGGTCGGGCACAGCCAGCCGCCTTCATCATGCTCGTTCCAGGCGTACGCGACGACGGTGTTGGCCGGGCAGATGGCGGGATGGGCATGCACGAAGGCGAGAGCCCGTGAGAGGTGGCCAGCGATCTCCGCGGGCGTCGCTACGGTCGGGAATACCGCCTGTGTATGATAGCTGTGGCCGATCTCCCAGGACACCGGGTTCTGCTTGCGCGGTTCCTTCTCCCAGCCGGTGGTCACCAGCGGCACGTAGGGGGCATTTGCCGCGGCGGCCGAGCGCCACACGTCCTCGGCGCGCTGCGCCAGGCGGGGGAAGGTCGGGTCGTCGCTGCAGCAGGCGTAGGCCGAGACGGCGGCGAAGCCGTGCGGAGCCATGGTGCGGTGGTCGGCGGGCGGATCCCACCCCATGTAGACGAGGTAGGGTTCGGCGCCTTGCGCTGTGGCCAGCCGCCGGAACTCGGCGATCCGCTCGACCGGCAGGGCCCCGTTCCGCTTCACCTCGAAGAGATAGACCAGGGGCCGCCCGCCGGCGACGGTGCGGTGGCCCGGTTCGCGCAGCAGGGCGAGGGCTCGGTCGCGTTCGTGCGGCCAGGCCGCGTCGGCGACCGCGAAGGCGTTGTGCAGAATCAGGCAGAAACCAAGGCGGTTTCGCTGCCGACTGGCGAGATAGAGGCGCAGCGAGGCGCTCATCGGATTGGCCTCCGGGTAGAGCAGGAAGGCCCAGTGGTCGAGTCCGGCGTCGGCAGCGTAGGCGATCTCCTGGTCCATCACCGCCTGGCGTCCGCCGTCGATGCGCACAGTTCCATCGGCCCGCACCTCGGCGAACCAGGGCAGGCGGAAGCGGAAGCGCTCCGGCGCCAGGCTGCGCTCGACCTGGACGGTGACGTCGCCGCCGGTCCACGCATCCCAGCGGATGGCGCCGACGAGGGGGGATGCAGGCATCGTCGACTCCTGGGCAGCGATGGTGGCAAGCACGCCGGCGAAGGCGAGCAGGGCGATCAGGCGCATGCGGTGGACCCATGCCGGCGCGGTTGTGGACAGGGCAGCGGGCAGCGGATTGCACCTCGACCGGGATCACAGGACATGGTCGGCTCGATGCGCCATCGTTTCTCGCGATTGATCACCAGCCATCACCAAATCCTGGACAGGCACCTCCATTCCCATGGATGAATAGAGGCGATCATTACGCCCCCTTGGCCGTTGAGTTGCCACGGGCATGCGACGACACAACTCGTGTTCCTCCCTGATCTTGCTCAGGGCCAGTTGGCAGGTAGGGATAACGCATATGACGGGATGCTGGCGCACACTTAGGGCGTGGAAGAGGCCAGCATGTGCTTGCGTACACCACCCCAACAAGCGATAGACTGCGAAGCGCCGGCCCAACAAGGGATATGCGGCGAAAGACCATCCATTAACCTGTTGGGCGACAGATTGCCATCCATGACGTTATCCCTAAAATTCAAAACGTCGCAGATTGTAGACATAACAAATCCGATTATTCAATTGGGTTTATCTATGTATGAGGTGTATTCTGTAATTGGCTGCAAGTTACGTTTAATTGAAGATGTAGATAGAATAGAGAACTATTTTAACCAATTTGGGCATGGTCAATTCGGATTGTATAAACCAGAGCATGGTGGCGGTATAAAAGTAAAGACAATCAAGCTGAACGATGGCAGAACGAGAGAGACGCTGGTGGGATGGGGTTATATACAATTGCTGATCGAGAAGGGCAGTAGTGGATATAGATATGGCTATTCGGTGAATACACAAGTCAGGGCAGAAAAATGGTATTCATCTAGTCCGGATTTTGGTGATCCGAGCCTTTGGAACTGGGATGAAATCACTAGATCAGTTCGCAGGTTAAAGAAAGTCGCCCAACAAGGCAGTGCAGACGGAGCCCGTGACTTGTGATTTCCAGGCGCGCTCCGGTCTAAGAATTCGCGGCGGAATGGGGTGATGAACCAAGTTCAAAGGTTCTATGTCCGCCGCTCAGTTCTTGACGCTCCACTCCCCAGCTTTCCAATTGCCATCCACGCAAGTCGGCCACGGGCCCGCTGACTTTTGTCGTTGGGCGAATACAATCAACAAATGACATCACCATGAATAATGTATTAAAATTAATAAAAAACACACCGATAGTCAACATTGTAGTTGACGGGATCTCTATAAATTGCAAATGTGAATTCCTTTTACCTGGTGGATCGATAAAAGACCGAAGCGCACTTGAATGCATTAATATTGCAAAGTCCAAGGGCATACTTAGAGATGGACAAATTGTCGCTGAAATGACAAGTGGAAACATGGGTGCCGGTCTGTCAATTGTATGCAAGGCATTCGGCCACCCTTTCATTGCCTTTATGTCAGAAGGCAACAGCCCACAAAGAAAAATCCAAATAGAAAAATTTGGCGCTAGAGTTGTGCTTGTTCCACAAGTCGATGGAAGTCCGGGACAAGTAACAGGAAATGATATCAAATTGGCGTCAGATACGGCAATTCAATACGCAATAAATAATAACGCATATTATGTAGACCAATTTAATAATGAGGGAAGCATAGTGGCTCATTACATAAACACAGGGAAATAAATTATTGACCAACTTGGCGATCAAACAGAAGTATTCGCATGTTGTGTTGGTAGTTCTGGTAGTTTTACGGGAATTTCAAAACGACTAAAGGAGTTTAGTCCAAAGACTAAATGTTTTGTTATCGAACCTGCAGGATGTGAGGTTCTCAATGGGAATGATATTACAAAACCAAGGCACATATTACAGGGATCGGGATACGGAATCATTCCTCCAAAATTTCAAAGATCATTATGCGATGGGTTTACATCAGTCACAGATGAGGAATCCCAAGATATGAGAAGTAAATTATCCATGGACCATGGGTTGTATGTTGGATATACGGCAGCGGCAAATGTCGTTGGATGCATTAAATTGGCGAAATTATTAGGAGCCAACAAAGGCATTACAACACTATTATGTGATAGCGGCTTTAAATACGAATAAAAATTAGCCCAACAAGGCGATGAAGTCGACCCCGTGACGTTGGTGCACCAGTCGGCCATTGCGATCCTGCGTTCGCCGCGGGGTAGGCCATTCACCACTAAGGCAGCGCACGCCCACGGCTCTGTTCTTGACCTCCAATCCCCGTGTTTTCAATCTCCCTCAGCGATGAACCTCAGTCCACGCCGGTCGACCACGGGTCCGCTGGCCTTGGTCGCTAGTCCACGAAAGCGCATATCATGAAGCACCTCACCATGCTATTCCTGGTTGTCGTGTCCTTGGGCCATGCGCTCGAGTTGGAATTCGGCGATTGGAAAAAGTTCATTGATGAAGACAAGGACGGGTACAGAAAGACGGCATATCAAGGCAATCAAGACGCCGGCGAATTTCAGATAACCTATGTCGCCCACGTGAACGGAAGGCGGGATGATTTCTCCTATCTCCAGGGAATAACCATTGGATTGAAGGGAAAGGACACTGTTGTGGCCGACCTATCGGTCTCATATGACAAAAACGGTCAATATTTGAAACACTTTGATGTGCTCAAAGCCGAATGGATAATTCGTTACGGGCGATTCCCTGGCCCAGGAGTCTACAAAGAGGAAGAATGCATCCTTGTTACAGAGCCTACGGATGGGCCGAAACAGGGGAGACGGTTGGTCTTTATACGGAAGAATGGTCTGTTCACGGTCTATAGCCCAGTAGGAGCTGGCGATCCCAAGTTCTGAAAACTTCGACTATCATGCGATGATGGCCAAGCAGTGCGGCGCAGATGGCGTACGGGCCGTATTCGTTCCTGGCGTGTTCTACTCAGGAATTCGCGGTTGCATGCGATGACGAACCGATTTCTGGGCTCTTTGATCGCTGCTCAGTTCTTGACCCTCCACTCCCCGGCTTTCCAATCGACCTCCATGATGTCTGTCCAATCCAGGCCAGTTGGCCACGGCCCCGCGGATTAATGCCGTTAGGCCCTATCCAGTCAGGTGACATATGTACATGCCGTTGCTGATCCTCCTGTTGCTGTCGTCCTATTGTTGTTCCGTAGAGACCGAACCGCCAAAAATCGTCAAGGATCAACTGGAGAAGGTCCATCCCGCGATTCAAAAGGCGAAGGCTGAATTCGCGAAGGTGGTGAAGTCCGAGAATGATAAATTGATCAAGATCCTCGAAGCGGCACTGACGAAGGAATCCAAGCTGGGCAATCTGGAAAATGCCGTGGCGCTGAAGACGGCGCTGGAGAAGGCCAAGAATGGCGATTACATGGATGAGCTGCTACGGGCGGACATTGCCGACTTGCTGGGTGATCAGGGGGCAGGCAGGGTGAAGCTCGACATCGATGTTCCTGGTAATGGATTTGGCCCGAAGATCCAAGCCAAAGGGAAGATCAAGATCACGCCTGATGCCAAATCGAAGTGGAATTCCAGTCCGAGCCGGTGGCTCGATGCCGATTACCGGGGGCATCTGGACGTCCAGGAGAAGGCGGCCAATGGCATGATGTACATGCAATTATGCTACAAGATCGGGGATGGGAAATTGGTGCCGATCAATGGGCCGGTGGAAATCGAGGCGAATGGCATTCTGGTCTTCGGACCATCCGATATGGAAGGCGGTGGCTCTGTCGATAACAATACCGGGCTCATCAAGGTTGTCGTCGAGGGCAGTGTCTCGTTGATCAAGTGAACGCTCGCCACGCCGCGATCACATGCGATCGCAGCAAGCGGCTGGTCATGGATCGCCCGATCCTTCGTCGCTAGTGCTTTACTGCCATATACGTGCATTTATACAGCTCGTCATGAAGCACCTCGTCCTGCTCTGCGTCATGCTCCTGAACACGGCATGTGCCGCTGAGTTCACCAAGGAAAGCCTCCTGGTCGATATCGGGGTCATCCAGACGATGCTGAGCAAGGACGAAAACACCGTCAAGTTCTTCCATCAATACATCAATCCAGCACAGCTGAAGGCGGCGGCGAAAACCGACGCCGAGATCGAAGAGATGGTGAAGGTGTTCAATGAAAGCGAAAAGAAGACCCTGCTCAGGGAACTGCTGACCAAGATCGATCCGGACAAGCTGATCGTTGATGACGCGGCCAAGACCATGTCTGCGCCGTCGCCCCTGCCCGGAGGCCGGGCCATGGTCTTCAGCTTCATCGATAGCCGATGGTACATGAACAATTGAACGGGGCGTTTGCGAGGGTTGGCCCATCACGATGATGCGGCACTGATTCCTGAAAACGCATTCGTCTTAGCCACGGAGGCACGGAGGGGACAGGCTTGCGGCTGCGATCCCCTTCACCTCCTGGTGACGAGATCGCCGATTCCCTTGCCTTCCTCCGAGTCTCCGCTTCTCCGTGGTGCATCCATGCCGAATCAACACGTGGCGCTCCGCCGTCGTGGACGGGCATCTGGTCTCCATTGCCATGCAATGACTTACGGATTAAGCATTTTGCATGATCGTATAGGTACCTGTCCCTGATTTCTTGACGCTCCACTTCTCGCCACTTCAATCGTCCTCATTGATGACCGGCCTTCCATGCTTGTTGGTCACGAGGTGCGACATGGGGATGATCCGCTAGTGCGGGTTGAACATAACCCATGACGACTCAAACCACGGCAGGCCCGCCTTCAACGCTCCCGCTTCCGCGCCACGTTGCTGTTCTCGGCGCCGCGGGTGGGCTCGGCCAAGGCATCCTCGCTGTTTGCCGACGGGAGGGGGTCGGGTTCACCGCCATTGTCCGCTCCCGCCCTGAGCGAATCGGCACTGTGCCGCATGATTCCCGAGTGGCGGAGATCACCTCTCTTTCCGATCTCGCTGCGTTGACGACCGCCTTTACAGGCGCAGATGCAGTCCTTGTCGCACTCGGCGTCACAGCGACGAGCCAAGTGCCGTCGGCGTTGCTTTCCCGGAACATGGCAGTGGTTGAACAGGCCATGCTTGCTGCGGGCACTGATCGCATCCTTGTGACCAACACGATCCTCAATTCAGCGCCAGGGAAGGCCAGCAGCTTGTCCATGCGCTTCTTCTCGTGCTTTCCTGGCAATGTCGGACGTGGTGCCACTGAACAACGAGCGGTTGTGGATGCACTTGGCCGAGGTGCATTCGCTTCACTTCGATGGACTCTTGTCAGGGGCGCGTTGAACGCTCGTGGGAAGGATGAACGCCCAGTGGCCTCTGCTGACTGGGCTGGTGCGATCAACTCCTGGATGCCGGTTTCGTATCAGGCGATGGGACGGTGGATGCTCGAGGAGGCTGTGGCGAACGCGTTCGTCCGAGCAGCACCACTTGTGTCGCGGATCCGTCGGTGATTCGTGGCGATTCCGCGAGGGCAGGCGCAAGCGGTATGGTCGGCGGTCCCACACGCCGGCGTCCTCGATCCGATGACGTGTCCGTTCCGGCCCACCGCGACGGCGCTCCAGCGCCGTCGTGGACAGGCACCTGATCTCCATCGCCGTGCAATGGCTTACAGAGCAACATCTGCTTGATCAACACATCGTAAGGGACTCCGTCATGGCCAAAGCGAAAAAGCTGGACGAAAAGCAGAAGATCACGTTATTGCAGACCTTGGACGAGCGTTTTCGCAACCATGCGACACGACACCAGGGGATGCAGTGGTCGGTGATCGCATCTCGTCTCGAGCGCAACCCTGTCGCATTATTGTCGCTGCATGAAATGGAACGCACCGGTGGAGAGCCTGATGTCGTCGGGCATGACGTCACGGCCGATGTCTACATTTTCAATGACTGTGCACCTGAAAGTCCCGCCGGCAGACGAAGCCTGTGCTATGACAAGACCGCTTTGGACGCACGGAAGGAGAACAAGCCCACAGACAGTGCGCTGTCGATGTGCGAAGCCATGGGCATCGACCTGTTGACCGAAGCCGAGTATCGCAACCTGCAGCGTATCGGCGCCTTCGATCTAAAAACCTCGAGTTGGGTCAGGACTTCGCCGGCCGTCCGCAAGCTCGGTGGTGCGCTCTTCTGCGATCGTCGATATGACACGGTGTTCGTCTACCATAACGGCGCCGAATCATACTATGCGTCTCGCGGATTCCGCGGTTCCCTGCGGATATGACGCGTTTACCTTCAAGATCTGACGCGCGATGGCATCCTTCCGATCCTCGCCAATCGGCCTTCCGGCCGCAAACCGGCATGCAAAGGGCATACGTCCATGACGGCCAAGCATAAGATATTCACCATGCCCTTCGCCCGCGTCTATCCCGCCTATATTGCGAAGGCGGAACGGAAGGGACGTGCGAAATCGGAAGTCGATGCGATCATCTGCTGGTTGACCGGATACGATGCGCGTCAGTTGGCGCAGCAGATCGAACATGAGCATGACATCGAGACCTTCTTCGCTGAAGCACCGTCGATGAATCCATTACGGACATCGATCACGGGAGTCGTGTGCGGCATCCGGGTCGAAGAGGTGCAGGATCCATTGATGCGGGAAATCCGCTATCTGGACAAGCTCATCGATGAATTGGCGAAAGGGAAGGCGATGGAGAAGATTCTACGGAAACAGCGGGTCTGACCCACTGATGCCGTGTATGCGCGCGCACGCCACGCGCATGCCCGCATCGCCGCCGGCGGCACGCCGTGCTCGGCGCCTCCGTGGCATATCCATGCGGTATCAACGCGCGCTCACCCCCGCCGGTACGCCGCCGGCGGCACGCCGTGCTCGGCGCGGAAGCAGCGGCTGAAGTAGCGCCAGTCGTCGAAGCCGAGCCCGGCGGCGAGGCGCTCGACCGGCGCGTCGCTGGTGCGCAGGAGGACGGCGGCGCGGCGCATCAGCAGGCGGCGGCGGTAGCGCATCGGCGGGTCGCCGTAGCGGGCGGCGAAGGCGCGGCCGAGGTGCTTGGCCGAGAGATTCGCGGCGCGGGCGACCGCGTCGAGGTCGATGGGGTCCTCGGCGTGGTGCTCGATGAAGCGGCGGGCCGATTCCAGCGGGTCCTCCGGTGCGGCGCGCTCGGCGTCGGCGACGAGATGACGGAAGACGGTCAGCAGCGTGTCGGCGAGCAGGCCCTGCAGCAGGGCCGGGCCCTCGGGACGGCCCTCGCGCACCACCGCGGCGATGCGCCCGGCGATGGCGCCGAGGTCGTCGGCGCAGGCCACCGGGCACGGGCCATGCGCCGGCAGGGGGCAGGGCACGCCGGTCCAGGCGCGCAGCAGATCGGGCCACGGCGCGAGGGCGCCGGGACGGTCGGGGGCGAAGGTCACCTCGTGGTAGACCGCGTCCTCGCCGGGCAGGCGCGAGAAGCAGTGCGGCTGTCCGGGCGAGGTCAGGACGATGCAGGGCGAGCGGACCGCCACCTCGGCGCCGTCGAGCAGGCAGGTGCCGCGCCCGGCGGCGTAGGCGACGCAGTGCCAGATGTCGTGGTGGTGCTCGCTGCGGCTCGGCATGCCGGCGGCGCGGTCGTCGCGTGTGGCATGCAGCAGGTGCAGGCCGCCGAGGCCGGGCACGCGCAGGATGGCGCAGTCCGGGGCGCGCTGCTGGTGCGGCTCGGGCATGGCCGGACGGGTGGCGGGCAGCCAGGTGGGCATATGCGGATTTTGTCCACCTGGGGCGGAAGGCCAGCCCTCTCCGGGCCCGCAGGGGGATGCGAGCATCGCGCCCATGCTTACCTCCGACCAGATCGCCACCTTCCACCGCGATGGCTTCGTCATCGCCCAGGTCTTCGACCCGCAGGACTTCCTGCCGGTGCAGCGCGAGGTCTCCGCCCACCTCGACGCCCGCGCCCGCGCCCTGCATGCCGAGGGGCTGCTCAAGGACCTGCACGCCGACGCGCCCTTCGCCACCCGCTTCGGCCTGCTGGCGGCGCAGTGCGACGAGCTGCACGGCGGCAACGACAGCACCGACATCCTCGGCGACGAGCTGTTCGCGCTGATGCGCCACCCGAAGATGCTGGCTGCGGTCGGCAGCCTGCGGGGACCGGAGATAACGCTCAATCCGATCCAGCACCTGCGCTCGAAGCCGCCGGCCGGGGCCGGGCGGCGCATCGGCTTCTACGAGGTGCCGTGGCATCAGGACAGCGGCGTGACCACGCCCGACGCCGACGCCGCGCTGGTGGTGACGGCGTGGACGCCGCTGTTGGGCGCCAGCGAGGAGATGGGCTGCATGCATCTGATCCCCGGCTTCCACCGCCAGGGCCACGTCCGCCACATCAGCGATCCGCAGTACGGCACGACCATCGATCCGGCGCTGCTGCCGGCCGACGGGCACGTGGTCGGCGCCTGCCGGCCCGGCGAGGTCGTGCTGATGGGCCAGTTCACGCCGCACTGCAGCACGCCCAACCGATCATCGATCTGCCGCTGGTCGCTCGACCTGCGCTACCAGGCCAACGGCGGGCCGAGTGGCCGCGCCTGGCATCCCAGCACGGTGCTGCAGTCGCGCCGCGATCCGGCCAGCGAGGTGCGCGATGCGGCGGTGTGGCGGCGCAACTGGAAGGAGGCGCAGGCCAAGCCGAATCCTGGCGCCAAGCATCGCATTGGATGAGGCTTGGGGGCTTCGCCCCCACGGCCCTGCCGGGCCTGCCCCCCGGCCTTTGTCGCGGTTCGATTTCGTCGCAGGCTCCGAAATCGTGGCGGCATCGGCTTCGCCGATTGTATGCCGCCACCGCCGCTCGGCGGCCGGTCCTCGCTACGCTGCGGCCAGGGCTTCGCCCTGGACCCGTCTGGCCTAGCCGCCCAGGGCCGCCTGCCGGTAGGCGCGCGGGGCGCAGCCGAAGACGGCGCCGAAGCGGCGGTAGAAATGGCCGATGTGGACGTAGCCGCAGTCCTCGGCGATGGCGGCGATCGGGCGCGTGCCCAGGCGCAGCTCGCTGGCGGCATGCTGGCAGCGCAGCCGGTGCACCAGCTCGGTGGCGGTGCAGGCGTAGGCCAGGCGCACCGCCCGGCTGACGTGGGCCGGGCTGCGGCCGCACAGGCGGACCAGCCCGGGCAGGCCGGCGGCGAGGTGGCGCGGCTCGCCGAAGCGCGCGACCGCCTGCTCCAGCCAGTCCGGGGTGGCGCCCTGCGAGCGACCGCCGCGCAGGCAGCGCAGCAGGCCGGCGACCAGCCATTCGGCGTCGCAGCGCTCCTGCCCGCCCTGCGGCACGCCGGCGACGAGGACGGCGAGGGCCGACAGGCGGGCGTCATCGAGGTGCAGGGCGGCGACGCCGCGCGCCGCCCACGGCCAGCTGGCGCTGCGGCGATAGCGCCGTTCGAGGTCGGTGAAGAGCGGACCGGGCACCGAGGCGGTGATCAGGACGCATTCGCTGGCCGCTGCGGCCACGTGGTGCCGCTCGCCAGGCCGCAGCAGGCGGAGATCACCGCGCTGCAGGATCTCGCGGCCCCGCGCGCTGTCGTGCAGCAGGCTGCCCGACTCGACCCAGCACCACTCGGCGAAGTCATGGCCATGGGGCGTGGCGACATCGCTCGTCGACAGGCGGTGCCGCGAGACGCGAGCCCAGGGGAGATGCGGGTCGCAGCGGTCCCAGCGGAACAGGGTGGTCACCGCCGCATCATCCCCGTGCAATCCGTCCGGCAACCGTGGCGAAGAATGCCCGGCGGAGGCTGCTAGCATGCGTGCATGCCCAGCCCCAGCGACTACGCCCGCCACGATCATGCCGCCTTCGCCGAGCGCCTGCTCGGCGAGCGCTTCACGCGCGTCGGTGACCTCGCCATCGCGGCATGGACCAGCGTCGAACCGCTGCCCTTCGCGCAACGGCGCAACGGCACGCCGCTGACCCTGCGGGTCGGCGACCGCTGGGGCGATCTCTTCCATTGCGCCTGGTTCCGCTTCACCGGCACGCTGCCGGCCGGCACCGATCCGGCGCAGGCGGTGCTGCTGATCGACGTCAACGGCGAACTGCTGGTGGTCGACGAGGCGGGCGTGCCGGTGCGCGGCCTGACCAACCAGGCCTCGGTGTTCGACCGCAGCCATGGACTTCCCGGCAAGACCGTGCTGCCGTTGCGCGACCTCGCCCTGCCCGGCTCGCAGTTCGAGGTGTGGGCCGACGGCGGCGCCAACGATCTGTTCGGTAAGCTGCAGGGCGAAGGACGCATCGCCT
>Ga0172380_10004279_pt1 | contig 18512 bp, 14 predicted proteins | sample Leawe162metaG_FD_119747 | JGI IMG/M metagenome (GOLD analysis project Ga0172380, IMG submission 119747) | Leachate microbial communities from a municipal landfill in Southern Ontario, Canada - Leachate well 162 metaG | ecosystem: Engineered > Solid waste > Landfill > Unclassified | place... | reverse complement strand
CGCACCTCTCCAAGAGCGAATTCACCGAAGGCGCCGGCCCAGGCATCGACATGTATTCAATCCGCCAGCCGGTCGGCATCGGAGCCGGCATCACGCCGTTCAACTTCCCGGGCATGATCCCCATGTGGATGTTCGCCCCGGCAATCGCCTGCGGTAACGCCTTCATCCTGAAGCCGTCCGAGCGCGATCCGTCGCTGCCGATCCGTCTTGCCGAACTGATGATCGAAGCCGGCCTGCCGGCAGGTGTTCTGAACGTCGTCAACGGCGACAAGGCTGCGGTCGATGCGATCCTCACGGATCCCGACATCGGCGCCGTCTCCTTCGTCGGCTCGACCCCGATTGCCCGCTACGTCTATGCAACCGCAACGGCGAGCGGCAAGCGCGCACAGTGCTTCGGCGGCGCCAAGAACCACATGATCATCATGCCGGACGCAGATCTCGACCAGGCCGCCAACGCACTGATCGGTGCAGGCTACGGCTCGGCCGGCGAGCGCTGCATGGCAATCTCGGTCGCAGTTCCGGTCGGCCAGGAAACCGCCGATCGCCTGATCGAGAAGCTCGCTCCGATGGTGGAATCGCTGCGCATCGGTCCTTACACCGACGACAAGGCCGATTTCGGCCCGCTCGTTACCAAGGAAGCCCAAACGCGCGTCACCGGTCTGATCAATCGCGGCATAGAAGAAGGCGCCAAGCTCGTGGTCGATGGCCGCGATTTCAAGCTTCAGGGTTATGAAAACGGCTACTTCGTCGGCGGCTGCCTGTTCGATAACGTTACCCCGGACATGGACATCTACAAGACCGAGATCTTCGGACCGGTTCTTTCGGTTGTTCGCGCCAAGAACTACGAGGAAGCTCTTTCCCTGCCGATGAAGCACGAATACGGCAACGGCGTCTCGATCTACACCCGCGACGGTGATGCCGCCCGCGATTTCGCAAGCCGCATCAATATCGGCATGGTGGGCGTCAACGTTCCGATCCCGGTTCCGCTGGCCTATCACACCTTTGGCGGCTGGAAGGCTTCCTCTTTCGGGGACCTCAACCAGCACGGCACGGACTCGATCAAGTTCTGGACCCGTACCAAGACGGTCACCAGCCGCTGGCCGTCCGGCATCAAGGATGGCGCCGAGTTCTCCATCCCGACGATGAAGTAAGCGATAGCAATCTTGCTGGAAATGGGAACGGGCCCGAAAGGGCCCGTTCGTCGTTGCTGGCAGTGCTGCACGAGCTTACATCGACGGGCCGTCGTTGAGGCCGACCTTGTCGACAAGTTCGGAGGCCTTCTTGCGATTGGCGGCAATGTCGGTGAGCGGCAGCGTGTCCGGCTTGATCTTGCCGAAGGAGGCGACGATTTCCGAGACCTTGGCGCCGGGCGTCACCGGATATTCGAACACCTGCTCGGCATAGATTTCCTGAGCTTCCTTGGAGGACAGGAACTCCATCAATTTCACCGCATTGTCCTTGTTCGGTGCATGCTTGGCCAGAGCCATCCCGGAAATGTTGACATGCGTGCCGCGATCTTCGCTGTTTGGGAAGAGGACCTTCGTGGCCGCCGCCCATTCCTTTTCCTCAGGGTCCTTCTCATTGGTCATCATCAGGCCGACATAATAGGTATTGCCGAGCGCGATGTCGCATTCGCCGGACATGATCGCCTTGGCCTGGCTGCGGTCGTTGCCGTCGGGCTTGCGGGCGAGATTCTCCTTCAGTCCGCGCAGCCAGTTCTCGGTATATTCCTCGCCGTGGTGGGCGACCATCGAAGCGAAGAGCCCGATATTGTAGGAGTGCTGGCCGTCACGCATGCAGATCTTGCCCTTCCACTTGGGATCGGCAAGTTCCTCATAGGTGATTGCCGTCTCGGACACGCGGTCCTTCGAGGCATAGACGACGCGGCCGCGGGTGGTCAGGCCGAACCATTCCCCGTTCGGGTCGCGATACTGGGCGGGGATGTGCTGGTTGATCGTCTCGTCGCTGAGCGGCTGGGTGACGCCGCCGTCCTTGGCCTCAACCAGGCGGCCGATATCGACGGTCAGGATCACGTCCGCTGGCGAATTCACGCCCTCGGCGCTCATCCGTTCCACCAGGCCCTTGTCGAGGAAGAGGACATTGGCCTCGATGCCGGTTTCCTTGGCAAAGGCGTCGAGCAAGGGCTGAATGAGCTCCGGCTGGCGATAGGAGTATATATTCACTTCACCATCCGCCCATGCGGCATTTCCGGCAACCAAAACCATTGCCGATGCCATGAGACTCGCGCGTACCATTCCTGCAAACATCATGAACCCATCCAATCCTGTCTGTGCATGTGATTATTCTTGAGTGCTTTATTCATGAATATGGTAGGGTTTGTCAATTGCCTCTTGGTCGCACCGGCACAATGAGATTGTGAACTTGAGTATTTTGGAATTGTTCAAAAGAGCAAAAGACACTATATAGAAGGCAACAAGGCACAAGGAGTCCTGCATGCGTTTGACAAAGCAGACAAATTACGCCGTTCGCATGCTGATGTACTGCGCGGCGAACAACGACCGCCTGAGCCGTATTCCGGAAATCGCCAAGGCGTACGGCGTATCGGAGTTGTTCCTGTTCAAGATTTTGCAGCCGCTGAACAAGGCAGGTCTGGTCGAAACGGTACGTGGTCGCAATGGCGGCGTGCGCCTGGGGCGCCCGGCCGACAAGATCACGCTGTTCGATGTCGTCCGGGTTACAGAAGACAGCTTTGCCATGGCGGAGTGCTTCGAGGATGATGGCGAGATCGATTGTCCGCTGGTGGACAGCTGCGGCCTGAACGCCGCCCTTCGCAGGGCGCTCAATGCGTTTTTCGACGTATTGGCGGAATACACCATCGATGATCTCGTCAAGGCTCGTCCGCAGATCAATTTCCTGCTCGGCATCTCGGATTTCCAGCCGAAATCGATTGCCGCGCCCGCTGCCTGACTCATATCTCGGGCATGCCCGGTCTCAGCCCCGCTGTCCTCGCCGGCCGGCGGGGTTTTGTTGTTTGAAGGGCTACCGCCGTGAGAAATAGCAGTGGTTGGACCTTTGCTCTCTTGAGCGCAGCGTGGGACCATATTACGCATACGTAAACGGAAGCCATGGAAATGGCTGGCCGTATTGGATTTCGGAAGCGGATGCGACCGGCGGCGGCTTTGGGAGGGGTGCCGATGTTCGACTATGTGATCGCTGGCGGGGGCTCTGCGGGTACCGTTCTGGCTGCGAGGCTCAGCGAAGACCGGGAGATCAAGGTCTGCCTCCTGGAGGCGGGCGGAATGGGCAGCAACCTGCTTCTTCGCGTGCCTTCCGGCGCGGCCGCGATCATACCCGGGTACTTGCCGTCGGCCAACTGGGCGTTCGAGACCGAACCGCAACCGGGCCTCAACGGTCGCCGGGGATATCAGCCACGCGGACGGGGGCTCGGCGGTTCGAGCCTGATCAATGCCATGCTCTATGTCCGTGGCCATGCGAGTGACTTCGATGACTGGGCGGCTGCCGGCTGCGAGGGTTGGTCCTTCACCGATGTGCTGCCCTGGTTCCTGAAGTCGGAGGACAATATTCGCGGTGCCGGGCCGCTTCATGGTACCGGCGGGCCGTTGCAGGTCAGCGATGCCGACTGGGCGCGGCCGATCAACCAGGCTTTCATCGCCGCCGGGGAGGAACGCGGCTTTCGCCGCAACGATGATTTTAACGGACCGGACCAGGAGGGGCTCGGCCTCTATCAGACCACCCAGTTCTGGAAGGGGCCGAAGAAGGGCGAACGCTGCTCGGCATCCGCCGCCTATCTGCACGATCATCTCGACCGGCCGAACCTCACCATTATCACCGGTGCCAGGGCAAGCCGCATCCTCACGACCAAGGGCCGGGCGACGGGTGTCGCCTATCGCCAGGGGGGCAAGGAGCATACGGCCCTTGCCGCACGCGAAGTGCTGGTCTGCAGCGGGGCGCTACAATCGCCACAGCTTTTGATGTTGTCAGGCATCGGGCCCGCCGATGAGCTTCGCCGCCATGGCATTGACGTCGTGGCCGATAGCCCGGACGTTGGCCGTAATCTGCAGGACCATCTCGATTTCACGATGATCTACCGCTCTTCCGACCGCCACATGATCGGCGTCGGTCTGCACGGAGCGGCCGATATCGTTCGCTCGTCGCTCGAATGGCGGCGCGACGGTACCGGCCACCTGCGCTCGACATTCGCGGAATCGGGTGCCTTTCTCAAGACCGATCCCTCGCTTTCGAGGCCGGATATCCAGCTTCATTTCATCGTCGCGATGGTCGATGACCATGCCCGGCGGATGCACACGGGCTATGGCTATTCCTGCCATGTGTGCCTGCTCCGGCCGCATTCTCGGGGTAAGATCACACTCAGGAGCGCCGATCCCCTTCTGCCGCCTATGATCGATCCCGCCTACCTTTCCGACCCACGCGACATGGACGGATTGCTGGCCGGCACGAAAGCGATGCGTGACATCATGGAGGCGAATGTACTCTCCCGCTACAGACGTGCCGAGCTCTATGCCGAAGAAGGTGGTTCGGATGCCGCACTCACCCGCCGGATCCGCGCGCGCGCCGACACCATTTATCACCCCGTCGGAACGTGCCGCATGGGCTCGGACGATGGCGCGGTCGTCGATTCGCAATTGCGAGTGCGCGGAGTCGAAGGCCTGCGTGTCGTCGATGCCTCGGTCATGCCGACCCTGATCGGCGGCAATACCAATGCGCCGGTCATCATGATGGCCGAGAAGACCGCGGCCTCGATACTAGCGGCGTGAACCAGGGCTTGGATATGCGCGACGCACTCTCTATGGTGCCCGTCCAAACCAACCAGTGGTTTTTGAGGGAGAAGTATATTGGGTGATTCAGGCGTGGGCGGGACACCAAGGGCGATCGTCGTCATGGGCGTCAGCGGCTGCGGCAAGTCTTCGGTCGGCGCCCTGCTTGCCAGCCATCTCGGTCTTGCCTTCGTTGAAGGCGACGTCCTCCATCCTCAGGCCAATGTCGACAAGATGGCGCAAGGGACACCGCTGACCGACGAGGATCGCCGGCCGTGGCTCGACATCATCGGCGCACAGATGGCGGCGTCGCTTGACTGCGGCGTGGGCATCGTCCTCTCCTGTTCGGCGCTGAAGAAGGCCTATCGCGACCGCCTGCGTGAGGCCTCCGGAAATCGCTTGTCCTTCATTTTTCTCGAGGGATCGCGGGAACTGCTGCAATTACGCATGGGCGCCCGGGCCGGCCATTTCATGCCGCTTTCGCTGCTCGACACCCAACTCGCGACGCTGGAGGTGCCGACCGGCGAGCCGGGTGTGGTGACGGTGAGCATAGACCAGCCCGTCCGGGAGATCGTCGAGGCGGCGGTGAAGGGGCTATACCTACTCACAGCTTGAGGTGAAGGAATTATCCCTGTCCGTCCATGGTCATCAGCGGCGAATAAAGCTCCGGCCGCCGGTCGCGGAAGAGGCCCCAGGCCTGCCGCTGCCGGGCAATGCCGTCGAGGTCGAAGGTGGCAGTCAGCACGGTTTCGCTTGCTCGGTCGGCCTCGGCAAGCTTTTCTCCGGTCTGGCCGGCGATGAATGACGATCCGTAGAAGGTGATCTCCGTTCCGGCCTTGCCGGGCTCCGTCCCTATTCGGTTTGAGGCAATCACCGGCGCGATATTGGCGGCCGCGTGGCCTTGCATCACGCGTTGCCAGTGAGCCGAGGAATCGAGGGTGGGATCCTGCGGTTCCGAGCCGATCGCGGTCGGATAGAACAGGAGTTCCGCGCCCTTCAGTACCATGGCGCGGGCGGCTTCCGGAAACCACTGGTCCCAGCAGATGCCTACGCCGATCCTGGCATAGCGCGTGTTCCAGACTTTGAAGCCCGTGTTGCCGGGGGAGAAATAGTACTTCTCCGTATAGCCCGGCCCGTCGGGAATATGGCTTTTGCGATAGCGGCCGAGGATTTTTCCATCCGCATCGATGATCGCGACGCTGTTGAAGAAGGCTGGCCCCGCCTTTTCGAAGAAGCTCACCGGAAGCACGACGCCGAGCTCGGCTGCAAGCCTGGAGAAGTGCAGGACAAGCGGATTGTTCTCGAATGGCGCGGCAAGGTCGAAAAACTCGCTGCGCTGGTCCTGGCAGAAATAGGGCGTCTCGAAGAGTTCCTGGAGAAGGATGATCCGGGCGCCTCGTGTGGCGGCCTCCCGGACCATGCGTTCGGCCCTGGCGATATTGTCGTTGCGGTCCCAGCTGCAGGCCATCTGCGTGGCGGCCACGGTGACAGTTGCCAATGCGCTACTCCTCTTGATGACCCGATCAGATGCCGAGCTTGTCGCGCATACCGTACCACCATGCGCCGAGCACGGTCAGTGGAACGCGGAAGGTTTTGCCGCCAGGGAAGGGCAGTGCGGTGAGAGACGACCAGACGTCATAGCGGCCGGCGTGTCCCGCGACGGCCTCCCCGAGAATCTTGCCCAGGAGATGCGTGGTGGTCACGCCATGGCCGCTGTCGCCATGGGAGAAATAGACGTTGTCGGCGAGCTTGCCCATGTGGGGAATGCGGGTGAGCGTCAGGGCGAAATTGCCGCTCCAGGCGAATTCGATCTTGGCATTGGCGAGCTGCGGGAAGGTCTTCAGCATGTTCGGGCGGATGACGCCGGTGAGGTTTGCCGGATCCTGGCCGCCATAGCCGATGCCGCCGCCGTAGAGCAGCCGGTTGTCGGCGGTCCGGCGGTAGTAGTCGAGCACGTAATTGGCATCCTCGACGCAGTAGTTGGCCGGAAGCATATCCTCGATCAGCTTGGCATCGAGCGGCTCGGTCGCCATGACCTGGCTGGAGACCGGCATCATCTTGTCGGTGATCTTCGGCAACATCTGCCCGAGATAGGCATTGCCGCAGACCAGCACGTATTTCGCCTTCACCGAACCCTTGGCCGTGCGCACGACCGAATTTGCGGCGATGTCGACGCCGGTGACACGGCTGTTTTCAAAGATCCGTCCGCCGAGGCTCTCAACCGCGGCGGCTTCGCCGAGAACGAGGTTGAGTGGATGGATATGGCCGCCGAGCCGATCGATCATGCCACCGACATAGCGGTCAGACTTCACATATTTGCCGACCTCGGCCTTCGAGACCATTTCAAGACCGGTATGGCCATGCTTTTCCCAATGGGCCTTCACATGCGCCATCTCGCGCACCTGTTTGTCCGTGAAGGCGGCGAAGAAGCCGCCGTCGACGAGGTCGCACTTGATGTCGTACTTCGCCACCCGCTCGCGGATGATCTGGCCGCCTTCAAGCGACATCTCGCCGAGGCGCTGCGCCTTGTCGGGGCCGTAGCGCCGGGCGATGGTCTCGAGATCGCGGCTGTAGCCGTTGACGATCTGCCCACCATTCCGACCCGAGGCGCCGAAGCCGATCCGTTCGCCTTCCAACACGACGACGGAGAAACCGTTTTCGGCGAGCTGGAGGGCGGCCGAAATGCCGGTGAAGCCGGCGCCGATCACGCAGACGTCGGCTTGCGTCTCGCCTTCGAGGTGCGCGCGCACTGTCTTGTCGTTGGCTGAATGGGCATACCAGGAAGGGGCATGGCCCGGATTGGTCTTGGAAGTGTTGTTCTTCTCGCTCATGTCACACCGTCCTGATATAGGCGTCGTATTCAACGTCGGTCACGCGCAGCGCAAATTCCGACAGTTCCTGATGCTTGCAGGCCGCATAGAGGCCTCGATATTGCGGACCGAGCGCCGCATATGCGAAGCTCGACTTGGCAAAACGCTGCAGTGCGTAGTCCCAATTGGTCGGCAGCGGCTCGTGGCTGATGGCGTGCTCGTCGCCGGAGATCGCGCCACCCGGCGAGGTTTTTTCCTTCATGCCGGCAAGGGCCGCCGAAAGGATCATGGCGATGACCAGATAGGGATTGGTGTCGGCGCCGGCGACGCGGTGCTCGATGCGGGTTGCCGGCCTGGATGCGGTGATGACACGCACGGCCGCCGAGCGGTTATCGAAGCCCCAGGAGGCATAGGTCGGAGCGTGTTCGGAAGGCGTCAGGCGGCGATAGGAGTTCTGGTGCGGGGCGAAGACCGCCATGCTCTCGCCCATCGCTTCCAGCAGTCCGCCCACGGAATGCATCAGGCTCTCGGCCGGGCCGTCCTCGCCGACGTAGATATTGCGGCCGTTCTCGTCGAGAACGGAGAAATGCACATGCATGCCGCTGCCGGCCTGGGTGCCGTAGGGCTTGGCCATGAAGGTGGCGTCGAGGTCATTGCAGCGGGCGACGCCCTTGACGATCCTCTTCAGCAGCACTGCGTAGTCGGCTGCCGCGAGTGCATCCGGCACGTGGTTGAGGTTGATCTCGTACTGGCCCGGACCGTTTTCGCGCAGTGTCGTATCGGCCGGCACGTTCTGGGCTCTGGCCGCCGCCGAAATACCGTAGAAGACCTCCTCGAAATCCTGGAGTTCGGAGATCGAGAGCACCTGAGTCTGGCCGGTATGCCAACGCCCGTCGCGGGTATTGGGCGGACGCACCGGATCGAGTGCCGAGCGTACCGGGTCGATGAGGTAGAATTCCAGCTCGGTTGCGACCACGGGAGTGAGCTTCAGCTTCTTGTAGCGTTCCAGCACATTGGCGAGCACTTGCCGGGGATCGGCATAGAAGCCGGTTCCGTCGGTATTCTTCATTTGCAGCAACACCTGCGCAGTCGGGCGCGACAGCCATGTGACGCGCGACAGCGTGCCCGGAACAGGGAAGCAGATGCCGTCCGGGTCGCCGGTTCCCTCGGCAAGGCCGGCTGAATTGACGTCGCGTCCCCAGACGTCGAGTGCATAGACCGAGCGCGGGATGGCCATGCCCTTGGTCAGCACGTCTATCGCCCGTTCGCGGGGAATCCATTTTCCTCGCGGCACGCCGTTGACGTCTATCACGAAGGCTTCGAGAACCTCGATATCGGGGTTCTCGGCAAAAAAGGAATTGGCGTGATTTTCAAAATCCATATGACACCGGAAAATTGCTCAACAATCTGATATATCGGCACGAAAACGTGCCGCGCAAAACAGTACACCGCTAACGGTGGCTGACCTTCGCGTTATAGATCAAGAAGCGAGCCATGTGCCTTGCCAGTGTCTGCGAACCCCTCGACCGGTGGCACATCGCGTGTGCCCGTTGTTATCCGGTCCGCCGCCTGCAGGAGCGGCTTTTAGTCGAATGACCGAAAATGACCATAGCACCGAATTTTCGCCATTTCCACCCCCCACGGGGGGAGAGGCGCTGCGAGCAGTGCTCCCTCCCTTGTTTTCAGGGATTGAAGCGGTCTGGACGATAGGCGGAGATGTCGAGGAAGGGTTTCTCGCCCGTCACCGCCTCGGCGATCAGCCGGCCGGTCACGGGGCCGAGTGTCAACCCGTGATGGGCATGGCCGAAGGCGAACCACAGACCGTCGTGGCGGGGAGCCTTTCCAATCACCGGCATCATGTCCACCGTGCAAGGGCGGGCCCCCATCCAGGGCTCCGGATCGAGCCGTTCGCCGAGCGGGAAGATGGTGCGCGCCACTTTCTCGGCACGGTCGAGCTGCACGGGCGACTTCGGCGCGTCGCGACGCGCGAACTCCGCGCCGGTCGTCAGCCTTATACCCTTGTTCATCGGCGCGAGGAAATAGCCACGCTCGTTGTCCATCGTCCAGTTGTTGAGCTTGGCGTCACCGGCAGGCGCGTAGTGCATGTGATAGCCGCGCTTGACGCCGAGAAGGAAGCGATAGCCGAAACGCTTGGTGACTTCCTCCGACCATGGTCCCATGGCCACGACGACATCCTCCCCCTCGATCACGCCCTCGCTGGTCGTCACCTGCCAGCCATTGCCGCCGGAACGCGGCGAAAGGCTTGTCGCGTCGCCCTTGACGAATCGTCCGCCGAGGCTCTCGAACAGCTTCAGATAAGCCATCGTCAGGGCATGCGGGTCGAGCACCGACCACGGATCGGACCATTTCAGCGCGCCAGTGAAGCCGCCCTTGAGATAAGGTTCCTCAGTCGCAAGCTCTGCTGCCGAAAGCATGCTGTAGGTGACGCCGTATTCCTTCGCGAGCCTTTCGGCTTCGGCGAATTCGGCATCGCGCTTGCCGTCCGTGCGGAAGACTTCCATCCATCCCCTCTTGCGGATCAGGTGCTCGGCATGAGCGGCCTCGATCAGCACGTTGTGCTCGGAAATGGAGTTTTCGATCAGTGGTGCGTAGGCGCGCGCGATGGCCTCGTGCCGTGAGGCATTCGAATTCCACCAGTATTTGGCGAGGAAGGGTACGAGCTTCAGCATCGCGCCGACATGGTAATGGGCGTCGATGCGATTGTTGAGCCCGTAACGCAAGATGAGGCCGAGTTGCTGCGGAAAGCCGTAAGGCACCACCCCTTCGCGCTGGATGAGGCCGGCATTGCCGAAGGATGTTTCTTCGCCTGCACCTCGTCTGTCGATCAGAACCACCGATTTGCCGCGACGGGCGAGATGGATTGCGGTTGACACGCCGATGATTCCGGCGCCAAGGACGATGGCATCTGCAGACATTTTTTGTTGAATTCCATTCATGTGTTGGTCTGGGGCGAAGATGCTATCGCGGATGCTGCGGCGCAAATGAAAAATCGTCACTTTCAGCGAATCGCGCAAAGCGTTGCAAAAATGCGTGCCTGCCGTTCCGTCCCCGGCGTCCCTGCATATGTTCGCGTGATGTTGAGAAATTCAGGATGCAACCCTGTGAATGCTGGCGCTTCGCAGCGGTATGTCAGCGCCGCCGGCGAAAGAGGGACGGGCTCCTGAGGGCCAGACCGGACGAGCCCAGGCAGGCTATTTCGCAAATGGATCGACATCCACGAAAGCTGCGGTTAAAGACCGATAGCCCGAGAAGATCTGCACTCCCTTTGTTGGCGGATTGCATGTGATGTCAGGAAGGGTGATTATTCAGGGGACAACCTCCGATGGAAGGGGCTTTTTTGGTTGATCGCGGTTCAAGAGTAGATCAGACAACGATCTCTGCCGATGCCCCGGAATGCCGTTCATGATGGTCCCTGTGTATGCAATCAATCTTGATCGTTCCGTTGATCGCTGGAAGCGATTGCGCGAGCAGGCCGAGCATTTGAATATCAACCTCACACGTGTGCCGGCAGTAGACGGTTCGGCGATTGCCCCGGAGCTGCGCGAAGACGTTCGCCATGATCGCTTTCGCCGGTTCAACGGACGGCCCGTCCTGGCCGGCGAGTACGGCTGCTATCGAAGCCATCTGAAGGCACTTGAACTCTTTCTGGCGAGCAGCGCAGAGGCAGCGCTCGTCGTGGAAGACGATATCGAACTGGTACCCGACCTGACGGGCAGGGCTGCGGCCATTCTCCGCGCCGTGCCGGGTGCGGATGTCGTGAAGCTCATCAACCATCGGGCCCGGTGGTTTATTCGCAAGGCAACCAGCGATCTAGGCGACGAGATCGGTCGCTGCCTGCATGGGCCACAAGGTTCGGCGGCCTGTTACCTCGTGACCCGTGCGGGGGCCGAGAAGCTGCTCGATGCAATCTCGATCATGGAATTCCCTTACGATGTTGCGATAGAGCGAGGCTGGTCGACGGGGGTGGCGATCTATACGGTCAGGGAGAACGTCGTGACGCTCGGTCCGTGGAAGGATGTGACGGAAATCGCCGACAGGCGCCAATACAGGGCGGTCAAGATAACCGGACCCCGTCGAATTTTCACTCATGTTTTTCGGGCGGGCGACTATGTGCGTCGCATCGCTTATGCGCTGAGGAGCATCATTCGGGCATGAAGATCATGAAAATTCCGGCCGTTGAAAGCGACTGGCGTTTGGCCGTCAGCGGTGGCGTTCTGTGGTTGCTTGCGATTTCGGCTCCGCTTGTTGAAACCGACGCCTACCGTTATGCGGTTTTGGCTCTTGCCATCGGCGCGCTGCTGACGTCGAGGGTCGTTCATCATCGCAGACTGGACTGGCTCGCCTGGCTATGCATCGGCTGGGCCGTTTACGCTGCAGGGCGTTTCCTGGGAATCTATCTGTTTACAGCCACGCATGACCGGGGATCGTCCGAATTTCTTTACATTTTCCCGGTCTTCTTCCCCGTTCTCGGTCTGGCTCTCTGGCTCTATCGCGCCTATATCGAACGGGTATTGGCGGTTTTCTTCGCCGTGGCGCTGCTCCTGCTGCTCGTGACGACACAATATGGATTGGTGATCGCCGGCGAACGCGCCAGCCCGTTACTGCACAATAATTCAATCCATGGCTCAGTCGGTGCCGGGATGGTGATGATCGGTGCCTTCTACTGGCTCATGTACTATGTCGAGAAGGGCCATTTGCGCTCATGGCTCGCCAGATGGGCGATGGTTGCGGCATCCTTGGTCATTGCTCTTTGCCTGTTCAACATCTACGGCGCCAAGTCCAAGGGGGTCTGGCTGGCCGTGAGCTTCGCCCTGCCGTTCATGTGTTTGTCCGTACTTTTCTATATGAATCGGAAGGTTGGATTGATCCTTGCCGCGACCGTGGCTGCGGCGGTCGCATTCGGGATCTACAGTGTAAAGGACAATCTGTGGCAGACAGCGGGACCGACGATTACGGCCTTTTCCGCGATGCTGGATCATGATCTCAGGGGGGACTACATCAACAATGTGCTGACCGATACGATCCAGTCTGAGGCAACGCCGCCTTCGATGAACCAGAGGCTCCGTCTTTGGTCGAATGCCTGGGAGATTGTGACCTCCACGCCGGCATTCGGAGCCGGAAGTAGCTGGCTGCGCCTGTGGCAGACGACGCGGTATCCCGATGTCGGTTACGATTTGCTGCACAATGGCTATCTGGAAGTCGCTGTCCGTTACGGTCTGTTCGGCCTTACGATTTTCGCGGTGATGCTCGCCGCCTTCCTTCACCGGGCCTATAAGGCATACGCACTCGGCTTGATCAGCAGAAGTGCGTTCCTGTGCTATGTGGCACTGATCGGATTCTTCCTTGTCACGCTTTTGAGCAATTCCAACAACCGGCTGGCCATCGGTGAATCATTCTTCTTAATGGTCGGAGCGGTGGCGTTTTACTGCACCGAACATCTTTCAAGACATGCGCAGGGTCGACCCGCTTGACTCACGCGGAGCTGTCGAACAACGGGACGAATTGCAGATGCCGAACGATGTCATTGATATAGATGCGATGCGGTCGTCGGCGCAAACCGTGCTTGTCACTGGTGCCTTCGGGTTTGTAGGAACCGAACTCTTGGGTCATCTCACGTCGGCGGGTTACAAGGTCATCGCTGCTTCGCGTTCTCCAGCAAAGTTGCATGGGGGGGGTGAGAGTGTTGTGCTTCCTTCACCGGAGGCCGCCACGGATCTGGAATTCGATAGATTGCTATCCGGCGTAGATCATGTTGTACATCTTGCAGGCATTGCCCACACGCAATTGAAGCAGGGCGATGCGGCTGCTGCCTATCACAACGCCAATTTTCTGCTTACGGAACGACTGGCGAAAGCTGCTGCGCGCTCTATCTCCGGAAAATTTGTCTTCGTGTCATCGATCCGCGCGCAATGCGGAGGTATCCATAGCGGTGTAGCTCTCGAGACTGACAGACCGTACCCGACGGACGACTATGGCCGGACCAAACTGCAAGCGGAGAATGCAATTGCAACGATCCTGGTCGGCGGAAATTTTTCGATCCTGCGTCCCGTGCTTGTCTATGGTGCCGGAGTCAGAGGCAACATGGGCACCCTCATCAGGCTGGCGAAGCTGCCACTGCCATTGCCGTTCGCAAGCTTGAGGGCAAGGCGTTCGCTGCTTAGCCGTTCTTCGTTGTGCAGGGCGATCCTGCATTGTCTGCACGAGCCGGCGACAGATCGAGGCACGTTCATCGTAGCGGACAAGAAGCCGCTGACGCCACCGGAAATTATTACCGCCCTTCGCGCCGGTCTTGGCGGGGGACCTGGCCTGTTTCATTGTCCACCGGCGCTTCTTGGGGCGATCGCAAAACTGCTGATGCAAAGTAGCCGCTGGGAGACCCTGAGCAATGACTCGGTGGCCTGTTCGCGAGCTCTAGAGGCAACCGGCTGGAGGCCCGTCGAAGACCCTTTCTCCGAGATCCAATTGGCAGTCAAGTACCTGCAAAAATGAGCGATTTTGGCTTGAGAGGCCCGGATACATCCAAATGCGTTTCCCGCAGGGCGTGCCGACTGCTCGCGCTTGCATGTCTCATGACATGCGGCTAAAGCAATCTCGGGCTTCTCAAAGAGAAATGTACCAGCGCTCTGCTGAGAGATATCAATGACCATGCAGCCGAATGAAGAACCAGTGTCGAAGCGTGTCTTTGATTTCATCGTAGCTCTTCTGGCGATTGCGGTTTTTTCTGTGCCGATGCTTGTGATTGCAGTTGCCGTACGTTTGACGTCGCCTGGACCGGCACTTTATTGGTCGGACCGCATCGGCCGTGGCAACCGTAGGTTTTCGATGCCGAAGTTTCGCAGCATGCGCACGGATACACCCGCTGTCGCTACGCATCTTCTGGACAATCCAGGTGCATATCTGACGCCGATCGGGTCTTTCTTGCGCAAGACCAGCCTTGATGAACTACCGCAATTGTGGTGCATACTGATTGGTGACATGAGTCTGGTGGGACCTCGTCCGGCTTTGTTCAACCAGGACGAACTAATCGCAATGCGCACCGAACGTGGAGTGCACGTTTTGTCACCGGGTCTCACGGGATGGGCACAGATAAACGGTCGGGACGAGTTGCCGATTCCGGAAAAGGTGCGGTTCGACGAGGAATATCTTCTGAAGCGTTCGTTTGCGCTCGATCTGCGGATTCTGGTTTTGACGGCGATGAAGGTGATAGGCGGGCAAGGCGTTGTTCATTGAGCACGTGAGAATCGTGAAAGGCAGCTTGGCCGGCGTTATCAGAACAGCTTCCAATGATTGCAGGTAGAATTCTCAGGTGTGAAAGATGACCGATTTATCGTCGGGATCCTGCGGCTCAACGCGCGGACGCGTACCGGTTTGGATTCTTGGCCCGAAGCGTAGAAACAAAGATGCCTAAAAGCAAGTATACGGCCCACCTCCTTGCGATGCCAAGGATAGCCAAACGCCTCGTCGCACTGCTTGTAGATGCAAGCCTGTGTGTATTGACCGTATGGTTTGCATATTACCTGCGGCTCGATGAGTGGTTGCCGCTCAGTGGCATCATGTGGGCACCTGTTGTCGTATCACTTGCCCTCGCGATCCCAATTTTCATTGCGATGGGTCTCTATCGGGCAATCTTTCGCTATGCCGGCCTCTCGGCCTTCGTCACGGTTATTCAGGCAGTGGCGATCTACGGCATAGCCTACATGACGATTTTTACAGCGGTAAGCGTCCCCGGCGTTCCGCGCACCATCGGCATCTTGCAGCCGCTTCTCCTGCTGATTGCCGTTGGGCTCTCGCGGATGGGCGTGCGCTATTGGCTCGGTGACGCCTATCGGAACATTCTGCGCAGCAATCAACGCGCCAAGGTGTTGATCTACGGAGCCGGCTCTGCGGGACGGCAACTGGCTGCGGCGCTTACCGACAGTACGGAACTCAAGGTCTTCGGCTATCTCGACGACGATGTGCGCCTGCAGGGAAATATAATGGGAGGACTGCCCATTTACAGCCCAAAGGAATTGCCCGAACTGGTGGAAGCCGCCGGTATTCGCGATGTCTTGCTCGCTATGCCTTCGGCCAGCAGACAGCGGCGCAACGAGATCCTGGACGAAATCGGCAAGGCCAAGGTCACGATCCGTACGGTGCCTGACCTGACGGCGCTGGCGCAGGGCCATATTACAGTTTCGGCACTGCGCGAACTGGAGATCGAGGATTTGCTGGGCCGTGATGCAATCGCTCCCCACCCGAACCTCCTCGACAAGAATATTCGCGGAAAGATGGTCCTGGTCACGGGTGCCGGCGGCTCGATCGGCAGCGAACTGTGCCGACAAATCCTCGCCAATTCACCGGCAGGCCTTGTGCTCGTGGAAAAAAGTGAAATCGCGCTCTATAATATTCATGCAGAACTCCTGAAAATCGCGGAAAAATCCGCCGGCGCTGATGTTCCGATCGTGCCCCTTCTCGGCAATGTCTCCGACAGACATCGATTGCGCCAGATCCTCGAGACGTGGAAGCCGCATACCTTCTACCATGCTGCCGCCTACAAACATGTTCCGATCGTCGAGCACAATGCCGGCGAGGGCATGAAGAACAATGTAGTTGGGACACTAACGGCGGCGGTCGCGGCGCAGGAGTGTGGAGTGTCTGATTTTGTCCTGATCAGCACCGACAAGGCCGTGAGACCGACGAACATCATGGGCGCCAGCAAACGGATTGCGGAGATGGTGTTGCAGGCACTGGCGGCGGCCAGCGGCGAAGCGGAGAAGAAGACGAATTTCACAATCGTCCGGTTCGGCAATGTCCTGGGGTCGTCGGGGTCCGTTGTCCCTCTCTTCCGACGGCAGATTCACGATGGTGGCCCGATAACGCTGACCCACGCCGAGATTACGCGCTATTTTATGACGATTCAGGAGGCTGCCCAGCTCGTTATTCAGGCCGGGGCCATGTCGAAGGGCGGGGATGTCTTTCTGCTGGACATGGGGGAGCCGGTGAAAATCATAGATCTGGCCCGCCGGATGGTCGAACTGTCGGGTCTGGCAATCAAGGACGAGGCAAACCCTGACGGAGACATCGAGATCTTGATCACGGGCCTCCGCCCGGGGGAGAAGCTGTATGAGGAGCTTCTGATCGGCGATTGCGCCGAACCCACGGAGCATCCACGGATCATGAAGGGATTTGAGGACTTCTTGCCTTGGAACGAACTGATGGAAAGCCTTGAAGCGCTGCGGAATTCCCTGAACATAAATGACATGGAAACCGCTCGCAGTCTTCTGAAAGAGCTTGTTACCGGATACGAGCCAGGTGGAGAATCCGTCCACCTCGGGGTAAGATCGCCAAACAGCGTCAACAGAGTATCATCGGCTCTTTCTTCCACCGACGACTGCTCGGTTGTTTCGTCCGTGAATTGAGACATGTGCACGTGTTGAATGAAATGCCTCGCCGGAATGAGTGTTCGTAGACGACGCTTGAACCAACAGGTCAATGGGCCCGGCCGAATTTGGTGAGGCTGCAGCATGATTGAGGTTCCGTACTGCGTTCATCACACCGTCAGAAAGGAATTATGTTGTTGACATTGCATGATGTTGTTTGTCTAGGAGCCAACAGGGCTCTCCAGCATAATCCGGACCTATAGGTTCTCAATCGCCCATGGAATTCGCAGAATGAAAATTGCAGTCGCCGGTCTTGGTTATGTCGGACTCGCAAACGCGGTCCTTCTTTCTCAGAACAATGAAGTCGTTGCCGTCGACATATCGGCCGAAAAAGTCGATGCGTTGAACCGGAGGGTTTCGCCGATTGCCGATGCAGAAATTGAAGAATATCTGCTGAAGGGCACTTTGAAACTGCGCGCGACGCTTGAGCCCAGCGAGGCCTACACTGGAGCGCAATTCGTTATCATCGCGACGCCGACCAATTACGATCCACGAACGAACCATTTCGACACGAGTGCAGTCGAAGCGGCGATCCGTACAGCCCTTTCGTATAATTGCGATGCCACCATCGTTATTAAATCGACCATTCCGGTGGGTTATACCGCCGAGATTAGGCAGAAACTCGATTGCTCGAATATCATTTTTTCACCGGAGTTTCTGCGTGAGGGCACCGCACTCTACGACAATCTGCATCCATCGAGGATCGTTGTTGGTGAGCGCTCGGAGCGTGCAAAAACATTCGCGAACCTGCTGCGGGAAGGTGCTGTCAAAAAGGATATTCCCGTACTCCTGACGGGATTGAGTGAAGCAGAAGCGATCAAGCTTTTCGCGAATACTTTTCTCGCAATGCGCGTTGCCTATTTCAATGAACTAGACAGCTATGCGGTCACTCATGGCTTGGATACGGGCGAGATCATAAATGGTGTTTGCCTCGACCCGCGCGTTGGCAACCATTATAACAATCCCTCATTTGGCTATGGCGGTTATTGCCTTCCCAAGGATACCAAGCAGCTCCTCGCGAACTATCGTGATGTGCCACAAACCCTTATAAAAGCTATTGTCTCCGCCAACTCGACACGCAAGGATTTCATTGCGGATAGCGTCATCCGGCGAAATCCCCGCGTCGTCGGCATATACCGGCTCACGATGAAAACGAGTTCCGACAACTTTCGCGACTCTTCCGTTCAGGGCGTCATGAAGCGCATTCGGGCGCGCGGAATTGAAATCCTTGTCTACGAACCAAGCCTCAAAGATTCTGAATTCTTCGGATCCCGTGTCGTTCGCGATCTGCATGAGTTTAAGGAAGCGTGCGACATCATTGTAGCCAATCGCCTTGAGCGTGAGTTGTCCGACGTCTTGGACAAGGTCTATACGCGCGACATTGTTGATTTCCACTGAGAGTTGACCCGGCGCAGCCAGATATTTCCATTGAGAATTGACCCATGTTTCAACCGTCCCTCGCATGTTTTCAGCGGGGGCTCTGGAGTGATCGACATGGCGTTACT
>Ga0172380_10004278_pt1 | contig 18516 bp, 12 predicted proteins | sample Leawe162metaG_FD_119747 | JGI IMG/M metagenome (GOLD analysis project Ga0172380, IMG submission 119747) | Leachate microbial communities from a municipal landfill in Southern Ontario, Canada - Leachate well 162 metaG | ecosystem: Engineered > Solid waste > Landfill > Unclassified | place... | reverse complement strand
TGGTGAGGGTGGAGATAGATATTTTGGCGGAGGAAAAGTCAGACGTATTATCTGGATATCAACAAATGGAGGTGTCAATTGGGGCTTTCAACAACCCGATACAAGTATTGCGAAATTTTTTATAGGAATAGATTTTGTGAATAAAGATACCGGCTGGAGCAGCTGGATTCGCACTAACAACGGCGGCGGTCCCGTAATATACCCCACGTACATTGACAGCAATTCAGCAGTGATTCCCTCAGATTATGTACTGAAACAAAACTATCCCAATCCCTTCAATCCTTCAACAACAATAGAATTCTCACTGCCAAAGGACTCATACGTCAAAATGAAAATAACCGATATCTCCGGCAGGACTGTCTTCTGGGTTATCTACGACATGCTCCTTTACTCCGGCTTGCACAGGTTCAAAATAACAGACTTCTCCCGCCTCAGCCTCCCAAGCGGCGTCTATTTCTACCGTCTCGAAGCACGCGAAAAAAACAACGGCAAAACATACTTCACCCCTTCACGTAAAATGCTCTACATAAAATAATAACAATAAATCACATATTTTCTTTCCGTCTCTTTCACGCGGGCAACAAATAAAATTCTTTATCCGTGGAAACCTGTCTGCCTTCACTTGGGCAGATCCGTCTAATCCGTGAAAATCTGCCTGCCTGCAGCAGGCAGGCGTTCTATTTTCTAATCTGTATTCTATTTTCCAATCCGTATACATGCTGCAGGTTTACCTGTAGGCAGGCGTTCTATTTTCTATCAGTGTAAACCTGACTGCCAAGGGCAGTTCATAACAAATCAGCTCTTTCTGTGTGCCCTCTTTTGCTCTTCTCTCTTTCCCGCGGGCAACAAATAAAGGTTTTATCCGCGTTCATCCGTCTAATCAGTGAAAATCTGCCTGCCTGCTGCAGGCAGGCGTTCTATTTTCTATCAGTGAAAATCATAATTCATCCGCTCTTTCTGTGTGCCCTCTTCTTTAATCTTTTAAAACCATAAAATGATCTTCTAAATCCGCGTCCATCCGCCTAATCCGTGAAAATCAGCGTTCTATTTTCTATCAGTGAAAATCATAATTCATCCGCTCTTTTCTGTTTGCGTGCCTGCCTGCAGCAGGCAGGCGCTTTTCTTTTTCCCAAATAATGATAGTTCTAAAGAAAAACCTTGAATATAGAATTTCTTTCGCTTAGTTTTAATTAGAAATTTACTGAATTTCAAATTCCTCATCTTATGATACGTAGAATTGCTGTCATCGCTATATTGATTATCGGTAGTACTGTGCTCTCCGGTTTCAGCCAGTTTAACTGGTCAACAGCAGGACTCGAAGGCGGTGTTATAAAAAGCATGTGCATAAAGAGCGACGGGGTTTTATACGCAGGAACACAAAGAGGTGTTTATATCTCCATTGACCTCGGCTCCTCCTGGTTTAAAGGAAATTCAAATCTTGACCAGTTTGGAATAAACTCTGTCATTTTTGTAAATTTTATGGTGTTCGCAGTTACTGATAATGGTGACTTCTATGTATCCTATGATAACGGCTATAATTTCTCTCTTCGAAGTTCCGGGTATAACTTTAAAACACTTTGTACGTTCAATCAGACTATCTATGCAGGGCTTGGGAGTAGTTCTAATAATTCAGGAATAATCCGCACTACAAACTTCGGCGTAAACTGGATGCAAACAAACTTGCCGGGTGATATTATCGTAAACGAGATTATCACAGATGATGTCGCACTTTATGCAGCCACAAATAACGGCGTTTATATTTCGTCGCCTGTTGATACAAGCTGGACAAAGTATGATAATGGCATTCCTGCAGATACAAAAGTTTTCTCTCTGAAAAAAAGCGGGTTAGTTATTCTCGCCGCAACCAATCGCGGTATTTATCGCTCTGCTGATAACGGCTCTTCGTGGAACCCTGCAAACAATGGACTCACTACGGGAATACCTTTTTTTGCTGTTACAATTCAGGGCGCCAATGCTTATACATGCCAGTTTGGAAAAGGAGTTTATAAATCTTCAAACTATGGTGATAATTGGTTTCCCGTTCAAAACGGTTTAAAAGATAATATGATTTCCTGCTTCGGTGTTTATAACTCTTATCTGTTCGCGGGCTCAGCAGGCGGCGGTATGTACCTTACAGTTGATAATGGTGTATCGTGGTTTACTAAAAATACAGGTATCGAAGCTCATACAGTTCATGCTATGCATAACATTGGCAGCACCATGTATATCGGCACTCAGGGCGGCGGCGTCTTTAGAAGTCTGAATGGCAATTGGGCTGCTTCAAACGACCAGCTTGAAAATACTGTTGTATATTGCTTTGCCGAAGCCGGTGGCTATCTCTTTTCGGGTACTTATGGAGGTGTCTTTAGAACCGTATCGGGTGTGCCGTGGGAAGCTGTTAATTCGGGACTTGCTGATTCTGTTGTTTTATCTTTAAATTATAACGGCTCTTATCTTTTTGCCGGAACTCTAAACGGTGGTATTTACAGGTCCTCAAATCTCGGAGCCATGTGGACAAAACTGTCAGGTATTATTCTTAATGATACAGTATTCTCTTTAGCAAATATCGGATCTGTTGTTTATGCTTCTACTAAACGTAATGGCTTCGTAAAAAGTCTTGACAATGGCGATACATGGCAGGCAATTAATGCGGGTTTTTATGAACCCCCGCATACATTGTCTCTGGCAGTACTTAACAATAACGAACTTTATTCGGGTGTTTTTTTCAGCACAGTTTTTAATGGAGTTTTCAAATTTAACACGTTCAACACCTGGCAGTGGATTAGCAACCCCATAAATGAACCTTGCTATTTTGTATATACATTTCTAAACAATATAGTTGCTTCTTTTTATAATTACAACGGGGGGACTATACGGCTTTCAACAAATCATGGCGCGAACTGGACATTAATCTCTCCTTATACTTCTAACTGGGGAAAAAATAGCGACGTGAAATGTTTGCGTGCCTTTGAAACTCATCTGTATGCAGGTACAACAAGAAAATCTCTCTGGAGAATTCCTCTCTCACAAATTGTTTCCACAGAAACTATTTCCGAAGTCCTCCCAAAAGATTTCAAACTCGGGCAGAACTATCCAAATCCTTTTAATCCCGTAACTAACATTCCGTTTGAACTGAAGGAGTCATCTCACGTACTTCTAAAAGTATATGATGTAAACGGACGCTTGGTAAAAGAACTCATTAATGAGAACCGGGGCGCAGGAAAATACATTGCCGATTTTGACGGCAGCGGGTTTTCCTCAGGCGTTTACTTTTATCGTATCGCGGCTCATGGCACCACAAACAACTTCACCCAAACCAAAAATATGTTATTGCTAAAATAATTTCCCATTTTTCACTTGACTTTTCTAAAAAACAATTATAGATTGCATATATAATAGAAAGAGCAATATATATCGTATATTTTCTGTTACTATGGCAATAAAACCGCATAATATCTTACAAATTACTGTAAAAACAGTAAAATCTTTCAATCCACAATAATAGTCCAATAAAAGTACGATAATCACACGTTATTAGTACGTTCCAAATGACTTTTTCTTCCGTATCCCACCCGTATCTCACCCGTATCCCGCCCGTCTTTCACCAGTACAAAGCACCCCTCTCAATTCTTTTTCTTAAATCAGTGGTCATCATAATAAATCCGTTCTTTCAGCGTGCGCTCTTCTTTAATCTTTAAAAGCAATAAAAAAGATTCTCTAAATCCGCGTTCATCCGCCTAATCCGTAATCATCCGCGTTCTATTGTTTAAAGATTCTTCTTTCTTTCCCTCTCTTTCTCGCGGGCAATAAATCAAGGTTTTTATCCGCGCCCATCCGCCTAATCCGTGCAAATCTGCCTGCCTGCAGCAGGCAGGCGTTCTATTTTTATAACCCGCGTTCCAATCTCTATCAGTGAAAACCTGACTGCTGAAGGCAGTTCATAATAAATCTGCTTTTTCAGTGTGCGTTCTTCTTTAGTCTTTCTTTAATCTTCTTTTCCGCCCTTCTTCTCTACAAATGATTTTCAATTGATTTTATTCTATAAAAAATTGATATTTAATAATATCATTAATTTAAATACATTAAAGATAGCCGGATTTATATCACTTTTATTAATAAAATAGTTTAACGATGAACTCAGGGAAAAAAGTAATCTGGCTTTTATTGTTTTTTGCTCTTTCTAAAATAATTTTAGCCGAAAATTCTCCTCAACTTCTTAGCAAGTGGATTAATTATACAGACCTAAAGAACGTTGTTTCAATTTCTTATGACAGGTCGGCGCCTTATGCTTATTGCGCAACTACGGGCGGGCTTTATGTTGTTGACCTGAACCAGAGAACTGTTGTTAAAAAATACACGAATATAGACGGACTATTAAACAACAGCCTTACCTCTGTTTATGTGGATTCACTTGACAGGCTCTGGATAGGTGCTGCGGACGGCTCTATTGTTATTCATGAATTTTCGACCGGAAAATTCAGATATATTTACGACATTAAAAACTCAAGCGAGAACAACAAATCAATAAATGATTTCATACAGTACGGGAGCAGTATGTTTATCGCGACGGGCTACGGTATTCAAAAAATATCCGTTGCTAATTTAAATTTTCTTGATGCACCTTACTATACTCTCGGTACGTTTACCACAAAGTCGAACGTCCTAACTCTTTCAGTAAAAAATGACAGCCTATATGCGGGAACAGCCGTTGGCATTGCTTATGCGAGGATATTAAATAATAATCTTAACAATCCGGCTTCGTGGGAAAATTATTATTCTGCTCCATTTGGACTGAACGTTAAATCTTCGGAAGTAGTCGGCACAAAAGTTTTTTTCGGTTCTGAAACCGGTATGGGCTATTTTGAAAACGGTATCATGGTGACAAATCCCAACCCTGTCACCACAGGTAAGAACATAAGAGATATTCGAAGAGGCGGAAACAGTTTGTATTATATCGTTAATGATGTAATTTATGTGTCCGCTGTTGACAATCTTACTACGGGCAGTATTTATGGTCCTTCCGATTTATATCTTTCGCTGGGTGTGGATAAGTCTGGAAATCCGCTTGCGGGTGTTTCAGAAAAAGGTTTAATGATGGGGTCAGGAAGCGGGTCTTTCGTTTATGTTTATCCTGATTGCCCGAACAGAAATTCATTTGATAATATTTCAATCGACGGCAGTGGCGTGCTTTGGGCTGCGGGCGGACAGACGGATGCCGGGTTCTATAAATTCGACGGCATTAAATGGGATTCTTATACAACAGCAACACATCCGGAGATCGGTAACAGCAACTGGTTCAGAAGAATTGTTGCGGGAGAAAGCAAGGTCTGGGCGCTTAGCTTCGGCGGAGGGGCAACGCTGGTAGAAGGTAATACTATAAGAAATTATAACACTTCAAACTCAGTACTTCCGGGAAGTGACGATCCGAATTTCTGCGTGCCGTTCGGCGGTGCGTTCGATAACTACGGCTATTTCTGGATGTCTTTCTTTAAAACAAATAATGCAACGGGGCTTTATAAGCATGTTGTCGATTCACTCTTTTTCCCGTACGCGAATCCCAGCATTATAAACAATACAAATTTTGGACAGGTTGCTATAGATAATTACAACACTAAATGGATAGAATCGATTGCTTTCCCGGGAGGGCTTTATTTCTTTAATGATAACGGCACTGATACGCTTTATTATGATGATGTATATGGTATTTATATTGCGAATGATTTTGCGGGAAACACTGTAACCGGGGTTATAGTTGATAAGAACAACGAGGTCTGGGTATCGACAAATAACGGAGTATTTATTATTCGAAATCCGCTTGCCGCAATACAAAATCCAAATCAGAAACCTGCACCTGAAAAGCTTGGTATAATTTCAGGAAACCTGAAGGTTCCTTTCACTGAAAATTCAAGATGCATAAGCATAGACGTATTAAACCAGAAATGGATAGGTACCGAGAATAACGGCGTATTTCATCTTTCAGCCGACGGCTCGACGTTGATAGAAACATTTAACGTAACAAACAGCCCGTTGCTTAGCAACCAGATTAATTCTATCGCAGTGAGCAATCAGGACGGACGGGCATACTTTGGAACGCTTAACGGGTTGTCATCCGTGCAGACTGACGCAATAGTACCGCTTAAGGAGTTTGATAAAATAATCTGTTCACCGAATCCGTTTGTTCTTCCGGCAAGAGTCAATCTTAAAATAGACGGCTTAATCGAAAACACCACCGTAAAAATTTTGTCAATCAGCGGAGACGTTATGGCAGAGTTTGAATCACCGGGCGGAAGGATTGCTTCATGGGACGGTAAGGACACCAAGGGGAAATATGTTCCTTCGGGGATTTACCTTGTTGTAGGCTTCGATAAAGACGGGAAGAAAGTCGGCAAAGGAAAGCTTGCCGTTGTTAAACAATAGCACGATGCTTGTTATTCCTGTTATAGATATTCATAACGAAAAATGCACACGTTGTTTTCAAGGGCATTTTGAGTCTTCCAATTTTTATTCGGATGACCCAGTAAAGGTTGCGCGTCTTTTCAGAAAAGAAAACTTTAAGTGTATTCACATAACCGACCTTGACGGCGCTATCGAGGGCGAAATGCAGAACTTCCCGATTATAAAAGAAATCTGTAATACGCTTGATGTACCAGTACAGCTTGGCGGCGGAATACGCGATTTTGAGACGGCGCAAAAAATCATAGAAGAGCTTGGTGTTTACCGCATAGTAATTGGCACGGCTGCAATAACACATCCCGGACTTATTGAGAAAATTATTTCTACATATTCTCCATCGAAGCTTGTAATCGGAATTGATGAAAAACTTAATAACGTTGTTACAAACGGATGGGTTAATTATGCTAACATAACACCTCTTGGGTTTGCCAAGATGATGGATGGGCTGGGCGTAAAAAGAATAATTTATCAGGATGTAACTCGTGTCGGCAATTGTACGGGACCTTTTATAGAAAGGCTTACGGAGATTGCAGAAAGTACGAACAACCTAAAAATAACAGCCGCGGGCGGTATCGGAGGATACTCACATCTGAAAATGCTTACCGACCTTAAAAACCCAAAGATAGATTCTGTAATGCTTTCGAAAGCTCTCTATGAAAACAAGTTTCCTTGTCAGGCTATCTGGAGAGACTCGGAGCGCGTTGATACCTCGCTTGAATTACCTAAAGTTAAAAGATGAAGCGGGGATATTTAATTTTATTCTTTGTTTTTATTCTTGCTTTATTTTTTGAAACAGGAATAGCACAAAACACAAAGTTTAAGATTGCGCGACTAAAATATTCCGGCGGCGGCGACTGGTATAACGACCCTTCTGCCGAGGTTAACATGATGACCTTTCTGAAAAGTAATACTACTATTGATGTTGATGAACCAAAATTTTATTCCGTTGATGTTGCATCAGATGATATTTTTAATTACCCCTTTATTCTTCTCACGGGACATGGCAACATCACCTTCTCGGACAGTGAAGTTAAAAGATTAAAGAAATATCTAGAAAACGGCGGGTTCATTTATGCTGATGATGATTACGGTATGGACGAATCATTCAGAAGAGAAATTAAGAAGGTGTTTCCAAACGATGAAATGAAGGAGCTTCCTTTTAATCATTCCATTTATACATCTCATTTTAATTTTCCAAAAGGGCTTCCTAAAATACACGAACATGATTCAAAACCGCCGCAAGGATTTGGTTACTGGATTAACGGTAGGCTGTGCGTGTATTATACATACGAGACAAACATCTCTGACGGCTGGGCTGACCCAAGAGAACATGACGACCCAAAAGAGAAAAGAGAAGAATCTTTTCAAATGGGAACGAACATTGTTGTTTATGTTTTGAGCAATTAAATCTCACTCCTCTTATCCCTCACTTTATAAAAATGGTCTCGTCTTTCCGCAAAGATATCGTTCTTTTCGTTAATATGTTTATCACGTGAAAGCTCCGGGTTTATTTTTATAAATGTAATTTCCTCTTTGTCTTTCGAGCCCCTTGCAAGATACTCTCCTTTGGGATTTAGTATAACGCTCTCTCCCGTAAACTCAAGACTTTTTTCTCCGTTAATATCTTTCCCGACTCTGTTTGCCGTGATTGTATAGACACGATTCTCAAGAGCCCGCGTAAACATTGCCGCCTGACAGTAAGGCATTACAAGGTTTGACGGATGGCAGATTATGTCTGCTCCCCTCAGTGCAAGCGACCTTGCTGCCTCGGGATAAATCCAGTCATAACAAATCATCATTCCTATTTTTACAAAACCAAACTTCTTGTTAAATATTTCATATACCCAGAACCCTGTGTTTCCGGGCTCGAAGAAGTCGCATTCGTCGTAAAAGAGATGCGTCTTTCTGTAAACCCTGAACTCTCCGTTAGGATATACCAGTATGGAAGAATTAAAATAGATTTCTTTGTTGTCTTCTTTTACGGATTCGCAAAAACCCGAAACTATATATGCGTCCTTTTCTTTACTGATTCTCTTGAGCATGCTGCAGAATTTTCCTGTGTCAGGATTTTCTGAAACATGTCTAAGCTCTTCCCTTTCACCGAACAAATATCCTGAGTTAGCCAGCTCGGGCAGTACCAGCAGGTCAAAGTCTTCCTTTGAAATAAGGTCGTTAACCTTTTCAAGATTCTTTTTAGGTTTTCCAAGTTCGGGTTTAAACTGTAAGTATCCGACTTTCATAACAATGGGTTTATAATTTTTATAATAAATTACTTGCAAGCTCTGCAAGTTCTGACCTTTCTCCTTTTTCAAGATTTACGTGTGCATAAAGCTTCTGTCCCTTGAAATGCTCTATTAAATAAGACAGCCCGTTCGATTCTGAATCAAGGTAAGGATGGTCTATCTGATATATGTCTCCGGTAAATACGATCTTTGTTCCTTCTCCAACCCTTGTTATAATCGTTTTAATTTCATGCGGAGTTAAATTCTGTGCTTCATCAACGATAAAGAAAATTCTCTGCAGACTTCTTCCTCTGATATAACTCAGCGGCTCTACAAGCAGTTTGTCTTCTTTGAGCATCGTGGAAATTGCCTGATGGTTTCTGTCTGTATCCGGATACTGGTCCTGTATTACCTTGAGGTTGTCCCATAGCGGCTGCATGTAGGGTGCCAGCTTGCTGTCCACATCACCGGGGAGATATCCGATATCTTTATTGCTCAGCGGTACGACAGGTCTTGCTACGTAAATCTGTCGGTATTCTTTCTTCACGCTTAGTGCCGATGCGAGTGCGAGAAGTGTTTTTCCTGTGCCTGCTTTACCTGTTATCGAAACAAGAGGTATGTTTTTATTTATTAGTGCATTCATAGCAAAGGTTTGCTCTGCGTTGCGCGGCATTATTCCGTAAGCAGGGTTTTTATCAATTCTTTCAATAAATTCTTTTGTTGGCGTAAGGTGTCCAAGCACAGAGCGGTTCTTGTTTCTTACAACATAAAACTTGTTCGGGTGAACTTCTCCCTTATCCTTTTTTATAACCTCGGTTGCGGGAATTTGAAAAGGAAGTGTATATATCTTGTTCAGCAGTTCGTCATCAAAGTCTTCAACAACCCCTTTGCCGCTGTACAGCTCATCAATACTGCCGATTCTGTCTGTTGTATAATCTTCAGATAGAACTCCTATTGCCTTTGCTTTCATCCGAAGATTAACATCCTTTGTTACAAGAATGATGGATTTATTGTCTTTGGCTTTGTTCTTAAGTTCAACAACAGTACTTAAAATTCTGTGGTCGGGTGTGTCTTCTCTGAAAATTTCTCTTATCTCGTCGTTAAGCCCCTTCGTTATTGCAATCCTGACTTTTCCCTTTCCCTTTCCGAGCGAAATCCCTCCGTTAAAAAGTGCTTTACCGGTAAGCTCATCCAGCTTGCGTGCAAACTCACGCGCATTAAGGTTTATAACCTGGCTGCCGCGTTTGAAGTGGTCAATCTCTTCTATAACCGCAAGCGGGATAACTATGTCGTTATCCTTAAACTGATTGATACATGTTCCGTCGTGAAGTATTACGTTTGTATCAAGAACAAATGTTTTCGGTGCGTTCTTTTTTGCCATTATTGTTGATGGTTTAAGTTTCTTCTTCGTAAAAATATCTCATTAATATACCTGTTACCTTTTTTCCCATGTCAAGTTCAAAGGTTGTTTCATCTTTCTGCAGCGCTTCTTTGACCCCCTCAAATGAACCGTATTTTCTTAGAAGTTTCTTCGTTGTTAACTCACCTATTCCAATTATTCCGGTTAGCTCTGACGTTAACGTTCTTTTGCTTCTGAGGTTTCTGTGAAATTCTACTGCAAACCTGTGAGCCTCGTCACGTATTCTTTGTAACAGCTTTAAGCCGCTGGATGTCTTTGGTATTGTTTGCGGGTCAGAATCATCAGGAATAAAAACTTCTTCCAGCCGCTTTGCCAGCCCAATTATGTTTATCCCTTTCTTCTGCTCTGCTTCGGAAATTCCTTTCTCATTTGCAATCTTAATACCCATATCTCTTAAAACTTTCACAGCAGAAGAAAGCTGTCCTTTTCCGCCGTCTATCACAACAAGGTCCGGCATTTTCTCTTCTCCTTCGTCCCCTCTTCTGAATCTTCTATGTATGACCTCCCGCATTGAAAGAAAATCATCGGGCTCGCCTGACTCGTTTGTTACTGTTCTAATCTTGTATTTTCTGTAGTCTGACTTTTTCGGTTTCGCATTTTCAAACACAACCATTGATGCAACCGTATCCGTTCCCTGTATGTGAGAAATGTCAAAGCACTCGATTCGTTTGGGAATTCTGTTCATTCGTAAATCGCGCTTTAATGCATCCAGCGAGGGTGCGGTATATTCCCTTTTCATTTTTGCAAGTTTCAGTTCGTCAAGCATATACTTTGCGTTTGTTTCAACCATTCGTATCAGTTTCATCTTGTCGCCGATTTTCGGAATCGTTATTTCAACTTTTCCGCCTTTCTTCTCTCGCAGCCACAATTCAAGCGCGTCAATATTTTCCGTCTCAAGCGGTAAAAACACTTCATCGGGAATAAACTCTGCCTTGCTGTAATAATTAGTAACAAGGTTTTCTACGGATTCTTCCGGTGGTTTTTCAAGAACGTTTGAAAGATAGTAATGAGTTTTTCCTATCACCCTTCCATCCCTTATCTTCAGCACCATACCGCATGCATCGTTATCTTCCTGAACAACCGCAAAAACATCCCTGTCAACTATTTCTTCCCCAGCCATTTTTTGTTTTGATTTATATACCTGGAGCGCCTCTATCTTGTCGCGCATCTTTGCCGCTTGTTCAAAATTCATGCCGGCTGACAGCGCATCCATTTTTTCTTTCAACTCTTTTTCAAGTGTTTCAATCTTACCGTTCAGAAGTCTTGCAACCTGATTTATCATTTCTTTGTATTCACCCTCGGACACAAGTCCCACACATGGACCTTCGCACTTGTTTATATGATAGTCCAGGCAAACTTTATATTTGCCCGAAGAAATGTTTTCTTCCGAGAGGTTTAAACTGCATGAACGGATTGTAAAAATATCGCGAATAGACTTTAACGCAAATCGCATTGTTTTAACATCTGTATAAGGACCGAAATATCTCGAGCCGTCGGTTCTCTTCTGTCTCGTTGGAAACACCCTTGGAAATCTTTCGTTAGTTATTACTATGTAAGGAAATGTCTTGTCATCTTTAAGCAGTACATTGTACCTTGGTTTTAATTCTTTAATGAGATTAAACTCAAGTATTAGCGCCTCAACTTCTGAGTCAGTTACAATAACTTCTAAGTCAGCTGTTTTTGTAATCATCGATTCTGTTCTTGCTCCATGCGGTCTGGATTGAAAGTACTGCCTCACCCTGCTCTTCAAAGATTTGGCTTTGCCAACATATATAACTTTGTTCGATGTATCTTTAAACTGATACACGCCGGGCTTTCCGGGAAGATTCTCGAGTTTTGATTTGATATTATTTATGATATTATCCGGCAATTACTAATTTCTGTAAATTTTCTCATAATTTTTTATAATATCAACGTAATTAGTTATTCCTTTAAAAAACCCCTTTTCATTTTACGGTTAGAAATCCCGAGGACAGGCGCCTGTCCGCTGGCAGGAATTTAATGTGAGTAACCCTGGGCGTAGCCAAATTAATAAAAACACAAACAATTTTCATTTTGCTAAAGAAATCCCGAAGGGATTTAATATGAGTAACCCTGGGCGTGGCCCAGGGAAAGAAACTCAAACATCACAACCCTGAAGGGGTTGAATAAAAAGTTCTTCCTCTCTTCGGGCAGAAATAAGTTATAAAATAAAACTCTTTAATTCTCCCCATTTTTACACGGGCAAGAAATCTATCTTTAAATCCGTGTGTATCTATCTGCCTTGGCAGATCCGTTTAATCCGCGTATACCTGTCTGCCTTCACTTGGGTAGATCTGCGTTCTATTTCTTTATGGTTTTCCTTCGTGTTTGGGGTTATAAATAAACTACAAAAATAAAATACTCTTGATATCCTCACTTTACGGCGAGTTAAATAATTTTCTGAGTTCTCTCGGAGTCCCTTGTTCTTCAAATCGCAGAGGAGTTTATCCCGATTTTCTTTATCGGGATCGTTTCGCTGGGCGGACGTTCCTTGCGATTAAATCTTTTATGCTGTAATTTAATTATTAACATATTGTTCAATAGCTTTTTTCCATATAAGATAACCTTTTCCATTCAGGTGAAGACCGTCAAATGAATAAACCGTATCTAACTCATTCCTTTCTGTCTTTAGTAAATCAAAAAGATTCACATAAGTAAAATCATACTTTTCTGTTGAGTCTATTAAGCCTTTATTAATGGCTATTATGTCATCGTTGTTCCTTCTTTGATCATTAAATGTTGGCAAAATACTTTGAACATAAAGTCTGGTTCTCGGTGATTTTTCTTTAATTAAGGCTAACAATCTTTCGTAATTCGATAAAATTTCTACAATAGTATTTCTTTCTGCTAAGTCATTTGTTCCTATCATTAAAAAAATCTTTTTAGGGTTTGAGCTTAGTATTCCATCTAATCTGTCAATTACACCGTTTATTACATCCCCATTTATTCCTCGATTTATAATATTTTCATTTCCAAAAAGTTCACGCCAATCACAAAAATTTGTTATGCTATTACCTAAAAATATTATTTTATTCGTGTCATTTGGCATAATTTCAAAAATACTTCTTTTTGTTTTGTAATAAAGGTTATAGTCTTGCTGGATTTCTGACAATTTTGCGCTATTTTGTTTCAAATAGTCTAAACCTCCTTTTTTATGAATAACATATCCACCAAATAAGATGAATAAAATATTAATTATAACAGAAATTACAAGCGTTTTTTTCATAGTGCTTTTATTTTTATATTATCTGCAATGGCCTCCCATATGGCGCCGTTGTCGAAAATTAAAGTACCATCATGATTTAATTAATCAACAATGAAAGCTTTCTAGCTCTAATATCATTTCAATGGCATGCATCATAGGGGTCTTTTGCGCTAAATGTTGTATCTTCAACTAAATTTAAGTAAATGCCGTTATTAAATGGGTTTGCTATTTCATTTGCTGCTTTTAAAGTTAATGCTAACTGTTGATAAAATTTGATTCTCAAATACAGTGCTCTTATATAAATTAGTTGTTTATTTGGATAAATAATATTAAAAAGAAAGAAAAAACATAACTCTTTATTACAAAAATTAAATCTGTGCCGATATAATATCACATGACGCATCTTCCGAAACTATCACAGCCGAAAGCTTGCCCCAATAAATACAGCCTGTGTCAATATTAACATAATGCCCTTTCCTGTAGATTGCTTCCGGCTCGGGTGTGTGGCCTATAACCTGAAGCTTATTCAGTTTCGAGGGGGTCTGCCTGTTATAGAGCATATTTATCTCCGTTTTTCCACTAACAATACCCCCGTGTGATATTATGCAGGTATCAGTTTCTCTACTTAAAGGCAGTGATTTTATATAATCGTAATGCCCGCATTCTATAAGTTCTTTTGTAAAATCCTTTAGCTTTTTCTTTGTATTCTTACAGTAACTTTCAATCGTCTTGTCTGCTCCGATATACATCCACAAACGTAAGGCCTCTTTATCCCTGGCTCCCTTCTCTCTCGTATCGTCTATTAATGATTGAAGCATAGTGTATTCGTGATTTCCCATTACGGGTTTTATTTGGTTGTCTATGCAGAATTGAACAGCCTCTTTTGAATATTCCCCCCGGTCTATTAAATCCCCGACAGAATATACATCGTCTGTGTACTTAAGTATCTTATCGTAAAGTTTTATAAGTTGTTTAACGCATCCGTGTATATCGCCGATTACTGCTATGGTTTTCATATTTGATGATAATATGATTTTAATAATTCTCTGAAGACTATACAACAGAAAAATCCGGGGATATTTTCAAAATGGTGTAGTAATATTGAAAGGATTTATCTATTTTAATGAACAATCTAAGATTTTTATACAATTAAAAACAAAAAGGATTATTCATGAAAAAGATAATTATTGTTATAGCTTTTCTTGCTTTGCTCGCAGGGTCATTCTTCCTATACAGCGGACAGAAAGACGTCATAGCAGACGACAAAGATAAAAAGTGCTCCAATACCGAGTGTACTCAAAAAGAGAACTGTCAGAAACAATGTGACGGTAAGTGTGACGGCAAATGTGAAACCTGTACCAAACAATGTGATACCAAAACTGGTGCTAATAACGAGGGTCAGTCACAAATGAAAAACTGCACGAAAACAAACTGCTCACAAAAGACTGAAGGAACAAAGACTTCTGGTTCGTGCTCTTACAGAAAGCAATAATATTAGATAATCTGAATATCGAAAGTTTTTATAGCTTTTAAACCCGGATATCCTCCGGGTTTTTTATTTTCAAATGTTAATAACTTTTTAGAAACTTATTAATAACGTTCAATTACAAACAATTTTGACCCGTCTATCCTATTTTATAAATAAGCGCCTCTAACAACCTGTTTTTTACCTCTAAGTTATTAACATTTAATAAACACGGAATAACTTAATTGCTTTTAAATTTCAAACTAAATAGATATTTTTTAACACTTTAAACAACGCTATTACTATTACTTAATTTAATATATAACTTAAAGATATAATAACTTGCTTGAGAAATTATACATAAAGAACTATCTGATAATTAAAGAAGCGGAAATGAGCTTCTCTGAAGGGCTTAATATTCTTACGGGTGAGACAGGTGCAGGTAAGTCTATTATTCTTGACGCCTTGGGGCTTATATTAGGCAACAGGGCAGATTATTCCATCATTCGAAACGAAGATTCCAGGCTTGTAGTTGAAGGTTATTTTGATTTCACTAATAATCCCAATATTATTCAGTTCTTATCTGAAAAGGAGATTATTTCTGATTCTGGAAATAGGGGGTCCGTTATTATCAGGAGAGAACTTACTAAAAAAGGTGTAAGCAGGAGCTTTATAAATGATTCACTCGTTAATATATCCGACCTTAAAGACTTTGGCGATATTATAATAGATATACACTCTCAAAATGAACATCAGTCCCTATTAAAAAAGGAAACACATTGTAGTTTTCTGGATAATTTTATTCAGGGTAATACTTTAAAGGATAAGTACCAGAAGGGTTTTTTAGATTTAAAAGAACTGAACAGTAAACTAAAAACTCTTTTAAACAAAAGGGACGATATTATCAGCAGAAAAAGTTTTCTTGAATTTCAGCTGAAAGAAATAAACAACGTTAATCCCCTTCCGAACGAAGATGATGAACTTTCCAACGAACTTAATAAAATGGAAAACTCAGAAGATATCAGTATTTCTGTTACTAACGGACTTAGCTATTTGTACGAAGACGACTCAAACGTTCTATCCGGTATATCAAAAGTAATTAAAGAATTAAAGAAAGCTTCTAAACACGACCAGGAACTTGAAAAATATATTTCTATTCTGGAAGAGATTTTAACCTCAGTAAAAAACGTATCTGATGAGTTAAGAGATTATATAAGCACTATCAATTTTGACCCTGAAAGAATAGAAGTTATCAGGAACAGGCTTGGTGCTCTTACGTTTTTAAAGAAGAAGTATAATTTGAATGTCTCAGGATTAATAAATAAAGCAGCAGAACTCAATGAACAGTTTAATCTTTCCGAAAACTTTGATTATGAAATTGACAAACTAAATAAAGAAATTCAGGAAAAGAAGGCGGTGGTGTTTGCAATGGCTGAAGAGCTTTCCGCAGTAAGAATTAAATCCGGAAAAGCTCTTGAGAAAAAAGTAAACTTTTACTTCAAGGAAGTCGGGCTTGAGTCGGCAGAATTTAAGGTTAGCTTAAACCGTCTGTTGCATGATGGCTCAGATGACCTTTCGTTTAAAAAAGGGAATGTAACATATCGGCTCTCAGGCACGGGAATTGATGATATCGAGTTTTTAATTAAAGCAAACAAAGGGAGTGAATTTACTCCTCTAAGAAAAACCGCCTCTGGAGGCGAGGTATCAAGAATTATGCTTTCATTAAAAGCCTCATTATCAGGAAAAGAAAACATACCTATTCTTGTCTTCGATGAAATAGATGCGGGTATCAGCGGACGTGTTGCAGGAAAAGTCGGAAATGTTTTGTCTGAACTTTCCAATACACACCAGATAATCTCCATAACACACCTCCCGCAAATAGCAGCTATGAGCGATAAACATTTTTACATCAGTAAAAAAGATGTAGGAAAGGAAACCGTGGCAGAAATAAAAGACCTGACAGAAGAAAACATTATAACCGAAGTTGCCAGACTTCTCAGCAGCGAAAAGATTACAGAAGCCTCAAAGAAAACAGCAAAAGAACTGAGAGGCTTTAAAAAATAATTTAAAGGTAACGTTTTTTATCAACCTCAACCAGGGCTCTTTATATCTATATTTGTAACAATCATTTATCATTTAAGTTTGTGCATACTCATTCTTGTTTTTGTGAATGAAATGTTTCCTACTGTCGAGTGAAATTTCTTTAAACTCACCCACGTCATTCCTAAGAGAAAATTAAATGTGCCGAATGCATAAGTCAAAAACCGTGATGTCTCATTTATTATTATAGATTTTAATTAATAAGATTATTGTATATTTTATTTCTAATAAGAATATTGATTAATTTATTTAATTAACTTATGAAACTTAACAAAACTCTTTCCCGCATCCTTGATGGATTAATATTGCTTGTATTTATTCTTTTCTTTTCGTCCGCCGGATTTCAAGACAGAAACACGTCCGGCTGGTATCAGCAATGGTTTCCGAATTTGAACGGAAGTACTATTCAAGATATTACATTTCTTGATAGCTTGACGGGGTTTGCGGTGACTAACGCTAACTCCTCTTTGCAAGCTTATATCTTGAAAACTACTAATGGAGGGGATAATTGGAATATCAATTACACTTATATTCCTCCATATACAAATTGGAAGTTCATAAAAATTATCTTTATCAATGTAAATACCGGATTAGCCTTTACAGATGATGTCGAAACTTTTACCACAACAAATAGCGGACTGAATTGGAACATTATAAACAATGGAATGTATCCGGAGGATGCTTCTGTATTAAATAAAGATACAATATTTATTGTAAAGAGTAACGGTTCAAATGGCGGCGTCTACCGTTCAACCAACGGCGGTATAAACTGGACACGAATCTGGACTAACGGAACAAGCGGAAATCCTGACAAGATTTACATGTATGATAAGAATATAGGATTTACATGTAATGTTGCTTCAATTTCTAAATTTAGAAAAACCACCGATGGTGGTTTTAGTTGGTTTGATATCAATCTTACAGATGCTTTTTTAGATATAAAACTTGAAGATTCACTGATAGGCTGGAAAGGTTCAAATAGTATACAGAAAACAACCGATGGTGGATTGACGTGGTTTCTTCAAACACCTCCTAATGTTTCCTCCTTTATAATTCGTTCAATATCAGTAATTAATAAGGACACTGTCTGGTTGGGTGGAACATCTTATATAAGCATTGGAGGTAATTACTACGGGGTTTTAATAAAAACAACCAATGGGGGAACTAACTGGGGATATCAGATACCAAATTTGGCAATTGTTTCCAGAAGGTATAAAAATGTTAATTTTACTAATTCTAATAATGGTTGGGCTTATGTTGATCAGGGCGGAGTTAATGATGGAATACATACAAAGGTCGGCGGTAATGATACAACTGTTTACACAAGCATTAATAACACTAGTATTGAAATAACTGATTATCAATTATTTCAAAACTATCCTAATCCGTTTAATACAAGAACAGTTGTTAGTTGTCAGTTGTTAGTTGTTAGTAATTTGTCAATTAAAGTTTATGATGTGCAGGGGCGTGAAGTGCAAACTCTTGTAGAAGGAAAACTGAATCCGGGAGTTTATGAATATATTTTCAACGGGAATAGTCTTTCAAGCGGAATATATTTCTATTCAATGATTATCGATGGAAAAGTTCTTGACACAAAAAGAATGATGATGATAAAGTGATCCGCCGCGGT
>Ga0172380_10004277_pt1 | contig 18517 bp, 22 predicted proteins | sample Leawe162metaG_FD_119747 | JGI IMG/M metagenome (GOLD analysis project Ga0172380, IMG submission 119747) | Leachate microbial communities from a municipal landfill in Southern Ontario, Canada - Leachate well 162 metaG | ecosystem: Engineered > Solid waste > Landfill > Unclassified | place... | reverse complement strand
TGCTGCACGGCTATGCCGCCACTGCCGAGATCTGGACGGAAGTAGCGGTCGACCTCGCCCGGGAGTTCCGCGTGATCGCCATTGACCAGCGCGGATACGGGCAGTCCGCCCGCGCCGACGACATGGACTACACCCGCGCCTCGCAGCTCGAAGACCTCGAGGGCGTCATCGACGCCATCGGCCTGCGGTCGATCACGCTCGTCGGGCACTCGATGGGTGGCGCGAACGCCATCTGCTACGCCGCCGAGCACCCCGAGATCGTCAGCGCCCTGGTCGTCGTAGAGGCGGCCCCTGAGGTCCTGCGCTCCGGCGTGGAGGGCCTGCGCCGCCTCCTGACCGCCGGTGAGACCTGGGGTTCGATGGAGGAAGCCGTCGATGCCTTCCGTTCGCTGATGCCAGAGGCCAGCGCAGATCAGCTGGAACGTCGCGTTCGCGGCGCAATCACCCAGTCCGAGGATGGCCACTGGACCTGGGACTTCGACGAGGCCTTCCGCGACCCATCGATCCGCCCTCCGGAGCCGGACCCGGGCCAGCGCCGCCTCGCCGACCTCTGGGACAGCGCCGACCGTATCCAGTGCCCGACGATGATCGTCCGCGGCCAGGACACGGAGATGCTGACGCCGGAGGCCATCCAGCGCCTTCACCGCCGCATCGCCGGATCGCGGGTCTCGCTCATCGAGGACGCCGGGCACAACGTCCCCTCGGACCAGCCCTCATCGCTGGCGCTGAACATCCGCGAGTTCCTCCAGAGCATCGCGGCGATCTAGCGGCGCGTCAGCCGCCGATCGTCACGCCCTGCTCGTCGACGGCCCGCCCACGAGGCCCAAGCGTCGACAGCAGGGCCACAGCCGATAGGATCGAGGGAGACACGAGCCCCTCGTCCTACCGGAGTGGTCTATGCAGCGCACGATCCACCGCGTCGTCGTAACCGGCCTCGGCGCCGTCACGCCCATCGGCAACACCACCCAGGAGTACTGGGAGGGGCTGCGGACGGGACGCAACGGCATCGGCCGCGTCCAAGAATTCGACCCCTCCGACCTCATCGTGCAGATCGCGGGCGAGGTCAAAGGCTTCGACGTGGAGCAGTACCTGGAGCGCAAAGTAGCCCGCCGCACCGGGCGCTTTGCCCAGTTCGCGCTCGCCGCTGGCTTGCAGGCGATGGAAGACGGCGCGCTGGAGGTCACCGATGCCAACCGCGACGACATTGGCGTAGTCATCGGCACCTCCGGGGACAGCTTCGCAATGGGACCGGAGTGGGAGGTCTACCTCAACCGCGGATCGCGCGGGGTGGACCCGTTCATCGTGACCCGCATGGGGCAGCACATGGGTGCAGGGCGCCTCGGCCGCCAGATCGGGGTGCGCGGGCCCAACACGACAATCAACACCGCGTGCGCCTCTGGTACGGACGCCCTGGGGCACGCGCTGAGCCTCATCCGCCTCGGGCACGCGAAGGCCCTCCTCGCCGGCGGTGCGGAGGCGATGATCACGCCGCTGTCGCTGTCCTCCATGGGCCGCCTGGGCGCGCTCTCCAAGAACAACGATGACCCGGAACACGCCTCGCGCCCCTTCGATGCGAAGCGTGACGGCTTCATCCTGGGTGAAGGTGCGGGCGTGCTACTACTGGAGTCCGAGGAGAGTGCGCTGGCGCGCGGAGCGCGCATCTACTGCGAGCTCGCCGGCGTCGGCTGGTCCTTCGACTCAACCGACGACACCGCCCCCGACCCGGATGGCCAGGCCCTGGCGATGAAGCGCGCGATGAAGGACGGCGAGACCACCCCACGCGAGATCGACTACATCAACGCGCACGGCACCAGTACGCCCTACAACGACCGCACGGAGACGCAGGCGATCAAGATCGCGATGGGCGACGAGGAGGCGCACCGGGTGAAGGTCTCGTCGACGAAGTCGATGACGGGCCACCTGGCCGCCGGGGCGGGTGGCATCGAGGCCGTCGCGTCAGTGCTGGCGCTTCACCACGGGGTGGTGCCGCCCACGATCAACTACGAGGAACCAGATCCGGACTGCGACCTGGACATCACGCCCAATGTCGCAGTGGAGACCTCGATCGACGTGGTGCTCTCGAACTCGTTCGGACTGGGCGGACAGAACGCCAGCGCGATCTTCCGTCGGTACCGTCCCGGCCAGGCCTAACCTGATCGGGACGGCCTGTACGCAACGAATCCGCTTAGGCCGCCTTCTGCCGCGCCGCGCGTTCGCGGTCACGTCGGAGCTGGCGACGGCGGACGGCTCCGCGGTCTGCGGCTTCCGCCACCTGCCAGTTCTCAGACGGGGTGATCGACGTCACAGCAGGCAGTCGACCGTAAGCGACGTGACCGCACTGGACGCATGAGTAGTAGACATCGCCGACATCTTCGACGCGTGTGAGCGTGCCTCGGCAGCGCGGGCAGGCTTGTGCAACCATCATCACGGGCCTCCTCTCGCGGGGGCTCTTCAAGACACCCACATACTGCCTGAAACGCATTGACAGACGGTTGCCAGAGTATTGCGTCAGTGTGAAACATCCGTGGCAGTTCGCCGGATCGAGGGGTGTCAGCCCCGCCGCAACCATCGCAGCGCACCCACGGTGACGATCGCTGCGACTGCCACCGCCGGCAGCGACTTCCGCGCCGCGCGCACCACATCGCTCAACGCCACTTCCGGCGAGTGCCGCAGCGCAACGAGGGCGGTTGAAGCAGCGGGCGTCTGGCTACGCCAGACTGGAACAGCGGGCGCATCAGGAGTCCTCGGCGGGAGGTACTCCGCCGGAGGCGGCGGCGACGTTTCTGGTGAGCCTGTGCCGGGCCACACCGGCGACGGCTGCGAGTCCGGCTCGCGTGGCGGCAGCGCTCCGAACCGTGACCACGCTCCCGCCGCCTCGCCGGGCGCGTGGCCGGAGGGTGAGGTATCGGCGGTGAACCGCGGCCAGGAGGTGTCAGCAGCGTTCAGCATGGGCTCCCTGCCCCGATCGTACTCGGCAGCGGGCCGGGGCGGACGGCGGCCCGGCCGGGGTCGCCTCAACCTCATGACGGGCGTAAACTCCGGTTCGTGACCACGACCAACCAGACCATTCCGAAAATGGCCTTCGAGTGCCGCTGGCTGCGCCGGACGATCGACTCGTCCCGCCCTGACCCTTATGTCATGATCTGCACCCACATCGTGCGGGACGGCAAGGACTGCGTCGGGCCGTTCCTGGACGACGTAGAGACCGACTGCGGCCTGTGGGATCCGAACGAGCAGGCGCTGGCCCGCGCTCGACGTCAGGCACAGCACTAGCCCGAAACACGTCACTTCGACGCCGCCGCTCGCTCGCGGTATCCTCGCCACAACGAGACGCCCGATGAGGGCGCGAGCCCTCCCCAGCGGCCTCTCGCATTGCCCAACCGCACGACCGGACGCACTGCGCTAGCCCGCCCGCAACTCGCCTGCCCCACCCGGCACCCGCATCCGTGCGGCCAGGGGAAGTGCGATGACGACGATGGACACACGCAAGCCCCAGGCACAGCCGAACGCGGGCGTCACGGACGCCCAGCGCGCGGAGATCGACGAGCAGCGCGCGGTCAGCAGCCCAACGCGCCGCGCCACCGTCGCTGCCGTGGAGGAGATCCTCTACGAACCGCTCCCTGTCCTCGACCACGGGTTTGTACGCGTCATCGACTACATGGGCGACGACGCAGCCGTCGTGCAGGCCGCCCGCGTCTCGTACGGGCGCGGCACGAAGCGCCAGCGGGACGACCAGGGCCTGATCAACTACCTCATGCGCAACTGGCACACCTCGCCGTTCGAGATGTGCGAGATCAAGCTCCACGTGAAGCTGCCGATCTTCGTCGCACGCCAGTGGATCCGGCACCGCACCGCCAACGTGAACGAGTACAGCGCGCGCTACTCCATCCTGGACAACGAGTTCTACATCCCGGAGCCGGAACACGTGGCGGTGCAGTCTTCCACGAACCGCCAGGGGCGCGGTGACGTGCTGGAAGCCGACGAGGCGCGTCGTGTGCAGGAGATCCTGCGCGACGATGCCATGCGTGCGTACGCGCACTACGAGCAGCTCCTTAACGAGGGCCCGGACGGATCGGCCGCGGACCCGGAGCATCCGAGCCTGGCGCGTGAGCTGGCACGCATGAACCTGAGCCTGAACTTCTACACGCAGTGGTACTGGAAGACGGACCTGCACAACCTGATGCATTTCCTCCGGCTACGCGCGGACGCGCACGCCCAGTGGGAGATCCGTGCCTACTCAGACGTGATGGCGGGGATCCTCGAACGCTGGACGCCGATGACCCATCGCGCTTTCGTCGACTATCGCCTGGGCAGCGAGCAGGTCAGCCGCCAGGGCATGGAGGCGATCCGCCGCATGCTGAAAGGGGAGGCCGTCACCGCGAAGGACGTCGGCATGTCCCCCGGCGAGTGGCGCGAACTGATGGCTACGCTCGAGACGTCCGAGGAACGCTAGCCGGCGCCACCCCCGCCGCCACCGGCGGGGTCACCAGCCATCGCGGCCTCGGCGCGGCTGGCCTGTGCACGGCGCTCGGTCGCTGACTGGCCCCGACCGAAGGTGTACGAGGGGTACACCATGCCGCTGATGATCGTGCAGATGATGATGATCAGACCCATCGCCGCGAAGACCTCCGCCGCGCCGAAGATGTCGGCCAGCCAGCCCAGCGGCAGTGCCATGAGCGGCATCGCGGAGAACGTGAGCATGTTCACGCTCATCACGCGGCCGTAGTACCGGGGATCCGCCTCGTCCATCATCATCGTGTTGTTCAACGTCTGGTACGCCGTCATGGTGAGGCCGATGAGCACCGTCGCGACGAGCGCTCCGGTGAAACCTGCGTACTCGGAACCCAGTGCGAGAGCGACGAGGCCGACGCCACTCAGGATCCCCGCGGCCCACTGCAGGAGCGGTTTACGGTCGAACCCGGTCAGCGTCGCGATACCGATCGAGGCGACGATCGCACCGATGCCGGAGACGGACTGCATGTAACCGTAGGCGCTGTCGCCCTGGCCAAGATCCTCCTGCACAAAGCCTGCCAGCAACATGATGTACGGCATCCCGAACAAGCAGATGACGAACATCATGCTGATCAGTAGCCGCAGTTGAGGCGTCGACACGATGTAGCGTAGGCCGCGTCCGATCTCCACCGCCATGTTGCCCTGCGGCTGTGGCGGCGGGCGGTGGCCCGTGAGGACGCCCAGCCCCACCGGGACGGCGAGGATCGCGACGGCAGCGAAGACGTTGAGCACGGCCTGTGTGAAGTAGACGCTTTCGAGGCCCATGATCCCGACCATCACGCCGGCAACTGCCGGCCCGAACAGCCTGGTCGCGTTCATCGCGGCATTGGACATCGCGATGGCGCTCATCATGTTCTGGGGCCCCACCGCCTCTGCCATCAGCGGCGTGCGCGCGGGCATACCGAGCGCGAAGCCCAACCCCTGCACCAGGCCCAGGACGAACAGCAGCTCCATAGTCATCGTCCCGGTCATCACCGGCACCGCGTGCGCAACCGCCAGCATGGAGTTCATCACCTGTGTGCCCAGGACCAGGTTGCGCTTCTCCATACGGTCGGACAGCGCCCCGCCGACCAGCGAGAACAGCAGCATCGGCAAGCCGAATGACAGGGAGATGAGGCCGATGGCGCCGTACGAGCCGGTGAGGTCCCACGCGAGCAGCGCGCGTGCCACCTGCTGCATCTGCATCGCCGTGAACGACAGTGCAGACGAGATCCACAGGTAGCGGTAGTACTTGTACTTGAAGACCACCAGCGCCGCCCGCATGGAGGGCTTCTGGGAGCGCTGCGCCATGTGAGCCATAGAGGGTCCCTCGGGCGGTCCACAGCAAGGTGCGAAACCGTTTCGATAGATTAAGAACGCCCAAACTCTTCCGTCAACGTGAGAGTGTCCCGGGCGAGCTGCTCGGGTGGGTTGATACGGTGGAACGACACCATCCAGGCTCGTGCATGACCGGAGCGTCCCTTTGACCCTGCCCCAATCCGCCGTGGCACTGCTGGACGATCCGAAGGCCTACGCCACTGTGATCACCATGAACCGCAACGGCACGCCACATGTCACGCTCGTATGGATCGAGGCGGTCGATGGCGTCCCCTCGTTCAATACAGCCGTAGGGCGCGTGAAGGACCGCAACCTGACGCGCGACCCTCGAGTCATCGTCTCCGTGGTCAACCCGGCAGGGAATGGTGACTACGCCGTCTTCTACGGACAGGCCCGGGTGACCGAGGATGGCGCGATCGAGCAGATCGACCGCCTGGCGAAGAAGTACACGGGGCGCGACCGCTACAACCACCAGCCCGGCGAGACGCGCATCCGCGTCGACATCGACGTGGACCGCATCGGTGGGCGCGGGCCGTGGGTGACGGCCACATCCGCGTAGTCGCAACACAGGTACCGCGGACGCGCCTGGGCGTGGCGGTGATGCAGCCGGATCTCTTACGCTCGGGCCGGAGGGTCAGCATGACGATCGACCGGAAGATCCTTGAGGAGGGCGCGGACTGGATCGCCGAAATGGTCAGCGAAGACCTCGGCGGGTTCGTTCCGTCTGAGCTGTGCGACCTGGTGATCGAGCATGAGCTTCGGATCCGCGAAGAGACCGGCGACGCGCTGATGGACCACGTGACGATGGCCACGAAGATCCTCGAGTCGTTCCGCGACGACCCCGACATCCCCGACAACGAGCACGCGATCAACGACTACCTGATCCGCGAGATCCTCCACTGGGAGGATGAGTTCCGAGCAATGGCCGGATCACCCCGCACCGTCCGCCCGTCGTAGCGTGCCCCTCGCGGGCCACACCCGTCGCCCGCTACTTCCGGGCGGCCGCCTTCGAGGCACGCGGAGCCACCGCCGGTGCGGCGGCATCCCGGATCTTCTTGAGCCGGTTCACGTTCTCCAGGTCAGGCCCGTCGCCCTTCGGGTGCTCGGGCGTGGCGATGCCGGGTACCTCCAGCAGGAACGCGCGGCCCTGCAGCGCCGGATGTGCAACCAGCGTGGCGAACCCGTCATAGCCGAGGAAACCGTCACCGATGTTCTCGTGGCGGTCACGGAACCCGCCGATCGGGATCTTCGAGTCGTTCGCGTGGATCACTGCCAGCAGGTCCAGGCCGACGGCAGCATCGAACTCCGCGAGCGTGCGGTCGAGGCCCGCCGGGTCCGCGAGCTCATACCCGGCTGCCAGAGTGTGCGCGGTGTCCAGGCACGTCACCAGACGCGGCGACCCGACCTCGCGGATCAGCAGGCCCAGGTCCTCGAACTTCGTGCCGATGGCGCCACCCTGCCCGGCCATCGTCTCTAGCGCCAGGCGGGCGTTCCCGGGCGCCTCATCGAGGATGCGCTGGATCGCGGCGCAGACTTGCTCGGCCACGGCCTCGACGCCGAGTCCCTTGTGCGACCCGGTATGCAGCACAACGCCGTCCGCCTCGATCCGCTCGGCCACCCGGAGGGCGTTCACGACGGAGTCGATTGACTTCTGCAGCTGCTCCGGCGTCTCCGTGGCAAGGTTCGCCAGGTAGATGTTGTGAACCCACACCTCGCCGATCGAGGATGCCGCGTGCATGTCCCGGAACCGCGCGACGTCGTCCTCGGAGTGGTTGGTCGCGCGCCAGGTCTGCGGTGCGCTGACGAAGACCTGCATGGCCTCCATCTCGATCGCCGTTGCGCGTTCCAGTGCCCGGTACAGGCCACCCGATGCCGATACGTGTCCGCCGATGCTGATCCGCTCGGTCATCGCCCTGCCCCTCCACCCGCATGTGCGGCTCGTCGACGAACGGTCGCCGCAATCCGCGCGATTATTCGCCGCAGCGGCATCGCGATCACGACGCCTTCCAGCGAGCGCTGTAGCTCCTCGTTGTTCACGCTCGCGCCGGGTGCGAGGCGGAGCGTCGCCTGCGCCGTACGCAGGTCTACCTGCGCCGACTCAACGCCGGGAATCGAGCGCAGTGCCGACGCCGTCCGCATCGCGCAGACGCCGCACACCAGGCCTCGCACCGCCACTGTCTGCTCGCCGGCCATCGGCGGCGCAGCAACTACGTGGGGAACCTCGGCGATGCGCGACACATGAACGCCCAGCGGCCGGAGGTATCGGGACGAGGAGATCTGGCGCATCCGGGACATCGTATCAGCGCCCCGGGGAGCGACCGCTGCGCAGACGCCCAGGGCTGCCGATTGTTACCTCGGAGGCGGCCCATGCACGAGTTCCAGGGATGGGGCATGCCGCAGGCGCGGAGCACCGGCATGGCCCCAGCGACCGCCCTCATTGTGATCTCTGATCCGCGGCTGGCCGTGTCGGTCACTCTCGTGCTTCAGGAGATGGGTTACGCCGTCGACCAGGGTGCGGACTCCACCCGCGCTTTGCGCTGGCTGCGGCGGTCGCGCTACGACCTGGTGGTCGCGAGCGCCATCGAGCAGAGCATGATCGAGTACCTCATCCGACTCCGGTACGCGGCGTCCGAGGCGCGCATCATCCTGCTGGCGGACGCCGCCGACGTTCCGGATGGTGCGGAGCAGCTCCGCATCACCGTCCTCCCGCCATCGCTCGACGTGAACGTCCTCGTCGACCTCCTGCGTGCATGATCAGGCCGTCCGGAACCGTGTAGGCGCCTGTGCGATTCTTGCCGCCATCACGGGGCAATGCTAGGGTACGAGGCGTAAGCGTTCGCCCGACTGAGCGCCGGGAAGGTACCTCCGTGGCGTACAAGATCATCGAGACCTGCATCGGCTGCACGGCCTGCGTGAAGAAGTGCCCGGTTGAGGCCATCACGGGGCTGCGCAACGAGATCCACGTCATCGACGCCGAGCTCTGCATTGACTGTGGCGCCTGTGGTGCGGTCTGCCCGCCCGAGGCGATCCTGGACGAGGTGGGCGACCTGGCCCGCACGTTCCCGCGTCGTGAGCTCCCCCTGGCGAAGATCGTGGAGGACAACTGCATCGGCTCCGGCTGCGAGCTGTGCATCGCCGTCTGCCCGTTCGAGGCGCTCTCCCTGCAGGACGCGCCGAACCACCACGACTACTACGGCATGGCGACCGTGGACCCGAAGAAGTGCGTCGGCTGCCGCCTCTGCGAGCAGTCCTGTGGCTGGAGCGCGATCTACATCGACCCGCCGCGCGAGATGCTGAAGAAGAAGGTCTACCCGATCGAGGTCCTGACCCCCAAGAAGGGCAAGGGACTCCAGAAGGCGACCGCCACCGCCTAGTCACCCTTCCGATGAACATCGACAGCCCCGCCGGAGCGGGGCTGTTCGTTGTGTGGGCATACGTCGTCGGATGGTCAGCGAGCGGACACCGGCGAGGGCCGTACGCTTCCGACATGATCCAACACGCCCTGGACGTCCGCTTCACCCGCCTGCGCGCGGGAGCATGCCTCCCCGCCCGTCAGACGGCGCTGGCAAGCGGCTATGACCTTCACGCCAGCCTGGACGCACCCATCGAGGTCGGCACCATGCCCGTCCGCGTCCCGTGCGGTATCGCAATCGCCGCGCCGCCTGATGCCGACGTGCAGATCCGCCCGCGCTCCGGGCTGTCGGCGAAGGGTGTGATGGCGACGTTCGGCACGATCGACGCGGACTACCGCGGCGAGTTGATGGTCACGCTCTATTGCCTACCCGACGCCGCGCCCTTCACGGTGCGCGACGGCGACCGGGTGGCGCAACTGGTCGTCAGCCGCCTGGCCGACGTCGAATGGCGCGAAGTCGACTCGCTCGAGGAGACTGAACGTGGGGCTGGTGGGCACGGCTCGACAGGTCTCCAGTAAAGCCCTCGACCGCCGGGGCCCACTCAGCGGACTGCGCTGCGGACAAAGCGAGAGCGGACCTTGCGGTCCGCTCTCTCACCAACATCTGCCGTGCGGCGGGGGTACTGATTCTCGACAGATGCGGCTTCTGAACGACTGCGCGGCACCGCCGCGCGGGAATGGTTACTTCTTGTCTTCCGGCTGCATAAACACGTAGTGATAGAGCAGTGCGGCCAGCACCCCACCGATGGCCGGACCGATCCACCACACCAGCTGGTTGTCCCACTGCCCGGACAGCAGCGCCGGCCCCAGTGCACGAGCCGGGTTCATCACCGCTCCCGTGAGCGGCCCGCCGGCGAGGATGTCCATCGTGATCGTGAGACCAATCGCGATGCCTCCGAGCTTCGGAGCTCGCGAGTCCACCGCCGTGCCGAAGATCACGATCACCAGGAAGAACGTCAGGATGATCTCGATGCCGACCGCCGTGCCGAAACCGATGCCCGGGCCAAGCATTGGCGCGCCCAGCTCGGCTGCCTCGCGCAGTCCCTCCGGAAACAGCAACACATGCAGCAACGAGGCCAGAATGCCACCAGCGAGCTGCGCCAGGACGTAGCCCACCGCCAGTGGCGTCCCGATGCGCCGTGTCACCCAGAATCCGGCAGTCACGGCCGGGTTGAAGTGCCCACCCGAGACTGCCCCCAGCGCCGAAGCCATCAACGCGATCGCGAGGCCGTGGGCCAGCGCGATCTCGACGAGGCCGATGTTGGCGTTGCCGGAGGCCAGGATGATCGCGCCCGCACCTGCGAACACCAGCGTGAAGGCACCCAGTGCCTCGGCAACCAGCTTTCGAGGATCGACCGCGTCCAACATCTATCTCCCCGCTGGCCTTTCAGCCCGAGTGAGATAGAAGCATGAAACCGCAAACAAGTCAACACGGGTTAGCAGATCACGTTCTCCACAATCCGGCACCGCTGGCCTACCTCTGATCGGGCCGGGCCAGTCCCAGCAGGCCGACGGAATCCACGTCGATCCGGTGCTACGCTCGGGCTCGTGCAGCACCTCCCGCGCCGGCTCATCCTGATCGCTCTCGCCGGTGCGCTGGCGGTGGCAGGCTCCGCATGCGGCGGAGACAACGGCATCCGGATCAGCGCGATTACATCGACGCCCGGCGCCGGCACCCCTACCCCGACCGCGCTGGCCACCTCCACCTCGGAGGCCGAGGCGATCCCGTTGCCGCCCCGCCCGGAGAACCCGTTCGCCAGCGGACGAGACGTGGCGGCCTACCTCGCTGGCAGCGAAGCAGACCTCGAAGGTTGCCTCCCGGAGCTCGTGGAGGAGTGGGGCCTGGCCGAGGAGGTCGAGGGGCCGCGGTGTGTTTCCGTGGACTTCGATAACGACGGCCGAGACGAGTGGGTGTTCCTGATCTCGTTCCCCGGCGAAGGAGATCAGCCTGGGGACTCCGACCTCTGGTTCTTCGACGATTCCGAAGCCGACTACCGTTACTTCAACTCCGGCCGCGCCCTTGCGAATGCCGGCACGCCCGGCTTCGAGATCCGCACCGTGGAGGACCTCAGCGGCGACGGACTGCCTGACCTGGCCGCCACCTGGCAGCAGTGCGGGGCGTCCACCTGTGTCACCAGTCTGATCATCGCGACGCAGCACGGCGGGACCCTCCAGAACCTCGCGCCCAGCGAATCCTCCGTAGAAACGCTTGAGGAGTTCGAGGTCGTCGACGGCGCGATTCGGATGCTCGGCGGCGTGGTACAGAGCGTGGGGGCCGGACCACAGCGCCAGTCGACGCTGGTGGTCGACTGGGCAGGGCTACGCTTTCGTGTCGACCGCGAGCAGGGTGAGCCGATCTATCTGGTCCACCTGGTGAACGACGCTGACCGCGCCTTCGACGCAGGCGACTACGAGACCGCGCTATCCCTGTACCGGCAGGTCTCGGAGGACAGTGAGCTGCTGGACTGGAAGCTCGAGATCGGGCAACCGTCCGATCGCCACGAGTTACAGGCCTATTCGCTGTTCCGTGCCGCGCTCACAGCCGAGCGAAGCGGCAGCGACGATCAGGCGCTCGCCTTCCTCGAAAGTGCCGTCTCACGGCATCCAGCGACGATGCACGCGGCCGCCGCGGAGGCGTATGGCACCGCGCTGGAGGACGGCGCATCCTCCGCCGAAGCCTGTGACGCTACGGAGGCGCTCCTGGATACGTTCCAGCCGCTCTACACGCAGTTCTGGGACTTCGGGACATCGAACCCGGAACGGGCCGTCTTCACGCTCTGCCGGTAGGCGAGCGAATGTTGCGCGTCTGTAGCGACGCAGGCATATCCGGCAATTGACCGCCTTCCGGGCAGGCCCGTACCGTCGATCACATTGAACGGGGACCTCATGTTCCGACGGTTGCGATCTCTTGCTTTCATCCTCCTCGGCGCCGCGCTCGGCGCTGCGCTAGGTCGGGTCGCACTGGAGGCGCGGCAGAACGTGGAGCGCGGCGATCCGCCGGCGGCCGTGGACTTGGAGCACATCACGCTGCGCTTGCAGGACGTCGTGCCCGGCCTGGTGGCTGCCTTCCGGGTCAGCGATGCGCCGTGGTCCTGGTTCCACATCCCAGGCTGGATGGCGGCGTTTGTCGTCAACTTCGGCGTCGGCGCGGTTGGCGGGGATATCACGAGGCTGCGCGAGCAGGCGGAACGGACGGCCTTCGGCCTCGCCGGCCTCGATGCCCGTGACTTCGGCTTCGGCGGCGACAATGACGACGACGAGCCGGATGAGACGATCACTGCGCGCGAGGTCAACGGCTTCAACGCCGGCTCCAGCTGGGACTCCCCGCAGGCCTCCAGCCCTCCCGGCTCGATGTAGGGTTCAGTCGTCCCCCAACGGCCGCCACTGCACCCTTCACTATTCCAACTGTTCTGACGGCCTCACTTCTGCGGTGATGTTCCTGTCACGCTTTTGCCACGTCCCCGCGCGCACCGGCATGGCCAGGCGCTCCCCCTCAACAGATCGACCGGTAACGTTGATCGAGAGGTGCGGGATCACTTCAGACAGACAGTGGGGAGCAACAACTTGAACCGACTTGGAATGACGCTCGGCGCCGTAATTGTGGGCGCTGCACTGGTGGTGGGCTGTGCTGACGACGACCCAGACGGCGATCTGGACGCGACATCAACCCTGCCGCCCGCAGTGACCTCGACCGCTACGGCAACTGACCCGACGGCGACCGACCCGGCGCCGACGGAGACCGCGACCGAGCCCGCGGGTGGCGAGACGATCGAAGCGACCATTACCGGCGGCCTGGTCGAAGACCAGATGATCACCGCTGGCAGCACGATCGTCTGGACAAACGAGGACACCGAGTCGCACACGATCGTCTCTGACGATGGTGCGATCGACTCCGGCGAGATCGCCGCTGGCGGCACCTTCGAATTCACGTTCGAGGAGGCTGGCACGTGGGAGATCACGGTCGACGATGCCGGTGACACGGCCATGATCACCGTTTCCTAGCCAGCACACCGCGTCGTAGCAACGAGCACTGTGCCTCGGCAACAGTGCAGGCCGGCCACCCGAATGGGTGGCCGGCCTTTATGTCCCTGGGCGCCTCGCCAGCCCACCCCGTCCCCGCTCCCAGGGGCATCCGCCCGAGGTTCGCATGCGTACTCGTGGTGTCCCCACCCGGAGAGGGAGCCCCAAATGACACGTGTCTCGATTCTGATGCTGGGCGGCGCGATCGCCGCGCTCACGCTCGTGGTCGGATGTTCCGACGATGAACCCGAGGCCACTGAGACCCCAGCACCCACCGCAACTGAAGTGATGGGGACCGAAACGGCGACGGCCGTAGCAACGGAGACCTCGGCGGCCACCGCAGCGCCAACCGCGACCGACGCGCCAGCAGAGACCGCTGCACCGGAGGGCCCACTGGTCCAGGCGCAGATCGCCGGGTTCAGCCTCCCGGAAGTCGTCGCGAACGTCGGAGACACAGTCGTCTGGACGAACCAGGACGACGCACCGCACACCGTCACCGCTCAGGATGGCTCCTTCAGCGGAAGCCTGGGCGGCGGAGGCGAGTATCGGCACACGTTCACCGCGGCCGGCGAGTTCATCTACATCTGCACCGTCCACGAAGGCATGGAGTCGACCGTCACCGTCCAGTAGACGACCGAGCATGCGGTGACTTGTCCCGTCTTCCTGCCCCGGGCGCCCCGCAACCGCCCGGGGCAGGGCATCAGCCCTGATAGGAGCGGCGGCGCTGAGGCAAACCTCGGTGCTATGATCGCCGTCACACCGGAATTTCCCCCGGAGGGGCATCTGTGACACTGGCGATAGCCCTCGCCGTCGCATATCTGCTCGGCGCCATCCCGACGTCCTACATCGTCGTCTACCTCAGGACCGGACGAGACATCCGGTCGATGGGCAGCGGCAATCCCGGCATGATGAACGTCTGGGACAGCGTGGGCCTCGCGCCCGCCATGCTGGTGGGCCTGGGCGACGTCGGCAAGGGCATGGCGGCCGTCACGTTCGCGTACTGGCTCGGCTTCGGCGACACCATGGCCGTCCTCTGCGCGCTGGTCGCGGTCGCCGGGCATGACTACTCAATCTTCCTCCGCCTGCACGGCGGCAACGGGACTGCCGCTGCTACCGGTGGCCTGATCTCGCTGGTGCCTGCCGCGGCGCTGCCGGCTGCCGGTGTCGCGTTTGCAATCCTCATCGTGACTCGCTCCAAGCGGCGCGGCGGCGTCGTCGGGCTGCTCCTCGTCCCGGTGCTGGCTGCCGCGCAGCAGTACCCGGACGTGAAGCTGGTCGGTGTCGTCCTGCTCCTGACCCTGGTTGCCGTCAAGATCGTCCGTTTCGAGGGCTTCAGCGCCTCGCGGACGCGGCCTCCCCGCTGACGTGGTGACGTTCGACGAGGTCATCGAGGAGTTCCGCGAGGCCGTCTCCGGCCCCACGGACGACGTGCCTCTGGCCCGCGCCGCCCTGATCGCGGCGCGCGCCGAATACCCCGACCTGGACATCGACTCCTACGAGCGGCGCCTGCAGGACATCGCGGAGACGCTGGAGCAGCAGCTCTCTAAGTCCGGTGTGCGCGACTATCCGCGTCGCACAGTGTTGGCCGTGAACCAGCTCCTCTACCGCGAGCTCGGGTTCCGCGGGAATGCGGACGCCTACGACGATCCTCGCAACCTGTACCTCAACTACGTGCTGTCAGAGCGGCGCGGCATCCCGGTATCGCTTGCCATCGTGTACTCCGAGGTGTGCCAGCGTGTCGGGCTGGACGTGAAGGCCGTCGGGCTCCCGGGGCACCTCATCTGCCGCTACCTGCCGGACGACGCAGAAGCGGACGGCGATGAGCTGCTGCTGGACGTGTTCTCCGCCGGTCGGCTGATGACGACCAAGGACTGCCAGTCGCTGGTCCGGAACATCTTCGGCTCCCGGATGCCATTCAAGGACCACTACCTCTCCCCGCTCCAGCCGCGCCAGGTGATCCAGCGACTCCTGCACAACCTGAAGGCGGGCTACCTGCAGCGTGGGGACGAGGATCGAGCAGCGCGGGTCATCGACCTGCTGCTGGCGCTCTACCCGTGGGACCTGGACGAGATCCGCGACCGCGGCATGCTGCGGGAGCGCCTGGGCGAGACCAGCGAGGCGCTGAGCGACCTGGAGCAGTACCTCCAGTTCCGGCCCGGCGCCCGAGATGTCCAGACCGTCTCAGAGACCGTCCGGTCCCTCCGCCGACACGTCAGAGGGGTCCAGGGCGACGCGTAGCGCCCCACCCAGATAGCGCCGCTCCGCCTCGGCTGATACGCTCAGGAGGCCGCGACCGAAAGAGCAACATGGTCGAAAGCATCCCTCGTCCAGACGTCCGCCTCCTCCACTCGTCGGTCGCGCCCGCGACCGGCTTTGTGGCGTACGCCGAGACGCTGGAGTACGAGACCCAGCACGCGCTGGAGTTCATCGACATCACGGCGGACGTCCAGAACGTGATCGCCCGATCCGGTGTGCAGTTCGGCCAGGTCGTGGTGATGTCCAACCACACCACTGCCGCGGTCGTCCTAAACGACCACGAGCCGTTGCTCTTGAACGACATGGCCCGCGTGCTGTCCCGGCTCGCGCCGGCCGGCGACTACTACGAGCACAACGACTTCTCCATCCGCACGCACAACATGACCGACCGAGAGTGCGCGAACGGGCATGCGCACTGTCAGCACCTGTTCCTGGGCGCCAGCGAGACCCTGCCGGTGCACAACCGCGCTGCCCACATCGGGGAGTGGCAGAGCATCTTCCTGGTGGAGCTGGACCACGCGCGTCCGCGGACGGTCTTCGTGCAGGCGCTCGGCGTCGGCAGCTAGCCCGCACCCGACGCTGATGCGTCCCACGCGCATCCTCCATCGCGCCGGCAACGTCCATGACCTGCTGCACATGGCCGCGCATCCCTCCGTGGATGCAATCGAGGCGGACATCTGGGTCGTCAACGGCCAGCTCTACGCTCACCACGAACGGCCGCTGGGACGCATCCCGCTGCTGCTGAAGAGCACCGGATTCACTCATCTGGGCCACCGCGTGCCCCTGGAAGTGATCCTGGAAGCAGTGGCTGAGACCTCCGACTTCATCGTGGACCTGCGCTCCTGGTTCGGCGATCCCGCGCCAGACCTGGCCCGCGTGCTGACGACCACGCTGGACGACTTCACGCACGTCCATGTCACCTGCGAGTCCTGGGTGGTTGCGGACCGCATGCGCGAATGGTTGCCAGGGCTGGATGTGGCGTACTCCGTGCGCTCCGGGCGGCAGCTCCGCAAGTTCATGGCGGAAGTCGATGCCGGCAGGCGCGCACCGACCCCGGTCACCGTCCGCGAACGTCTCATCGAGTCCCCCGCCAGCGTCACCGAAGTCAGAGCACGCGCCGGCCGTGTCGGCGTATGGACCGTGGACGACGTCGACCGCGCGCTGGAACTCAAGTCCTGGGGAGTCGACCAGATCGTGAGCAACCGCCTCGCGGTACTCAACGCCATCTGAGGGGCCTCCAGCGCCCGGTGTGCGCCGAACGCATACGATCGACCTGTGACCAACGACCCCACCGCCGATGATTTCGCGCTCGCAGACGAGTTCGCGCTCGCGGCGGACAGCACACCGCTGCTGGCGATCCTCCAGCACCGCATCGACGAGGCGGACGGCCGAATCACGTTCGCGGAGTTCATGGCGCTGGCGCTGGGCCATCCGGACCACGGCTACTACAGCCGCTCCGACCTGCGCTGGGGACGCGACGGCGACTACGAGACCAGTCCCGAGGTTCACCCGATCTTCGGGTACCTCTGGGCACGCCAGGTGCTCGAATGCTGGGAGCGCCTCGGTCGCCCCGCTCCGTTTGCCCTGGTGGAACCCGGGGCAGGCTCCGGATCGTTCATGGCCGCGATCCTCACGTGGCTCCGCGCTCGCGCGCCGGAGTGCTTCGCGGCGGCCCACCCGGTGATGCTGGACGGACACCCGAACCGCCTAGCCGCGCAGCGTGCCGCCCTGACGGCGCGGGGCTTCGAGGTAGAGCACGCCCTCTTCGATGCGTGGCTGGCTCGCGAGGGGCGCCTGACGGCCGTCGTGATCTCCAACGAGTTCTTCGACGCCCTGCCCGTGCACCTGGTGGAGCGACACGGCGACGAGCTCCTCGAGTGCTACGTCGCGCTCGATGTCAGCGGCAAGCTGACGCTGGTCGAGGGCGCGCCGAGCACCCCGGCGATCCGGGCGTACTTCGAACGCATCGGGCGGCTCCCCGGCGACGGCGCGCGCGCGGAGGTGGGATTGGCGAGCGTGGATGTAATGAGCCGCATAGCGTCCCGTGTCGACCGTGGCTTCATCCTCACGATCGACTACGGGTACGGCGCGCCGGAGCTCTACGCAGCCTGGCGGACGCAGGGAACCCTGATGGCGTTTCGCCGCCATAGCCCGCAGCCAGACCCGCTGGCTGCACCCGGCCTCACCGACCTCACCTACCACGTCGACTTCACTTCGCTCGCTGCCGCCGCGGGCGAGGGTTGGGAACATGCCCCGACGACGACGCAGGCAGAGGCGCTCACGGTGCTGGGCCTCGCCGACGCGATGCGCACCGCAGCCGCCCGCGCGCACCTGGATGCGCAACGCTACGCCTCGGAACGCCGCGCGGCTGAGACACTGACGGACCCCAGCGGGCTGGGCCGGATCCGAGTGCTGGCGATGGGACGCGGCGTAGCGGTCGATGGCTTACGGTGCCTGCGTCCGATCGAGAGTCTGCTGAAAGGGGACCGCTCATGACGTTGCGCGTAGGCCAGCACCCCCCTGACTTCGAGATCGAGACGACCGACGGACACCGCACCCTGCGCCAGTTGCTGGAGATGGGCGCACTGATCCTGGTGTTCTACTCCGACGACACCAGCACGGAGGCGGCCTCCACCCTTGGTGCGTTCCGCGACCAGCACGAATCGTTCGCGAACTTCAGCGCGCACATCCTGGCTGTCTCCACAGACGACCTGAAGTCGCACTTCCGGCTCCTCACGTCCGAATCGATCCTGTTCTCGATGGGCACGGACCCGGACATGGATCTCGCCCGGAAGTACGAAGCCGCCGGCGAGGACGGACGCGCGCGTCGCGTGGTCTACGTCATTGGCGAGGATGGCCGCATTTCCGGCGCGGTGGATCCGTTCACGGCAGACCAGACGAGCTTCGGGCGAATCTATGATGCCCTCGGGCTCGGGTAGCCCTCGATCGCTCGCGTCAGTGCGACAATCAATGCATGTCGGAATCGAACCATGCCTGAGT
>Ga0172380_10004276_pt1 | contig 18518 bp, 20 predicted proteins | sample Leawe162metaG_FD_119747 | JGI IMG/M metagenome (GOLD analysis project Ga0172380, IMG submission 119747) | Leachate microbial communities from a municipal landfill in Southern Ontario, Canada - Leachate well 162 metaG | ecosystem: Engineered > Solid waste > Landfill > Unclassified | place... | reverse complement strand
TGGACTAATCAAGCAGGACAAACAATTGCAAACGTGGATATTTGGCAAAAAATAGCTCATGTATTGCCGGATGTTCAACTTAAAATAATTAACGTAAGTGGTCATTCTGGTGTTGCAGGTAATGAACGAGCTGACCAAATTGCTACAGGTTTTGCAAAAAAGTCTTTGTTTAGGTTATATCATGGTCCTGAAAATGAGTATGATATAGATTTAAAAAATCTCTCTATGAATCAGGTGGTCAAGAAAGAGAAAGATAGAAAAAAAGAAAAAGCATATTCATATTTAAGTCTTACAAATGGATTGCTACGAGTTCACTATACATGGGATGAGTGTAAAAAAGCAGTAGAAGGTGTAAAAGGTGCTAAATATAAAAAATCTATTTCAAAAGAAGATGAAGCTATAATAAAGAAGAGTTGGGGGATGTAGTCACGTGTTTTAAAAAGGGCGCCCTTTGGGCGCCCTTTTTAAATTAAGTTTGATCTTTAATTATTTCAATAACTATTTTTGCGACAGGAACTGATAGTCCGAGAAATAAAAAAGAGAAATATATTCCAGACAATGTTGGTTCGATTTGTTCTATAAGGTTCATTTCGTTATGTAGTATTACAAAAAGAGGTCAATAATATATAAATAGAAGTTAAAGAATGGATAGCACTCAAAGAAGAATATTGTATGTATGAGTAGTATTTTAAAACAGTGATACATATTATAATTTTAATTACTTTTGTAAGTGTAATTGTCGCTAGTTTAATCGGATATGGGTTGTATCAATATGCTGGTTTAGTATTTGTTTTATTTGCACCATTTTTGTTATATAAGTTTTTATTTCATATACAACAAAAAACAGTATATGTAGTAACGTCCTCACTAATTTTTATCGGTTTATTATTTTTCATTCAATATAAAATTGGATTATCAAACGGTGCATATAAAAATGCTTTTATCTATAAAGACAAAACAGAGGATGTGTTTGAAGGGAGTATTGATGAGTTTCCTGAATATTCATTTAAAAACAATCAATATGTTTTTGGAGTAAAAGATACTTCGACTCGAGTTCTTATATTTACTCATCCATATCAAAAATTTACTTTTACAGAGACTTTAAAAATCACGGGTTCACTCATTGATGTTCATACCCAAGATAAAAAATACCGAGGTTATTACAAAAAACTTAACGTTCAATATATTGTGTTTAATCCTGAAACGGAAAAAATACAATTTACGCAGAATCAAAGCTTGTTAACTACAATTAAGCAAAGACTTTTTAAAATTAAGGATAAACTGCGGACATTGGTTGTTCAAAGATTCTCTTCGCGTGCAAGCTCTTTAATTCTAGGTATGTTGCTTGGAGAGAAGAGTGAATTATCAAAAGAAGAAAAAGATATGTTTAATCAAGTAGGTCTGAGTCACATCCTTGTTGTTTCAGGATACAATATTTCAATCTTAATTTCGTTTGTTTTTATTATTTTAAAACCTGTAAGTAAATTCGTAAGAATATTTTTTGCTATAAACTTAATTACTTTGTTCGTTTTACTTGTTGGTGCAGATGCTTCGGTTGTGCGTGCTGCCTTAATGGGGAGTATTATTATTTTCTCTAAAATTACAAAAAGACATTCAAATGCAATAAATATTTTATTTTTAGTGACAATACTGATATTACTGAATAATCCATACTCTTTATTTGATGCAAGTCTACATCTTTCTTTTGTTGCTACATATTCACTTCTTGTTCTTCCTCAATACAACAAGATTCCTGAACTTATTCTTACGACAATTTGGGTGTTTGTTTTTGTTTCCTTGTACATTGTTTATATGTCAGGATACATTTCATTTGGATCAATTATAAGTAATGCCTTGGTTATATTTCTACTTCCTCTATATATGTTGGTTTCAGGTATTTCGCTTTTGTTTATAACAAGTAATCTGTTTTTAGGGTTGGACATTTTTCTTTTGGAAAGTATAAGTCGATATATTTTTGGAGTTGCTCAATTAGTTCAAAAAATTCCTAAGATAGAAATTAATATGCCACCATCAATTTTGATGGTGGCATATTGTCTTGTTTGCAATATCCTTATCTTTTTAAAGAATAGATACACCGTGTCCGAGTTTATTGAGAAACACTATCAAAGATTTGTTCCACAAAAGCCCAATTAATTTGAGAGAGGTAATCCTCAATATATTGAGGTTTTCCGCTTGGTTGATAGTCTGCCACAAAAGAGTGTTCCCACATATCAAGAGCTACAATAGGTGTTAAACCAACAAGATGACCCAGATGTTGTTCATCAACCCAACTATTGAGTAGCGAGCCTGTATGGGTGTCATAATACAATATTGCCCAGCCTATCCCTCGAGTTTTTCCAAGAGTTTTGAAATCAGAAAGCCATGCATCGTAAGATCCAAATTGTTCGTTGATTTTTGTTGCTAATTTTGAATTAGATATTTGAGTAACTTCTCCTTCAAGTGCCCCAAAGTAAAGTTCGTGGTTTCTCATACCATCAAATTCAAATCCAAATCTCCTTCGAGATTCAGATAGTTCATAGGCGCTATCTGGATTGTTTTTAAGAGTTTCTATTTTTTCTAATATTAGGTTCGTATGTTTTACATATCCTTCGTACAACTTTATGTGTTCGGCAATAGTTGTGGCCGAAATTCCTTGTAATGGTCTAATATTAAATTGTTTTGCGGTAAATATATTCATAGACCTATTATATCTTATAGATTCTTTATGGAGAATTTATAAAAAACAAGATACAGTATTATGAATGAGAAATTATATTTTTAGTTCAGCGATTGGTTTGTTAGTTTTGACGCTGGTTCAATTCTTTACGCTTTCTCAATCTGATCAAGATTTAAAAGTATATTTCCTGGATGTGGGGCAGGGTGATTCTATTTTTATTAAATATCCAACAGGTGAACATCTTCTTGTTGATACAGGCAAAGACTCAAAAATATTTAGATCATTGGATTCTGTTTTGCCTTGGTATGACAAAACAATTGATTATGTATTACTAACTCATGGTGATCTTGATCATGTTGGTGCAATGCTTGATGTAATTGATCGATATAAAGTAGAAAAAGTCTTTGTAAGTGAGTTCTTTGGTCAAATTGATGTAGAAAAAGAAATATTGGAAAGCTTAAAAACAGAAGGAGCTGTTGTTGAAGTTTTGAAAGATGGAGATACATTCACTTTTGGAACACAAGTTTCAAATAGCTTTGAGATTATTAATCCTAGAAAGGATTGTTTTGTTGTATATAAAAATGAAAATGACTGTTCGTTAGTTGGATTATTAACATACGGTAATCATACGTTTTTGTTAACAGGGGATATTGATCAAAAAGTTGAGACACAAATTATGGATAAAATAACAAAATCACTTACTGTATTAAAAGTAGCCCATCACGGTTCTAATGGTTCAAGTAATGTTGATTTTCTAAAAAAGACAAAGCCTCTGTATTCAGTAATATCTTCTGGAGAAAATTCATATGGACATCCACACCCTGAAGTCTTAAATAGATTACGGGTAGCAAGTTCAACAATTTTTAATACAAAAGAAGACGCTACAGTTGTAGCGTCTTCTGATGGTGAGAATTTTGAAATAAAGAAATTATTTGATCAAACCAGCTTTTTTAAGAGTAGCATATGCTCCGTTCTTCTTTATGGTTTTGATACCTCTTGTTGATACTCGAACTTTAACTGATTTTCCAAGTTCTGGTACAAAAACTTTTTTGTCTTGCAGGTTAACTTGTCGTCGTCGTAGACCAGTTGGGTTGAATTGAGTAGCACGAGTTCGGTTTGAGTAACCGCCCCCTACTTGAGATTTACTTTTTGTAATTGGACAAACTTTCATATAATGTATTTGTTTTATTAAGTTTTGCTATATTAGCATAAGTTTTCTATAATGCAAAGGTTATATGGACGCAATCGCAATTTTTTCACTTATCGTTTTAATCATCTCTATTGTGGTGCATGAGGTGGCTCATGGCTACACAGCATACCTTTTTGGGGATATGACTGCAAAATACCAAGGTAGACTTACTTTTAATCCTATAAAACATATAGATCCTTTCGGTTCGATCATCCTACCGTTCTTAATGTCCCTTCTTCCTGGTGGGCTTATCTTGGGGTGGGCAAAGCCTGTTCCAATTAATCCTTATAATTTTACGAGACGAAAACTTGGGGAATTTGCAACGGCCTTTGCAGGTCCTCTCTCTAATATATGTATAGCCGCTGTTTTTATTGTACTTATTCGTTTTTCTGATGTTATTGGGATGAGCGCTGGGTTTATACAACTAAGTTTTGCTGTTGTGCTTATTAATTCTGTTTTGGCGTTTTTTAACCTTATTCCAATTCCTCCACTTGATGGATATCGAATAGTTGCCGTCTTACTCCCTGTTCGTGTTGTTGAACGGTTTGAATATTTTTCTCAAAGATTTGGAATCTTCATTGTTTTGTTTTTCGTTCTCTTTTTGTGGAATCCGATTTTTATGATGCTTCTCTCTCTTCTCGAGGTGCTTACTGGTATAAAAGTTTCATAAATAGAATATCTGAGCGAACTATCCACAATTTTTAAGGGTTTTTTATTTTTATCAAAAAAATAGTGTTAGAATAAAAGTAATGAAAGATGCTTTAAAAGAAAAAGAACAACTACTATCTTCTAAGGATGCAGGAAAACTTCTTGGATATACTCATGACTATATTTCTAAGTTGTGTCGAGAAGGAAAAATGAATGGAGTTCAAAAGGGAAGAGCTTGGTATGTAACAGAAAAAGAAACATTGGCTTTCAAAAAAAGACATGAAGCTGAGTTAGATCAAAAAAAAGCTCAATTATCACAAAAATTCTCAGAACTTCGTCTACAACATGAATCGAAACGACTCGAAGAACCAACATTAGAAACAGCTATTGTAGAAAAAACTCATATCCCCTTTGTTATTCCTAGACAATTTGTTGCTGTAGCCGTTTTAGCTTTTGTGTTGTTAATCCCTTCTTTTGTAAGATCTATATCAGAAAAGACTAATACAAATCAGTTCGCATCAGTTAATACTGTTCACGATATGTCTAGTATTACTGAATATTTTGATGCGGGAGTTGCAACTGTAATATCTGCACAATCCGAACTTGTTCCAAAGACAATCTCTACATATAGTTTTGTCCAAAACTTAAATGATGGGTATTGGCAAATTGCTTTTAATACAATTGAGCTTTCAAAAGGGTTCTATTACTTCTTAGAGACTATTTCAGATGGATATCTTACGTTCTACCTTATGCAAGGACAAATGATTTATGCTTCTATGGTTCAGACAAGTAATATGGGGTTGGTTGTTTTGTCGGGATATGAATTAATGGGACAGTCATTAGTTGTTGGGGGTGGTAATGTCGTGAGTTCATATCGAACCGCATTAAATTTAGATTCAGGTTTAGAATCTGGTAAAAAAAAACTAAGTAACTTTTCTCAAAATACTTCTGAAGGTCTCGAATATGCTCAGGCCCAAGTTGGGGATACGATATTAACTTCCATAGCTAAGGAATTAAGGAATTCTACTCAAACTGTAATTCAAAATGTGAATCTAAATTTTTCTGCCGTTTCTCGAACAGTAAAAAGTACATCAGAAATTGTAAAAGCTTCTGTTATTGATATCTTTTCGTTTGATTTTTTAAAGCATAGGGATGAGCCTAGAAAAGTAGAATAGGTATTCAAAAGAACCCTTTTTTGTCTTTAAGTGCGTTAATGTCTAATACACGCTTGCAAAAAGTAAATATTTATATTAAAGTACGCCTTACATATCTTTAATTATGCCAACAGTAAATCAATTAGTTAAAAAAGCCCGAGGAAAAGCGCGACGAAAGTCGAAAGCGATTGCTCTTACAAAAGGGTTCAACACACTTAAAAACCGACCTTCTGAATATACATCTCCATTTAAACGAGGTGTGTGTACAAAAGTAACAACAAAAACTCCCCGAAAACCTAACTCAGCTATTCGAAAGATTGCCCGAGTTCGACTTACAAACGGACACGAAGTAACTGCGTATATTCCAGGAATGGGACACAATCTACAAGAACACTCAGTGGTATTGCTACGAGGTGGACGAGTAAAAGACGTAAACATTCGATATACAGTAGTTCGAGGTGTACTTGACTCTGAAGGTGTACAAAAACGAGGTAAAAGTCGATCTCGATACGGAGCAAAACGACCTAAAGCAGCTAAATAATATTACATACTATGCGAAGACCAGTAAAAAATAGAAATATTCCAAAACCAGACACACGATACAATTCAACTAAAGTATCTAAGTTTATTAATCATATTATGGAACGAGGAAAGAAAGATATTGCTCGAAAGATTGTATATCAAGCTTTTGAAGAAATCAAAACTCAAGCTAAAGTAGAAAATCCTCTTGAGATTTTTGATCAAGCACTTAAAAATGCTTCTCCTGTTATGGAAATCCGATCACGACGAGTTGGAGGTGCGAACTACCAAGTTCCACGAGAAGTTCGACCAGAACGACGAAATTTTCTTGCAATGACTTGGATGATCCAAGCTGCACAATCAAAGAAGGGAACACCTATGCATAAAAGACTTGCTGACGAACTACTTCTTGCAAGTAAAAACGAAGGAACAGCTGTTAAAAAGAAAGAAGATACACACAAAATGGCAGAAGCAAACAAAGCCTTTGCACACTTTGCTTGGTAATCTTATTCTCTCGCAGACTAACCTAAAGAAAAACACCACAATCTCTGTGGTGTTTTTCTTTTTAGCCTTGTTTTTTATAAAAATTTGAGTACAATGACCATACCTTATTCAAGGGGGAATTTTATTTTATTTATTTAAACAAACAAACAGTATTATGAGCCGAGATTATCCACTAAACCGCGTACGAAACTTTGGGATTATTGCCCATATTGATGCCGGTAAAACAACAACATCTGAACGAGTTCTATTTTATACAGGTGTATCACACAAAATTGGAGAAGTGCACGAAGGTGCCGCAATTATGGACTGGATGGAACAAGAACAAGAGCGAGGTATTACTATTACTTCTGCTGCTACAACTTGTTTCTGGACACCTACATATATCGAAAATAAAACTGATAAAGAAAACAAATATCAATTTAATATTATCGATACACCAGGTCACGTAGACTTTACAGTGGAAGTAGAACGATCACTTAAAGTATTGGACGGAGGAGTTGTAGTGTTCGATGGAGTTGCTGGTGTAGAACCTCAATCTGAAACTGTGTGGCGACAAGCTGATAAATACAAAGTTCCACGAATTTGTTTTATCAATAAAATTGACCGAACCGGTGCCTCTTTTGAACGATCATTCAAATCTATTATCGATCGTCTTTCAAAGAAAGCTGTGCGAGCACAACTTCCAATGGGAGAAGAATCAGATCTTCATGGTGTAATCGATCTTCTTAATATGAAGGCATACAAATTTGAAGGAGAAATGGGAAATAAAGTTGTTGAACAAGAAATTCCTGCTGAATACAAAGAAGATGCTGAACTATTCCACAACGAACTTGTAGAAAAAATCGTAGAACACGATGAAGAATTGATGACAAAATTCTTTGCAGGAGAAGAAATTCCACTTGAAGACCTAAAACGAACTATGCGAAAAGCTGTAATTGCTAACGCACTTATTCCTGTATTTACAGGATCAGCTCTTAAGAATATCGGAGTACAACTTGTACTAGATGCTGCTGTTGATTATCTTCCAGCACCTACTGATATTCCTGCAATTAAAGGAACTAACACTGACACAGGGGAAGAAGTTGACCGAGCGTCAGATGATAGTGTTCCTCTTGCTGCTCTTGCATTCAAATTGCAAACAGACCCATATGTAGGACAACTTACCTATATCCGAGTATATTCTGGAGTTCTTGAATCTGGATCATATGTACTTAATGCTTCTACTGGAGAAAAAGAACGAGTAGGACGAATCCTTCGAATGCATGCTAACGATCGAGAAGAAGTGAAGGCTGTATATGCTGGAGAAATTGCTGCTGCTGTAGGACTTAAAAATACTCACACATCAGATACTCTTTGTGATCCTGCTAATCCAGTTGAGCTTCTCCGAATTGAATTCGCAGAACCTGTAATTGACCTTCGAATTGAACCAAAAACAAAAGCCGACCAAGAAAAAATGGGTATGGCTCTCAAGAAACTTTCTGAAGAAGATCCTACTTTTAAAGTAAAAACAGATGAAGAAACTCTTGAAACTATTATTGCGGGTATGGGAGAACTTCACCTTGAAATTCTAGTAGACCGAATGAAAAGAGAGTTCAATGTGGAAGCCAATGTTGGAAAACCACAAGTAGCGTACCGAGAAACTATTACCGGAGAAGCTGATGCGGATTATAAATACTTGAAACAATCTGGAGGTAAAGGACAATACGGACACGTTAAAATCCGAATCAAACCTATGGATCGGAATGTTGATGTTGAATCACTTCCAAAGAACGTAAAACGATCTGAAGGAATGGAATTCATTAATGCTATTAAAGGAGGTGCTATCCCAGGAGAATTTATTCCTGCTGTAGAAAAAGGAGTAAAGGAAGCTATGCAACGAGGTATTGTTGCTGGTTATAAAATGGCTGATGTTTCTATCGAACTATACGATGGATCATTCCATGAAGTTGACTCATCAGAAATTGCCTTCAAACTTGCTGCATCACATGCGTTTAAAGAAGCTGCTCAAAAAGCTCGACCAGTTCTTCTTGAACCAGTTATGAAAGTTGAAGTAACAGTTCCAGATAAATTCCTTGGAGATATTACTGGAAACTTGTCATCAAAACGAGGGCAAATTCTTGGAACACAAGATCGAGGAAATAATATTATTGCAATCGATGCACACGTTCCACTTTCTGAGATGTTTGGATATACAACATCACTTCGATCAATGACAGAAGGGCGAGGATCTATGGTTATGGAATTTGATCACTATGATACTGTTCCACAAAACGTTGCTGAAGAAATCAAAAAATTAAGAGGATAACAAAAAATAAAAAGCGCGGCCCATGGGCCGCGCTTTTTATTTTTACACTCATCTTTTTTATATTTTTAAAAATAAAAATATTATTTGATATACTAAGATTATTATTATCTGATATTTTTATTATGTTCACCAATTTTAAAAAAATATTTCCAATATTTTTTACGTTAGCCATCTTTTTGTTATCTACAATATCTGTAAGTGCACAATCATATGAAATTTACGTTTCAGATATAAAAACTGAAAAGCCTACGTATGAAGTAGGTGAAACTATTAAAGGAGAATTCTCTGTTTCCAACTTATCTGATACACCACAATCTGATATATATTACACAGTATCTTCCGGTGTGTATATTAAAGAATCACTCAGTATTGAGTCATCAAAAGCTCCTTCTATATCTCTAGGACCCATCTATGTAAAAGCACAATCAAAAGATGTGGTGCCTTTCACATATATACTTCCACGATCTCTTACAGGCAATAGTGCAATTGAAATCACTGTCACACTCAAAGATGGTACTGTAGTGGGACAAGCTGATAACATAATTAATATTATCGGTAACCCGACAATGGAATCTGCCAGTGTGATAGGTTCAGCACTTAAAATTTCTGATTTCGATACAATCATTGGGCCACATATAGGTCCTACTGTATATGAAGATGAATCAATTAGTTTAAATTTTTTCATTACACCTACAACTAAACCTTATTCTGTAACTCCTATACTTAACTTATATGATAGAACGGACACGTCTGGTATTCCTCAAAAAACAATCACACTAGATTCCATTACAACGAGTGTTGATGGAACTCAGCATACGATCGAATTGCCAACAGATTTGGATCCTCTTGTATACTACGGTGTTATTTCTTTTGATTCAAAAGAAATAGAAATTGCCCGGCTTGATTTTAGGTATATTATTGCTGGTCCTATTGCAACAATACGAAATATAACAACAGAGACTTTAAAGTTGAAAAAAGAACAAGAATTCAATGTTTTGGTTACATATGGAGGACAACCGTATGACGAACTTCGGCCTGAAAAACAACTTACATTAGCATCAACAACTATTACCGTGGTCGCAAAAAATGAAGAAGGAGAGACTATTGCTGAAAGTACACAACCTCTCGACCTTCAAAATTCATCACGAACAATAGAGTTATTTATGAAAGCAGAAAACTCAGCAAAAGAACTTACTTTCTCAGCAACAATCAAGAATCAGGACGGAATGATACTGGATGAATATACGACACAACTCCCAACACAAGAAAATGTAAAAAATCAAGAATCATATACTCAAAATAAAACTATGCAGTCAATAACGTTTGTAAGTATTGCTGTACTCTTTATTATTTTACTTATAGTTTTATTTTTGAAGCGGAAGCATCAAGTTTTGAATGTTCCACTTGCAATATTGGTACTTGGATCACTCCTATCAGTAGGTACTTTATTATATAAAGATGCATCGGCGTGGGGAACCTCTTATGAATATCGGGCGCCAGTTGCTGTTGGTGGAAAATTATTTCAACTAGTTTCTGTTAATTCGCCACTACCTCCGAAAATTAAGATATATGAACCAGGAGAGGCATTTAAGTTATCTGTAAATGCAAATTATGGAGATTGTACTAATGGCTCACAATATTTTTTTGGTTATATGTATAAAGAGGGAGTTAAGTGGTGGAATGAAACTCCAGTAATTCAAGATACAACAAATAAACAATCGGATTTTAATTTTAATATTCAGTATTGGACTACAAAAGGAGAAGAAAGAATAAAATCAGCTTACGGATTAAACAAAATTAATGAAGGTGGATATATATTCTCATCAAAATCAGTTTGTGACTTATGGCAAGGAAAATTTCTTTCGAGAGGTTCTAGTGGTATTTGTCAGATTGGAAGTCATTATAGTTCAAAAAACTTGTCAATATCTAATACTTATACTGCACCTACTGAGCCTGGATATCATAAAATATATTTTGGACTATTTCAGATAGGTGATGAAAATGATGGTGCCAATGGGGAAGATAGTCATCAACATGGAATTTATTATCAAGAAATTTGTGTTCGCGGAGCGGGAGTTTGTCCAAACGAAGAGGAGGTAGTTGAAAGTGCATGTCCTAATTTGACTGGCGTATACTCAGAAACTTCAGCGGGAAGAATCTTTAAAGATGGTGTAGAAACTTCATATGTAAAGAATGCTGAAGGTAATTGCGTGCTTCCTCCATGTAATCCTGATACTAAACCGGCTGACAAATGTATCAATGGTAAGATTCATACTGCTGTTTGTTCACCTTCGTCTTCATCAGTAGATATCGGAGCGGGTGAGATTATTGTAGGGAAAGGTAAGCATCATGACACTAGTGGTAGTTATGATTGGAAGAGAAAACAACCAGGTAATCCAGTTTGTCCTGCTGGATATACAAAATTACCTGTTGAAATTACTCAAGCAAGTATTCCAAGTGATTTATGTCCGTCTTGGTCAAAAATAAATCCTTATTATCAAAGGGGAGGATCTCGAGCTGCTTGTTCAGTTGATAGAAGTACTGCAAAATCAAATAATTATCCTGGATATTCAAATACAACATGTGGTGGAGGTGACGATGAGTGTGCTTTTGCAATGTGTCAAAAAGATGGCAGTACTACAGAAGAAACATCTTCAACAGGATGGGTTTTACAAGAGACATCAACTGTCTGTTCTAATTTTAAAACATCTTGTGCTGCCAATCCTCTCTCTATTGAACCAAACACAAGTACTGAATTTAAGGCAAAACCTCAGGACGCACCCGGACCAGTAACTTATAAATGGTTTGATGAAAGTGATACACTTCTTGGAACTGGAGAAACTCTTACTCAAACATACAGTGCATTAGGTTCATATCTTGTAAAGATTGAAGCAAAGAGTGGTACTGAAACAGCTACAAATACTTGTCGAGCAAGTGTAGCGTATGCATGTTCAAGTGAATATACGAATGGAGAAGATGCTGGGTGTATCGATGGGACAAAATATGTACATGTTTGTACTCAATCTGGATGGAGTACAACTTCAACAGGTTTGTCATGTAGTACTGATTCTGGTGATGGTAGTACACCAGGAACTCCTGCTGACGCTGATGTATCTTCTTTCTCATTTGATCCTGATACCGTAGCTTATGCCGGTGATATGTGTGGCCTTACTCTTGTTGCTACAAACGTAACTTTGTGTACTCTTAAATCCTCAACAGGAATCTCATATATCTACCCGAGTATATCTGGATCAATATCAAAATTAGAAGACAGAACAATTCCGGTAGGACGATATGTCTTATCTTGTGAGGGTACTAACGGTGTAACACAACAATTTGGAGTTCGATCATGTATTGTGAATCCTAATATAAAAGAAAGTTAGAGAAAAGCTTGTTTATTATATATAATATGAATTATGGGCGTACAATTTGATGAAGATAACTTCACAAGAAAACAATATCGAAGCTATGCACCTATTCCCGGAGTAGAAGGGGATACGAGAGGGATGGCTGGTTGGCTTATTCGTAATGGATTGGCAAAAAGTGCGTTGTCTGCAAATATTATTCTTATGATTGTTCTAAGTCTTGTATTCATGTTCTCTGTTCATGTTTTTAGGAATGGTTTGGTGTTGCCTGGGAACAAAGAAGTTCCAGTTCAACCAGCTCCTTTCCCAGTACTTGAAAATCGCTAGAGTTGTGATAATATGGTTTTCATAAGGCCGAAGACAAGGGGCACCCATAAGTCCTCTCGAGGTTAGTTTAATGTAGAAATACGTTAAGCTTTCAATCTCTCAATATTATTTTGACCATTCGGCCTTAGTTTGGTCGAATAATTTTATTTTATATGGCAATCACAAAAGACAAGAAAAAATCAATTCTGGAAAAACTGGATACGATCAAAGGCAACGAATCAGTTGTTTTTGTGAATTTCAAAGGATTACCAGTTTCTGAGACTACTGCTATGCGACAAGAACTTGCAAAAAGTTCAGTGGCATACTATGTAGCAAAGAAAACATTGGTGAAGAAAGCTTTTATCGAAGCAGGAATCGAAGGTGAAATGCCACAAATTGAAGGTGAATTGGCTGTTGTGTACGGAAACGATGCAACTGGTCCAGCTCGAGAAATTTTTGCCTTTCAAAAGAAATACGATGGAAAAGTATCTATCGTAGGAGGAGTTTTTGAACATAAGTTCATGGACAAAATCCAAATGGAAGAAGTTGCAAAAATCCCTTCAATGCATGCCCTACGAGGAATGTTTGTAAATGTAATCAACTCATCAATCCAAGGTCTTGTAGTAGCACTTGATGCTATTGCAGACAAAAAAACCGCTTAATAACCGTTAATTAACTCTAATTACTATGTCAGAAAACGAAGTAACAGCTCAAGCTGTAGAAGAAACTACTGAAGTTGTAGTTCCTGCAAAATTTAAGTCTATCGTTGAATCAATCGAAACAATGTCAGTACTTGAATTACATGAACTTGTAAAACTTTTCGAAAAGAAATTTGGTGTTTCAGCAGTAGCAGCAGCAGCGCCTGCAGCAGCAGCTGAAGCAGCAGAAGAAAAATCAGACTTTATCGTACACCTTAAGGACTCTGGTGCATCAAAAATTGGTGTTATCAAAGTTGTAAAAGAGGCTATGGGACTAGGTCTTAAAGAAGCAAAAGATCTTGTAGACGCAGCTCCAACAGACCTTAAAACAGGTGTAAAGAAGGAAGAAGCTGAAGAAATCAAGAAGAAACTAGAAGACGCAGGTGCAGTTGTAGAATTGAAATAACTCTCTCTCACAGAAATCTTATGAAAAAAGCCGGATTTTCCGGCTTTTTTCATTGACACTTCCCACTTTTTTGTTAATATGTTTCTACCTGTTATGCGCTTTTTGTATTTATAAAGCAGCAACAGTTGGTATGTTTTTTCTTGTAAAGCACTGTTCTCGCGCCTTTACAAAAGGAAACAAAAATTATTTATCATTAATATATAAAGAAATACGATATGGCAGCAGAAGCATTCGATCGATCAAAACCTCACGTAAACGTAGGAACAATTGGTCACGTAGACCACGGTAAGACAACTCTTACAGCGGCTATCTTGCACACATTAAACATGGCTGATGGATATTCAGCTACAATGAAAGGAGTAGATGAAATTGACAAAGCTCCAGAAGAAAAAGCTCGAGGAATTACAATTTCTCTTTCTCACTCAGAATACTCATCACCAACACGACACTATGCTCACATTGATGCTCCAGGTCACGCCGACTACATCAAAAACATGATTACTGGTGCCGCTCAAATGGATGGAGCTGTTCTAGTAGTAGCTGCAACTGACGGTATGATGCCTCAAACACGAGAGCACGTTCTTCTTGCAAAACAAGTGGGTGTACCAAAGATCATTGTTTTCATTAACAAATGTGACATGGTTGAAGACGCAGAAATGATTGACCTTGTAGAAGAAGAAATTAAAGATCTTCTTGATAATCAAGGATTCGACGGACAAAATACTCCATTTGTACGAGGTTCAGCTCTTAAAGCTCTTGAATCTTCAGATGTGAACAGTGAATGGAATCAAAAGATTCTTGAACTTGCTGGACACTTGGACACATATATTCCACTTCCAGTTCGAGAAACTGACAAGCCTTTCCTTATGCCAGTAGAAGATATCTTCTCAATTGAAGGACGAGGAACTGTAGTAACAGGACGAATCGAACGAGGAATTATCAAAGTTGGACAAGAAGTTGAAGTTGTTGGTCTTAAAGACACAGCAAAAACAACTATTACTGGAATTGAAATGTTCAACAAATCTCTTTCAGAAGGACAAGCAGGAGACAACGCTGGTCTACTAGTTCGAGGTCTTAAAAAAGAAGACATCACAAGAGGACAAGTACTTGCTATCCCAGGAACTGTAACACCTCACACAGAATTTGAATCAGAAGTGTACATTCTTAAAAAAGAAGAAGGTGGACGGCACACTCCTTTCTTCTCAGGTTACAAACCACAATTCTATGTTCGAACAACAGACGTTACTGGAGAGGTAACACTTGCTGAAGGTGTAGAAATGGTTATGCCAGGAGATACAGTTACTTTCAAAGTTAAGCTTGTAGCACCAGTTGCTCTTGAAGATCAAACACGATTTGCTATTCGAGAAGGAGGAAAAACTGTAGGAGCTGGAGTTGTTACTAAGATCGTTAAATAATTACTAAATTAAGAGCCCTTTTTGGGAGATAGGAGATGCACACAACGCAAATGTGTTGTTAACCATACATTGTATGAGTGTAAGCACTAGCTTTCTAATTAAAGGTTAAACATTATATGTCAGAAAAAAAATCACAAGAAATGCCAAAGCTTCGAATTCGAGTGCGGGCATACGAGAGTAAAATTCTCGACCAATCAGTGAAACAAATCATGGACACCGCTCTACGATTTGGTGCAAAAGTAAGTGGACCAATCCCATTGCCAACTGAGATTAAAAAATACACAGTTAACAGATCATCTTTTGTGTACAAGGATGCGCGAGAACAGTTTGAGATGCGCGTACATAAGAGACTTATTGACATTTTGAATCCTGATGCTAAGGTAGTCGAAGCTTTGACTAACCTCAATCTACCATCAGGTGTCAATATCGATGTCAAAATGAACTAGAGACATTGCGAATTATTAAGAAAGATAAGAACTATCATGAAATTTTTACTAGGAACAAAAGAAAACATGACGCAAATCTTCACCGACAACGGTGCAGTAGTTCCTGTTACTGTGATTAAAACTAGTCCGAACGTTATCACACAAGTGAAGACTTCAGACAAAGATGGCTATCAAGCAATCCAAATCGGCTTTGGGGAGAAAAATGCAAGAAATATTAACAAACCTCTAAAGGGTCACGTTAAAGAATTGGGTAATTTTTCAGTCCTTAAAGAGTTTAAAGTAGTAGGGGAATTCCAATTAGGGGACAAAATCGAAATCAATACATTCCAAGAGGGAGACAAAGTCATGGTGTCAGCGATCTCAAAAGGAAAAGGATTTCAAGGTGTAGTTAAAAGACATGGATTCAAAGGAGGTCGACGATCTCATGGTCAAAAGCACTCAGAACGAGAGCCTGGATCAATTGGGGTTGGTGGTATTCAACGAGTACAAAAAGGAACACGAATGGCAGGCCGAATGGGTGCTGATCGTGTTACTGTAAAAAACTTGAAGATTGCACGAATCGATGCTGAAAACAATCTATTGTTTGTGAAAGGTGCAGTACCAGGTCGAAAGGGAACACTTGTTGAAATTAAGGGATAAGAATACGCTTATGAAAATTAATATATACACAAAAGAAGGAAAAGAAAACGGAAGCTTCGAAGCGCCAGATTCAATCTTTGGATTGAAATGGAATTCTGACCTAGTACAACAAGTTGTTATGTCAATGGAATCTTCTGCTAGAACACCGGTTGCTCATACAAAGGACCGAAGTGACGTGAGAGGAGGAGGACGAAAACCTTGGCAACAAAAAGGAACTGGTCGATCACGACACGGTTCTAAACGATCTCCAATTTGGAAGGGCGGAGGAGTTACTTTTGGACCTCGAAACGATAGAAACTTTGATCGAAAAATAAACAAGAAAATGAAAGCAAAAGCATTGTTTACAATTCTTTCAAAGAAAGCACTTAACAACGAAATTATTTTTGTTGACAGTATTTCTTTCGCAGAACCAAAGACAAAAGAAGCACGAGCTATCTTTACAGCATTAGGAGCAATCAAAGGATACGAAATGGTTGGAGCACGACGAAAGAATCGAGCATATATTGCTATTGATGAAAACGACGTATTCACTAAGAAATCTTTTGCAAACTTCTCAAACGTAAAGACAGATGAAATGCGAAACTTGAATCCACTTGATCTACTTAAATACAAGTATGTCATCATTGAGAATCCTGCAGAAAGTTTGAAATTATTAGAAGCTAAATTAAATTAAGGAGTATGGCTATTTTTGGAAAAAAAGAAAAAAAGACTAGTGCTCCTAAGAAAAAGGTAGCTACTAAGAAAGAAACTTCAAAGAAGGATATCAAAACAACTTCAGCTGATTTGACTTGGGTTTTACTTAAACCACGAATCACTGAACGAGCTGCTGTTCTTTCTGAAAAGAAAGTATATGTTTTCCAAGTTGCTGAAAAAGCAAACAAGAAACAAATCGCAGAAGCAATTACGATTAAATTTGGTGTTGTACCAGTAAAAGTAAATACTGTTGTAACTAAACCAAAGGCAGTAGTACGACGAGGACGATTAGCTTCAAAACCAGGCTTTAAAAAAGCGTATGTGTATCTAAGTCAATCTGACACTATTGAATTCGTATAATATTAAAAATTAGGTTGTATAGCCTTATGGGCTGCTAACTAAAAGAACTATGATTAAGAAAATTAAACCAAATACACCAGGACAACGAGGGATGACAGTAATCGCTTATAAAGATTATTTGACTGCAACAAAACCTCTTAAGTCTTTGATGGCTGGACGAAACAAAACTGGTGGACGAAATAATAATGGTCGAATGACCGCACCTCATCGAGGTGGTGGAAACAAAAAGAACTATCGATTTGTTGATTTTAAATACAACAAAATAGATATTCCTGCAAAGCTAGAAACAATTGAATATGATCCATACCGATCAGGATTTATTGGAGTAGTAGTTTATGCTGATGGTGAACGACGATATATTCTTGTTCCAAAATCTATGAAAGTAGGACAAACATTTATCGTTTCTGAATCTGCAAAAGCAGAAACAGGAAATCGATTACCACTCGCAAAACTCCCAGTAGGTACATTTATCTTCAATATTGAACTTAAACCCCTTAAAGGATCTGCTCTTGTTCGATCAGCGGGAAGTTACGCTGAAATCGTAGCTCAAGATCCAGATACTCAAATTACTCAAATCAAACTTCCTTCTGGAGAAATTCGAAAGATTCAAAGTTCATGTTGGGCAACTGTTGGGGAAGTATCAAACGATGAATATCGATTGGTAAATCTTGGAAAAGCTGGACGTTCTCGACATCGAGGAATTCGGCCTAAAGTACGAGGTAGTGCGATGAACCCTGTTGATCACCCTCACGGAGGAGGAGAACAAAAGCAAGGTATCGGACTTCGACGAGGACCAAAGACTCGATATGGAAAACAAGCGTATGGAGTAAAGACACGAACACCAAAGAAATACTCAAATTCTATGATCGTGACTCGAAGAAAAACAAAACGAAACACTGCAAAATAATCTATTTTAAAAAAGAACACCCGAAAGGGTGTTCTTTTTTATTTTTCCCCAACAGACTCTCATTATTTCGCTAAAAACGATATGAAAATGATATAATTTACATATCTCGGAATATGTTATTTTCATTACTTAAAAAAATATCGTTCTCACTCATCGTGATACTCGTAATCTCCCCAATCTTCTTCCTCCAGTCTAAGATTATCTTCGCTCAAACATCAGACCGTCTCAACATCACTAACGTAAAGGCAAAAGATGAACAAAAAACAAACACGCTGACATCATTTCTC
>Ga0172380_10004275_pt1 | contig 18522 bp, 32 predicted proteins | sample Leawe162metaG_FD_119747 | JGI IMG/M metagenome (GOLD analysis project Ga0172380, IMG submission 119747) | Leachate microbial communities from a municipal landfill in Southern Ontario, Canada - Leachate well 162 metaG | ecosystem: Engineered > Solid waste > Landfill > Unclassified | place... | reverse complement strand
GCTAAAGCTAATACATCACGTATGGCTTGCTGATAGTCCATAGTTTCTTCAAGGTGGGTGATATATTGTGGTGTCGCAGGATCAACACGGCGGTAGGATTCAGGTAATACATCCTGAAATGGGCGTTCAGTAAGTTGCCCGTCGAAACCACACCTTGTACGTGGCTTCATCGGGTCAAATGTTCTAGCCTCGTTGCGGTTGACCGCGTTTATGTCATAAGCTAACGCTGGATCAAGTGCAGCAGCATGTTTGTCCATGACACCACGTTCAAGTTCATCTATGGATTTTTGTATTTGCCAGCCACCGTTTACTAACGCAAATCCTATTGCTTCCCATGCCCATGAGTCCAAGCAAAATGGGATGGCTGGAAATTCACCATGCCAGTCGAACGAAGGGCCATCGTACATGACAACATTTTCAGAAGATATAATCAGCCGCCTATACGGATACATGCGGGCATCATTTTCATCGGCTTTTTTGTAAATCACACTTCCGTCTTTATGGCGTCCAATCGGGATATCCGAATTTAACGACGGTACTGTATAGCACCATGATGCATCGGCAGGTTGACCCATAGCGATTGATTTGCCGGTGGTATTTATGGCTAAGTCAATAATGTATGTGTACCGGATCGGTATATACATTTCGCTTAAACTTCTGGCTTCGTTTTGTCCCCATTTGCCGAACATGCGGCGTATTACATTGCCTTTTGCAGCACGGCGGATTTCCGGTGCATACCAGTACCGCGATGAAGTAGGAGTCAGGCGGTCTTGAAATTTAGGAAACATCCCGTGAGCCATAGCGATAGGTAATTCGTCCAATATAGTTATCGCGTAGGCTTCTTGCCAGTCATTATTAGATGGTAACTGCACAGGCAATACGCTGGGTGCGCCGTAAGTAAGAAATGTTAAATCACCTGTGCGCTTGGTGCCGTACATGGATTTTCTAAATACCGGCCTTAGCCAGCCTGTGCATGTAGCCGCCGACCATTGCATAGCGGACTTTATAGCGGTATCTAATCCACGTTCTAAATATAATGCCTGGGTTACTTTGTTCATCATTTCGCATTCAGCAGTGAATGCATTATTGCTTGTATTATAGCCCCAAATCGGACGCACGTTACTTACAGCACCGACGATTTCACGGATGTTGCGTTTTAAGCGGCCAGTAGACATTTGTGATCGGTAGCTGGGTGATGGATTCGCGGGGGATTTACCAGCTAGTATGTCAAAAGCGGTTTTCATATCCGCATAGCCGCGTTGCTCTTTTAGCCATGAAGAACCTTCTTCAACAGCGGAATTTAGCCAACTTAATTTGGTGTCTTCTTTGGCATCGGCTCTTGGAATCTGCCACTCTTTTAATTTGGTTTCTTGGGCCATAATATATTACCCCTTTACCCACCCGCGCACGTAAAACACAACTTGCTATCCTTCATGCGTCTAAACTGCCCACACTTCACACAAGTATCATCCTTCATTTCAGGAACAGATTCAACTGAATCCTTTATATGGTTAAGGTTGTCGTTTTCACGCAAGCTGAAATAGCAATCCCGGTGCAAGTTAAATTCTTTTTGCCATTTGTCGCGTTTTTCTTCACGCAGCATGAGATAGTTTTTAATAAAGTCTCTTTCCCATGGGTGCGTGCTGCCGGATACCATACGAGACATTAAACGTTGTCTAACACTTGAACGAACTTTGATAGCTAATTGTTCATCATGTTCTTGGGCTTGCTGACCGACTTTGTATTCCCAGTCTTGAATTTTGTGCTGGAGTTTGTCGATTTCACGCAATGTTGTGGCTTCTTTATATTCAAAGCCACGGCGGGCCATTTCGGGTTTTATGTGATATGCGGTTTCGTCAGTTGGCGGAAGTGCGATTTCGCCAGTGGTATAGTTTTCAAAGTACGTGATGGGTTGCAATGTACCAAGTGTACGATATGTGACTGCCATAAGCTTATATCCCCCTGCGTTTAAGTTCCAGCTTAATTAAATCGAATAGCTCGTTGCGTGAAAACGGGTTTTCGATCCAATCCTGAAGCTGCTTGATTTGCTTGTCGGTTTTGGAAGTTAGCATGTTGACTAAAATCATTTTGACATATGCACTCATAATTTTAGCATCCCCTTGTTAAGTATTATTTTCACCATACGAACTTTGACACCGTATACACAGCAAGTTTACCATAATCTATTATGTGTTTATACCACGGTTTTGGTTTGGTGATTTCGTTTGTGAACTTCGATAAGTCTTCCGTAAGTTTGGATATATTTTTGCTTGTTTCAGCGCCATTTTCAGCCACTTTTTCAATACTCCTACCCATGCCGACCCATCTATTAAAAAGGCAATCGGAATTATGATCACAATCCAAAAATAATGGTGATGCTTCATTTACTTGTGACATGACACTTGCCATTGGAGCCGTTAATGTTGCAATATTTGAATTTAGCGTGGACATATTTGCAGCCAAATCAGCTTCAGTTTTGGTAAGCTGCATATCAAGCGTGCTATTTGCTTCAAGCAATCGTGCGTTTAAGTCAGCTTGTATGCTTGCAGCACGGCTATCGGCTACCAATATGCTAAAACGCAAATCAGCACGGGTTTTAGTTAATTCAGACGATAAAGTTTTTCGTGTGGCTGATAATTCATTAGATACTAAATTCCGTGTTTCGGCTAATTGCTGTGTTATAATAGTCGCGCTTGTAGTTTGCCACTCACGGGATTGTTCGCGGATTAAAGTATCAAGCTGATTTGGCAGTTTGCCTACAATATCAATGCATACGAATGCCAAAATAGTCAAAGCCAAGAACCATATTATTTTTGCTACCGCGTAAGCAATATCATATGAGTCTCTTTGCATAACTCACCCTTGCTAATAGCTAAGTTCCAGTATTTCTTCCAATGTAGCTTCCCGTATGCCACCTTGATTCGTATTGACTATTTGCCCGTTATACGTATTCAGCATCAATTTCGGCAATGACTCACCCACACGCGATTGCTTCTTGCTTCGGTCGGCTAAAGTATCCATGTCATGCATAATAAATGTACTGATACCTGCTGCAAAAATACAGTCATCGTTGCTTTCGCTGCTGTGTTCTTCCTTAACTTTAACTTGGCCAGTACTACTTATTGTTTTATGAACTTCAAATTCCCTGCATTCTTCAATCGTCCATGGAGAGTTTAGTATGTACCATTGGTTTTGGACGACATATATAAAGTTGCCTACTAAAATTGGTCTACTCCAGCCAGTAGTAAACCAGCCTTGTTTATTAGTAAGCTGCTTTAGTGCGTTCCGACTATCATAACGGCCAAAATTAAAAAATCTCCCAGCCGGATATCCAAGTCGCTTCATTTCTTTTTGGCATACATCACCAACCGCTGTCAATTGCTCAATACCTACCAGTGGATAGTTATTGATTTCTTTATTTGGGTTAGTGAAATATAAGCATATTGGCATCACATACGCAAATGCTTCCACGTGGCCGACTGTATTACTACGCCATTCAGCTACCTGAATATCCGCTATTGGCCCATCACCGCGTTCGGTTACACATATGGCGCTGTAATCGTAACCTTGGCCGGTGCCAGTATCCACGCCGACACCATATGCGCGGGAAGCAATATTATTAACTTCAAATGGCTGCCTAAAGCTGGGCTGTTTAAACACAAATAATACATCATTGATATATTCTAATTCTTCACGCTTGCCGGAAGGGTTTTCATAAAGCTCGTACTTTAACGGCACTAATTCCCACTTGTATGTATCACCTTGATTGGAAGTATGTACTATTGGTATACGGGGTTTTGAAGTATCAATATCGTCTAATTTTGGTTCATGTTTATCTTCTATGCTTTGTCCGGTAATACCATATACGTCGTATTTTTGCACGCGGTTTTGGTGGCATACTTCAATGGTTTCCTGGCCGAATACATTGTCATAACTTGCGATCATAGCTTCAACGTCGTCACAAGCGACTTCCTGCTGGAGACTTGACATATTGCCGGAACCCAGTGCTTCCGTATACAAACAATGATAAAACCATTGCTGGTCAATTGGCATGATCCAGTCAGTACCAAAATAGTCACCGAGTAGTGGATCGTTACGGATGAATAATTCGGCTTTGATGATTTGACTTAGTACTTTATCTTTTGGTTTCCACTCGAACGGTACTGGATGTGTGCTGATCCACGTGCGGGTAGGGTATATATCGTGGGCGCAGGGCCATGAAAAGAAAATTGGTGTAAGTCTTGATAAACCATCGTTTCGGTGTTCCTTTGCGTATCTATATTTGTCCGCAAACCAGCCTGTTTTACCAGAAAATGAGGACTCTATATTTCCAAATACTTTTGGACTTGCATGTGTAGCACGCATAAGCGATGCTTCTATTTGTTCTTCTGGACGCGGTATGTGGGCAGCCTCTGAAACGTGCCATACTGTACGTGTACCACCACGACCCAAACCAACTCGCTGCTGGCCTTTTTGCTTTGCGCTTGTAGCTCCATGCTGGATGCTTACACGGGAATTTAAACTTTCAAATTCCAATAATCCAGGCACACTTTCTACACGACGGCTGCTTTTTGGCTTTATCCACCATTGCAAGTTATCGTAGGCAAATAGGATTTTCTTGCCCATTTCTTCCGACTTGATTCGGTCAGCGGACGCGGTAAGTGCGTTTGTGTCTTTATGAAAAAATACCCGGTGTCCAATAAGCAGTTCGATAATCGTGGTAACGAATTGCTGACGGCCTTTGCCGATGATAATTTCAATGGCTGCATGTTTGGCTTCAAGTTCGGATATTACGTGGAAGTAGATTTTTTGTGTATCGCGGAATTTATACCGTACATTAGTGTCATTTTCATCGCTCAAGTGTGCGTAACGGGTTAAGTAGTATGCAGCATCACATGTGCAAAGTACTTTTTCGTTGACTATGAAACGGTATTCATTTTGCTTTAAGTCACGGCTGAAATATAGCTGGCCGGCAGCGTTATACTTTTCCCACTGCTTTAAGTATTCGGTGAATTTGTCTACTTCGTCAGTGGAGTGATATTCGGGCTTCCAGCCTAATGTTTGGGCTGCTATAGCTAAGCGTTCATCAACGATACTTTTTGCATACATTTTATGAAGCCTTTAACATCGCAGCTATTGAAGCTGGCCTAGCCCATAGGCGCTGAAATCTAGCCCAAGATTTATCACGAAGACCGTTTTTATCACGGTATAGCATTGCCATAGGAAAGAAGCCTAACTTAGCTACCGCACGACACCGGGATTCAGCTTTTATTTGTGTGTCACCTTTATATCCCATCAGCACGAACGCCCGAAGCGTAGTCCGTGTAAATCCAGCTTCAGTCAAAAGTTTCGATGCTGCTACAAGCGGCTCATATTTTTTAGGGGAGTCATAAGCAAAGAACATTTGTGCAGGTTTCAAATCGACTAATAAATCCACATGCCATGGCTTTAATAACGCTGCTTCAAACCCACCCGTAAATTGCACGGGATTAGTTTCTTGTTCAAGCATTTTAAATACTGCCCGTATATGTGACTCAGAACATGCTAGTAAGTTATCATCTAATACATTCCACCCATGGACTATTGGCAATTCACGTGCCTTTTGACCTTCACGTTTCCACACGCTACAAAACCAGCAACGATTCGGGCACCCACGGGAAGTAATCGTGTAACCAGTCTTAACATACATCCCCCGCTCAAAATTACCCCCTCGTTCTTCAAAGGCTGGACCACCGATTTTAACAGGTGCAATACGTTGCCATAATGTAGCTAATCGTTCAGCTTCAGGAATATCATAAGTAAATATAGTAGAAATATGGACTTCATCAACATCGGGTATTTTACCTTTTGGGGGTTCCCCCACAAATGACAAACTATCTACTGGAGTGGCTTTAGTTCGACTGGGAAATACCCTGATAATTTTCATAAGTCTACTTCCCATTCGCTTCCATTTTCCGTTCGATCCGGTACGCTATCATTGATAACCAATCCATCAGCCAATTCAGGAATTTCAACAATATTTCCAATGGCACTACCAGGATCAATATCATTATCATTATCAATAATATCGTCGTTAGCTTCAACTTCCTCAATAGCTTCAGTAATTTGTCTCGCACTACTATTCCTCCCATCACCAATACTCAATCGTTCGTTAAACCGATCCGTGATTTCGCCCATGATAGCATCAATTTTATTCAAGCTTCCGATGCTTACCGATTGCTGCCGATTATCTGTATTTACATCACCTTGCACGTTGACTACCTGTGTTTTGGGTATCGGCGCATAGCCTTCGTGCTGCATGATCATTTTGCGGTCTTCCCATTGTTTAGGCTTGACGGCAAGTTTTATGGCTTTTTGTAATATGACCGGCTTGGCGGCTTTACTTAATAATGCTGCTACTGCATCGGATTGCTCAAAACATGCTCCGGTAACTAATTCTAACACGCGCTTAGTGGATAAACCACTAGCGGCACAGAAGGCTTCAAAAGGCAGGAGTTTGCGTATAGAGATCCCCAATGAATCGTAAACCTGGAGCCATTTTTGGGCATCTGATTCATTGGAACCTCTAAGAAACTCAATTGCTTGATCCACTTTTCCCGGTAGGTTTCGCAATATATGTGTAATTTTTGGTAATCGGTTGCATTCATTTTCGGTAATGCCGAGTTTTTCATAAGCTTCCGCTATACGTGTGGAATGACTTTTGCCGGGGATCGCTGGTATTTTGGGCCGAGTTCGTGTTGATATACGTGGCACAATTATTTAGCCTTTCGTACTTTAGATTTTCGCTTAGCTACTCTTGCGGCCATTAGGGTATTAATAAATGCACAAATCTCACCTAAACAGCCTATATCAAAACAGGTTTCTTCAGAAGGATAGAACACATATTTCCGCCATGCCCCAAACCATTTAATAAGTCCAAGTGGACGGTGCATATCAAGTTTAGAATAGATCCTATAGATATCAGTAAGACCCGTTGATGAAAATAACTCGAATTTTAAATATTCCCCTTGCATGATAACTTCCCCCTTAAGTTTCCTCTATTCGGCTAATTAATCCAGCCTCGATATCGTCCTCGTAGCGTTTGTTTAATTCTTCCACGGTCGGTGTTTCAAGCTCCACAAGTTTGCGTGTTACAGCTTTTGCTTTAGGTTCTAATCGCCTATATTCAGGATGCTCCAGCCGTAAGCGTGATTCTGATAAATCGTTAGCACGTTTAAGTTCGAATGCGATGTGCTTTAAGTAAATTAATATACGCGGACTTGCAAATATCTTGGGCAGCTTCATAATTCACCTGCTTTTTGGGACGGTGGCATGCTTAAAGCTATCGGCAATCTTGTAAGCATGTCTTGGACCACCGTCCCGCAGCAAGCAGCAGGCAGGAAAGTACAGCAGTCGGTATTGCGGTGGTTTGTTGCAGTCACTATTTACTCCGATTAATTATACTAAACGCTAAAATCTGAATGTCAATGCAAACGCCGGATTCACTTGCCATTGAGCTACTTTGTTTACTGGGTTTTCGGCATATTTCCATGTGCCAAAGACCGCTAATCCGACAATATCTTTGTATATGAATTTATGCACGCCACCGCCAGCTTTAAGCATGAGCGAGCTTATATCGTCGGTTTGCTGTAGACCCGGTTCGCCAAGGCCAAATAACGCATATCCTTTATACGTAAATAGCCGATAAAGCAATCCTGAGCTAAAGTCAGCTTGTAAATCTTTGTCACCGGCTATATGTATATTGCCCATACCCGCTGGAACCATGCCGATTGAAGTTTCAGTAATGTTATATGCACGGCTGGATTCATCACCGAGCTTAATTACTACTCCAGCGAGTCCTTTGACTTGCGAGCCGTCAAAATACCCACCGCCCGTGAAAGCGAATCGGTTGAAGTCGTGTGTTTGCGCGAATATCGGCAAACTTGTAAATGCAATAATCAAAGACAAAGCTGCAAAAATCATAATGATACGTTTCATTTTACATCCCCCGTAGGTTGAGTTGTAATCGTTGTGGTATTGGTAGTGGTATTCGTACTTCCACCAGTACCATTTGTTATAAGTCCGATATTGCGGATCATATTAGAAAATACGTTATTGCCAAGCAATAATAGCAAACCACCAATTGCCCCGGTAGTAAACATGTCATGCCATGTGCTTATCGTTATCAGCCAGCCGCCGACCGTAATGCACATGCTCATAAGGAACAGTAAACGGTTTTTATTGTCTAACCATGTAGTAGTCATAATGAGTACCTTTTAACCTTTCCATGTTCCAGTTCTAAACATGTCGGCCAGTTCAATTGCACGGCTCGGTACTTGCTCAGCGTAAATACTGTTTAACAATTCACTTGATGCTGTAGTATAATCGTTTGCTTTTAAAGCTGCAAGCATTTTTTTGAACTTGCTTATACCGCCGATGCCGATGTTAAAGCATAAATCTACTAATGCAGCAAAGCGAATATCATCAAGTGTAATTTTTTGGCCGTGTAAATATAACTCTGTATTACTGCATGCTTCAGCAAAATCAATTTCAAAATACCATCGCGCTTGATCGGTTGTAATAATTTCAGGTATGTCTTCATTGTGGGCGGATAAATTATGACCCCATCCAATAGTTTGAAATCCACGAGAGTCTGCATAAGGAGTCAAACGTAATCCTTCATGGCGTTGAAGTATTGACCGCAATTTAGCCATATTTTCAGGAGTCATAGCTTATTACCTTATCCGCCATATTCCGTTGGTCGCTTACCGCCGTTTTTGACCATTTCATATACACGCACATCAAGCGTATTTATAGTAACCGCGAATTGCTTAAGTGTTGTGTCGATGCTTTTTAAAGTAGCCGCGTGTTCTAGACATGCTTTATGCGGGGTCAAGTCGCTTGTATGGTTCGATAACGCGACTTCTACTTTGGCTATGCTATCATGGTCTGATTCCTGCTTTTGCTCCATGGTAGATTGACTCTTGCCGGATTTATGAAATACCATAATTACCATACCGGCTATCATCAGCGCGTTCAGCACAACAGTAATCCAATCGGACATGGGGAGCCTCGTTTCAAGAAGGAGTGGGAAATTGAATCAACTTGTCTTTTTGATTTTCGGCATCCCCGTTGTCATCCCCCTCACTATTCGCCCCGGTATCTTGTATATGCTTATCCATATTTCCTACTACATACACGCCGCAATGATTTTGCACAATAGGCATGCTGATGATTACTTGCAATACTACTTGCGGAGGCACATTTTGCTGACCAGGGATGATCATTTTGGAATCAATAATGTTTACTATTTCCGCAGCAAACATCCCATTCATCGGCACATGCACTAGCTGCCCCACGTGTATATTGCGTCCTGTTTGATCCATCGGCGGCATAATATATTACCTATCCTTCCCCTTTGACGTTTAGATATTTAAATATTCATGTCTTGCATGAGCATAATCAAATCATCCTGTGCAAGCTTAATATCTACAACCCGCACGTACAGCACTTGAGCTTTACGGCATTTGTGGCATCCACATAAACTACCATGGGTATTAGATGGCTGTATTTTAGCGGTATGTTTCGGCCAAAATCGCATATGTATATCAGCTATGGTAATATTCATGCTTACAAATCCACTTCCATCGCCGTGAGTTCTTTATCGACAGTGCCATTATCGGGATTTACATCGGCTTCGGTTAAACCGGCTGACTCAGCAGTGTAATTAAGTTCTTGGGTTTTTTGTTTACCGTCTGAAGGGTCGATGGCGATTTTGTTAATCGGAAGTTTGTGCTTCAAGCGTTCAAGATTGGGGTTGTCGATTTTGCGTGTACGCTGACGACCAAGCTTTACTGCTTCTTCGGTTACATTTTTGACGGGTGCTGTTACGATTTGCGGATGAGCTTTGGTGGGTTGAGGGCGGATATTGATTACATGCTCTGGATATGCTGGATTATCCAGCAATAGTTTTACTGTAATCACGGTACTTACTCTACCATAGCTCATGTACTCTTTAAGCATGCCATCCATAGACAGCATGCGTGCAATATCGGCTTGAATAATTTGCTGCAATTCGGTGCCGTTCAGCGGTTTGTTCGGTATTGTTTCAGCCATAAATTCACATCCCCTTGTGGTAAGAAATATTTGTCATTTGCAATTTACTTTTTTCGCAATGCGTTCACTTCTTCAAGAAACTCTTCATCCGTCAACCACGGATAGTCTAATTGATACTTAGCTATAATAGCCCATGTTATGCCATGACGTAAAGCTACTTTTATTCGGTCAGCATGAACGAACTTAACAGTATCTACAGGTATGTGTAATAATTCCCCTCTACTCCACTTCTGCCTCAGCCTAAACTTTACCCCACACTCCCACACCGCCCAACGCTTCATAATCCGCTTTTCGTCTAGGGACGACTTTCGAGCTTCGGTAGCCGAGTGCTTGTTTTGTGTGTTTGTAGCCGCCATACTTTTCATATACTTTGACTTCCTTCCCCCAAGGATATTTAGAACCAAAGCGTTTTACAAGATAATGATAATGCACTAATTCTTCATCGAATGCATGCTCCATAAGACGTATGCGCCGAATAGTTCTTACATTAGGTTCTAATTCACCTTTTTCAAGCCTTCTAAGCGTTACGTTCGGTACTCCTAGCACACGGGCGAATTTATTAGGCAAATATCGTATGGCGATACGAAGTTGGAATATGCGGACTTTCCAGGGTATGAGTATTTTGTCGTCCATAAATATCAACGTACTTTAAATATTACCCTTACCCATACGCACACTTGGCGGATATACAGACGGTCGTTGTGGCTGAAGCGGCTGATTGAACGTCAACTGACACAACCATAAATTTCCATGTATAAATATTTGCCACCGCTCAACCCATGTGAGTTTCCAACGACTAAGTACTGTACCGTCGTCGCATTTCACGGCTGGTAAAGGAAGATATTCGGGCTGATCTTTAGCAAAAATAACTTCTGGCACTCCAGCAATGACTGGCGAGATTGGTTTCATATAGCTATCCCTTCATCCTCACGCTTGGCGGAGGCTCGATACCGGACCTATTAACACGTTCTACTTCTATGTGAGTTTGTATTTTGACTCTTGCACGTTTGCGTGCTTTGACTTTTGCAGGTGCTATAAGTTTGCCGCTTCGTGGACGGTCATAATATGCACTATGGCACTTGCTACAGCTTTTTGGTACATCGCCTGCTACCTTAGTCCTCCACTCATGTCCGCAACGCATGCAGCGAAATTCATACCCGTTATCGGGATGCACATAATCCTTATGATGCGTTCGCTTGCATACTTCACAATTTATTAATTCATCTGGCTGCATAATAATTTCACACTTAAATATTTTCAGTGGGCATGGACTCACTCTACCCCCCGGTTGAGAAAGCCGAGCTTAAGTAAAGCAACCGACTTTCATATGAATCCATACCCACTGTTCCGCACATGCTACATACACTAACACATCCACTTATTTATTGTCAAGCTCTTTATTAAAGCTCAACCTGATTACTTCATCATCGGCATTTATATTAAAGCTAACTGACTGATTATCGGCTACCTTATTATTCGTCGGCGCAACTGGCTTAACCGGCACCGTGAACGCTACTATATTGCTGCCATTGCTGTATTCACGTATGTTATCCGGTGCACCATCATTATATGCAAAGCACTGTGCCTGACGATTGCCAGAAGTAATATTAAGTACCGTGCATGTTTTAGCTGCCGCCGCACCACAGTCATAAGTTTGTATGACCATATTGCTCATGTCCATAATTCGCATTTCAAACCCAGTCGGCATGGGCGTACCATAATCCCATATGAATGGCACATCAGCTGCATGGCTACATGCTACAAAACAAGCAATGAGTAATATCGGCAATAACCAGATAAGTTTCTTCATAAATTCATCCTTTCGTGTTAGCGGGCATATTAGCTTATGTGTATGTGTTTGTCAAGCTATTTATAGGATATTGCATTAGTGTATTTTAGTATTTATTTTTTTTAATGGTCATGGGGGAAATCAAGCTCTTGCATTCAGCTTAAAGCTATTTGCGACAACTCGACTACTAGCTAGGACAATAGACTAATACATACACATACAAGCATATAGCATATATAGGATATTGCATAGGCTTATGTAGGTATAGGATATTGCATATGTAGTTAGATGCTAATATATAATGATGTAGTTGATAATGTAAGCATTTGCCGACTTATGTAAACTAGATAATATATTTGTGTATGTGTAAGTGTATATATTGCAATGGTTTACAGCAATAGTGTAAAATATCCCGACAGTAGGTGTAAAATGTAAAGTGTTGATAATAAAGCAGTTATGGGCTAGGTGTCGGTAGAGTTTACATTATCATAAAGTGTTCAATATCGGACACTTATATGTAAGTGTATGTAGTAGCTGAGGTTAGATGCTAACAGACTAAAGTATATAAATTGGTATGAAAGTTGCATACATATATGGTACTATGACAAACCAAAACAGAGTAAAAAAAGACAATAACATAGATAATGAATTTGAACCTGTATCTGCTAATGGATTCCATCCACTAAGCGGATTGCTTAATAATGGCAGTGCGCCTACCTGTCCATCATGTAAGCATAAGAACGCTATGCTGTATGACAGAACTCACAATTATGAGTTAGTAGAATCTGTATATAAATGTAGAGATTGCGGGTTCTTAGTCATATATGATATCCATGGAAATAGAGTAGGCTAACATGTTAACTAACGCATACGCTACTCAGCCTACAAACCGACCAAACCACAAGCCCCAGCCATTACCACAAGCTATAGCCGGTTATGCGGTTTATCAACGTATCGGCTATAGCGCCCGGCGTGTTATGACTTACCACGGCTACGATGCTAAAGGCATGGCGGACAGGCTTGTGATTACGCTCAATCAGCACAATTGCCTACCTGGATATCATGCATTTTGTGAGGCGATATATGAATGATCTATGTAACTTATAAGCATGTAACTTATAACATACAGTGTCACTTATAAGAGTGTAATTTATACCTGACAAATGTAACTTATAAGAGTGTAATTTATAAATGACATTGACAAGTATAAATACCCTTGCATATGTGTCCTTTATAAATTACATGGTCTGTTAAAGGTTACTGTACAAAAAATTGACAGTTAACTGTAAACTTTATTGACAGTTACTAATTACCATAACTCAGCCAGCTATATGACGATATTATATAATAAAATAGTTGCTTTAGTAGTTGACTTATGGTAATTATAAGGCTATATTTAACGTATTAGCTTACTAATGTAGTATTTTGAAAGGTTGGGTTATGCAAACCGAAAACAAACTAAAATATATCCTGGATAGCTGGATAGTCACGAATACGTGCGATGCACCACTATATTATAGTGCTACTGGATATGGTAGTAAAATCCCGACTGATTATACAGTATTTGATGGCAAACGTAATCGTCGGGTGTATGCAATATGTTATAGCAATTGCGCGTCTCATTACGTGCTTGTAAAAGGCGAACAGTTGTTTATACAGGATTATCGATTTTAGTAATATCTTGCAACTAACTTTAACTTGCTTATGGAGGAATAGCATTATGCAAACCCAGAATGATATGCAAGCACAAGGTATTGATTACGGTAATGGTCTGACGAATATTGATAAATCAACCGGTATAAGGTTCGGTGTTATCAATGCTAATGAATTAGCATACTGGTATGATGAAAGCGAAGCGGACTATGGTAAGCCCAGCTGTCCGGAATGCGGCAACGAAGTTAAGACCGCAAAGGGAGAGTATTGCAGATATAAACATGCAAAATATGAGTGTGATGATTTTGTCTGCCATACTTGCAAGTATGTATTCGGAAGCGAATCCGCATATGCCGAAAGCCCAATAGCCAATACGTATGATAAGGATGGCTATATAGCTAGTCAATCCAGCGACGATTGCGATATTTTTGTTATTAAAAGCCTGTATTATACACGTGCTAAATTTTGCAGTCCGTGTGCGCCAGGAGCTTGTTATTTAATGGATGCATGTGATCATGGCGCTAAAGCTTATTGCTTTGGACATGATTGGTTTGAAAATAACATAGCACCCTACCCAGTCTATAGTATTGAAACCGATGAATTGATTGAACCTGGAAAGGATTAAGCTATAAGTAAGCTATAAGAATGTTTTGATAGCATAACAGGTAATAAGTAAGCTATTAGCTTCTAAGCTTTAATACCTGCAATGCTATTTAACCATTTTTAAGAAAGGATATAAAGCGTAGATATACATTATAACTGTGATTGAGTAACACCGACCCGGCGGCAACCGGGACGCGATCCCCGGCGCGAGACCGGCGGAAGAGAGATCTAAAATGGCTAAAATCAATAGTGTATCAGGGAGATTGCAAACACGATACAACTCATGGACAATAACTGAGGGCCATACGGCTACATTCACCCTAGACGATTTTGAATCGTGGTGGCTGGCAGCAAAAACTAGAGAGGATAAATTATCCCCCACTGATATGCAGGCATTGTACGACAACTTCCTATACCTAGCCGAGTCCGAGGAGCGCGAAATAACTCATACTGCCAGCGAGTTACGGAGCATTATCCGGTCCTGTGCCGACGAGTGGAATGCTCGTATTGATAGGGAGGCCAACAATTCGTAGCAAGGTTTGTTCTTGGGGTGATATTGTGGAACGTGGTAATTACGATTAGCATGATTAGGTGGTTTTTAAGGTAGTTTTAAGCAATTAGGCAATTAAGCCTAAACCATTTAAAATTGAAAGGACACAGGTATAAGTATATGACACGCGAAAAACATGTATATAAAACCGATGAAATAGCTCACCTATGGGCAAACCAGACTCAAAATGATGCAAGAAACCCACAAGGGAATCTGTTTTTTGAAGGCAATACGCTTTACAGCTATCGGCATAGTTGGAGGGTTGGAGTTATTGTAACAAATGATAATGGCAATAAGGCTGTAGTGATTAATAGTGATACTTATAGTGTTACTACATCTAAACATACAAGCGATGCAAGGTACGCAAGCCGGCATCATATGGTGCAATTTACTTTACCATTGGGCGATTACCAACCCAATTATAAAGAGGCTCAAGCATGCTTTAATGGGTGGTATCAAAAGCAAATTGGTTTATTGCTGGCTAAAGCGAAACGCGCACGTGAAAATAAGTCGCGTTTGGTGGCTCAAGCTGAAAACTTGAAAACGGAAGCTAATAGCTTTGCTAAGTTTTTCGGGCTTACTAGCAGAATCAAAGATGATCGCGGCATGAGTCAATTGTTGAAGGATGCTGAAGAACAATTAGCAAAGGACCGTGAAAAACGCAAAGAACGTGATAGGTTAGAACGGATTGCACAAGCTGCAAGGAATAAAGAATTACAGGATAATTTGATAGCTTGGAAAGCTGGGGAAAGTATCAATACATATCAGCTGCCACGTGAAGAATTTGCCAGCTTAAGAATTAAAAATGATAACATCGAAACTTCTATGGGCGCAGTAGTGCCGGTAAAGCATGCATTGATATTGTATCGGTTCATGCTCAAGCTTAAAACGGATGGGAAAACATGGCAAACTAACGGCCATACGTTCCATATAGGCATTTATAGCGTGAGCAAAATCGACGCTGATGGAACTTTGCATGCGGGCTGTCATGTTATCAGCTGGGCTGAGGTGGAACGTATTGGCAAGCTATTAGAAGCTTATTGGCAAGCTATTAGAAGCTAATGTAGTTTAAGCTGATAGCAGAACAAAGGCAACCATATGCTATTAATAGATTACTAGTTAAGGCACTTATGGTTGCCTTGATTGTACTATCAGAATATTGAATTAACTGTATTTAACTTTGTAGGATATAGTTATGTTTTACATTTGCACAAAGTACGGCGATCAATACCATGTTAATGACAAGGGTGAAATTATCCGATTAGATCAAAAGGACTTTAAACCAAGTGGTAGCTGGTTATTGCTTGGTTTAAGGCATACTACCTGCACACAGTCTTTTGTGCCATTTGATAAAATTAAGCATTGGCTAACAAGCAAGCCAGAACTGCTTTTCAAAAATGGCAATCCACAGTGGGCAATTGAAGACTTAGATTATGGTATTCGCCGTACTTGGGGCAATACAGAATACCATGGAATAGCAAGCATATGTTTTATTGACTAGCTATAAAGGGTTTTTATTGCTTTTAATGGTTAAATCTTGAAAGGAATAGGTAATATAGTTATGCCTGAAGACAAAAATGATTTTACTACAGCTATGCAAGCGCGGGAATATTATAACGTATATCGGCGATATTTCAAGCAACCTGGGCACAAGCGGCTGATATTAGCCCATGTCCATATTGATGAAGCCCAAGCCCATTGCAATAACCCGGAAACAAGCTCAAGCACCTGTACCACAAGCGGGTGTAAGTTGCGGACTAAACGCATGGGGCCATGGTTCGATAGCTATGAGAAGGAATAGGCGCTCATAAGTAGCCACAAGCGGAATAAACAAGGTTTACATTAAGGTGATTATACCTTAACAAGGAAGGATAGCCATGTATAAACGAGTAGATGAGTATAATATTAGTAAGTCGTCTGTATTGGCCTATTTTAAAGGCAATGACAAATCTGGCTACCATGTAAGCCCGCCGTGGTTGAGGCTATTTAAATATCCAGTAATACATGAGGCTGTAATCCGCGATGAAACCATCGTCGAAACTATTAACAGACTTAAAAAAGATATTGATAAAAGCATTTTGAAGTCGGAACCTAACCGTAAAGGCAAGAAGTATATTGGCGCATATATTGATAATTATGCTTGCGTATCGACGGATGGCTACAGAGCTTTGCTTGTAAGGCACGCGGACAAAACTAATATAGTTTGGACTATCTGCGAGCTTCCGGCAAGTAATACGGAATATGTAGCGTTGAATGATCCGACAATTATGGCAGGTATTCAAAGGCTTACTATAGTTACAAAAGATAATCCAACACCAGCTATAAAACTTGCCTGGAACCATAAAACACATAAGCTTGTATTATCCACGAGTAGCCATGATTTTGATTTTGAAGGTACTGAAACATACGACTATACGGGCAACACTTCCGGCGAAGTATGTTTGGCCCCGAAGTATCTGCTTTCGGTGCTGGGCAGTTGGCCGATACGCATGTACGTAAAAAGCCCGGTTGAGCCGGTAATATTTGGTATGAAGGGTGGGGAATTTTACTACGTGTTAATGCCTATACGGCCATAAAGGTATAATTTAGGTTAGCATTTTAAACGAAAGGATAAAGTATTATGTACGGTTATCGTGCTGTAGAGCTTATAGTAGGCAAAGAATACGGTATCGAGTTAGATGCTAATGTTATCAAACGAGGCTTAGCTAGCTGGCAGGAAGCTGAAGACTTAGCCGACATGCTTAATAAAGCGTATGCGAACGCACTTGAAACTATTAAAAGCAAAATAGCTGAGCTATAAAAAAGTAACATGGTATTAATTTCATATACCTGTATCTAAAGCTAGCTTAGAACAATAGTAGTTTGTAGATATATATAAAGTATAACCATATATATTGAAGCTGAACAACTTTTTTAATATATATCTATTTATTACTATTGTTCTAAGCTAGCTTTAGATACAGGTATATGAAATTAATACTTCTTGACTATTTTATAGTCCTTATGTTAAGTTATGTCTTTGGAGGTATTTAAGTATTATGTCACAACTACCGAAAGTCGGCGATAAGTGGGCATGCTTGGAAGTGATCGGCAGAGATAAGATCGAAAATGAAGAAAATGAATTAGGTTACGGGCGTTTTATTGCCTGCGTTGAATTGCAATGTGAATGCGGTAAGGTATTCCGTGTGCCGGGCTTTGGATGGAAGGGTAAAAATATTATGCGTGATTGTGGCTGCGGAACATATATAAATACAGCTAGGACAGTCGTATTCAGTGTTAATATCCGTCAAGACTATCGGGAAGCGATCGCGCGCATGGCTACAGACAATCAAATTAAAGAAAGCGAAGCCATGCGGATAATTATTGAGGCAGGCTTAGGCACGCTTGGGTATAGAAAGGAGCGCGTATGATACCGGAACTTCAGATCGGCATGAGTTGGAAGCATGTAAAGGTTATCAATAGTGGAAAGGAAACCCGCTATTGGGATAATGGAAATGGTATTGGATGGCATGAACCAGACCAAGAATACTTTGAAGCTCAATGTGATTGTGGCAAGGTATTCCGTATTTGGGCTGATGACTGGAAAGGTAAAAAGTACATACCCGATTGTGGTTGTGGTATTAGTTTAGCCGATGGTGAACATGTAGTAACAATGATATCAGCCAGCAATGCATGGCGGCAAAGCATGAAAAAATATGCAGCGGAAAACGGTATCAGCTTGAGCCGTGCGATTGTGGAATTGTCGGCAAACGCATTAAGAAAACATATTGAGGATAAAGCTAATGCTTAATATACCGGAATTGGTAAATTTGGTATTGGACTTAAAACTCGG
>Ga0172380_10004274_pt1 | contig 18524 bp, 15 predicted proteins | sample Leawe162metaG_FD_119747 | JGI IMG/M metagenome (GOLD analysis project Ga0172380, IMG submission 119747) | Leachate microbial communities from a municipal landfill in Southern Ontario, Canada - Leachate well 162 metaG | ecosystem: Engineered > Solid waste > Landfill > Unclassified | place... | reverse complement strand
TACAAGCGCCGACTGGGCCACAAACGCTCCATGGATTCCAAACATGGGCGCTTTGCACCCACACCGCCTATCGAGGCGTACGAGCAATGAGGCGGAGGACCATGTCCCCCGCCTTTTCTTTTTGTATAGTGCGGTGCTACAGTAATGTCAGTACGTACAACAGAAGGGGTTCCCATGTCTTTAATGACTACTGAGCGACCCGCCTTTTCATCACACGCACAGGCACGCGTTACGGTGCGCGAGCTGTTTGATGAAGCTAACGCGATAGATTCGCAGATATGCGGCTATCGCTTCGAAGCCCTGCATCAGATCGCCGAGCGGCTCCTCCCCGAGGAAAGACTCAGGCAGTTCAGCGCGATGTTGCCGTCTCCCCAGCTCACGGCTGCCCGATGGATAGGCTGTAAGGCAGGCAGCCGCTCCCTCATCATCGCGCTGACATACCGCACCGGTTACAGGCGGGACGACCAGGTGGTGGTAGTGGGTACTGCAGAGCATATACGGGGCATCAGGGTCTGCGGCAGACACACAAAGCAATATGCCCTGCCCGGCTACGCCGACGAGCTCCCATACCAGATCGAAAGAATAGTTGAGAATTTTGTACACGACTGCACGCGGCACTAGGCACCGCGCACAAACGACAAGAGCAGGGGTCTCACGACCCCTGCCCTTTTGTTTTTACAAATTTTGTTGTAAATTGTTTGAGTGCGTGTGCATTAAGAGGCCCTATCGTCTAATGGTTAGGACAGTTCCCTCTCACGGAACAAATCGGGGTTCGAATCCCCGTAGGGTCACACGATCGAAAAAGCCCGGCGAAAGCCGGGTTTTTTCGTATACGTGTGACCCTAAGCAAGACGTGGGGCGTCTTGTGTCGGGGATTCGAAAGCCGGAGCGGGACCCGCGCGAGCACGCGTGGGAGCGAGGCAGGGTCGTGCGGCAAAAGTTGCGACGGCAACTTTTGAACGCCTGACCGAACCCTCGGACATACAGGCTGACCGGCCGGAGCATTTTTGACTTGTGGCCAGGCTGACAAATTACTTAAAAAGCAAAAGCGCGGGGTGTCCCCCGCGCCCCTTCTGCGTAGTCTCAGCTCCTAAACTTACTGCCTAGCATAAAGAGTGTCTGCGACACCACACAGGTAAAGAAGGCCGTCCACAAGCCCTGGGGCACCGGCCACCGGCCGGTAACTATGCCGGCAAAGCTCAGTGCAACAAAGAAAATTGCCAGGGGCAAAATAGACCAAACTCTGTAGCCTACATACCCGAGCAAAAACCCCACAACGGCAGCAATAGCCACCAGCGTATAGAACACAGACGACATAGCCACTCCTCCCAAAACCAACTGCCGCTACCCTACCACACAGCCCGGGCAACAAAAAGCGCGCCCGAGGGCGCGCTTACCCATGTGTTATGGGATTTTGTTGATGAAGTCGGGAGACCACCACGTCTCCTTGCCGCTTGGCACCAGGGCCACCACAAGTTGGCCGCGTAGTGTATCGTGCCGCATAACGTACCCGATATACTTGCCGTCGGTTACCTTGTCCCTAGGGGCAAAGTTTTTGAGCAGGGCATTGCGCCTTTCTGCCTCAGCCTTGCCCTCGGCACGTGTCTTGGCCTCCCGCTCTGCCCTTTTCGGGTCATGACGGGCATTCCTCGCCGACTGCTCGGCTTTCCCTTGGTTGAGCACGCCCGCCGTGCCGGCGACACTGTATCCACGCCCCATATCGCTTCCTTTCTGTTGTTGCCTACTTATCTTGTATCACAGCATTACCTCCGTTTCCACTCCCTGTCCTGTCTCACCAACAAATCCCCTGCCCGCTCGGGCTCGAGCATAATCTCCTCGACAATTTTCTCCATCCTCATACTCTGGCTGCCTTTAACCAGCACAGCATCCCCCTCCTGTATCAAATTTTGGATCTCAAGTGCTGCCTTGCCCGCATCCTCAAACTGCAAAATATTGGTGTCGGGCATGCCGTTGTCCAAGGCCCCCATTGCAATATCGCGCGAGCGTACCCCCACCGTTATCAAGATGTCGCACACTTTGGCCGCGCGGGCCCCCACCTTGCGATGCTCCTCTACCGACACACGCCCAAGCTCCATCATATCAGCGAGCGCGGCTATGGCACGTTTGGGCTTGGTGAGTGCCAAGGCACTTAGCGCGGCCTCTGTGGCCGCAGGAGAGGCGTTGTAGGTGTCGTCTATAACAAGTGTGCCCTTGATGCCCGGCAGCAAGCGTACACGCCCCGGTGGCGGGTCAAAGCTCTCGAGCCCCGCCACAATCTCAGGCAAGGATACACCCAGCACATGGCCCGCTGCAGCAGCGGCCACCGCCGGCAAAAACGCATGGGTGCCCAAGGAGCCTATAATCTGCACGGGCACGGCCTCCTCGCCAATAGTGATAGTGGCACGCATGCCTATAGGCCACGCGCGCTTCTCTTTATCCTGAGCGGAGTCGAAGGACTCGCGCACCACCTCAAAGCGACTCGCCCACACATGTGTCTTAGGCTCAAAGCCAAACAAGACAATCTGTGCGTCGGGCGCGGGCAGGCGCTGCTCAAGTTTGCGCGTGCGCTCGTCGTCTGCATACAAGAGTATCGTACCGCCGGGCTTTACCGCGTCCATCAAAGACGCCTTCTCCTCTATCACCGCCTCCACAGAGTCAAAAAACTCTACATGCACCGGCACCTCCGGCAGGCGCGTAATAATCGCCACGTCTACCGCGAGCCACGAGGCCAAGGAGCTTATGTCGCCCGGCCTATCTGCGCCAACCTCTAGCACCAGCCACTCCGGGTAGGGCCTACTGGTGATAATAAGCAAAAGGCCATCGACAATATTTTGTATCCACTGCAAAGGGTTGCCCCAAGCGTTGCCGAGCCCCAGTATCGTTAAAGGCACGCCAATCTCGGAGTTAAAGCTCTTCTCAGACTTCCGCACGTGGAACTTTTTCTGGAGCACGGCATACACCGCGTCTTTGGTAGATGTCTTGCCCACGCTACCCGTAATAGCAACCACGCGTGGCTTGTATTTGCGCAAAACGGCCTTGGCCTCCGCCTGCAAAATCCAAACAATAACGTTCTTTAAAATCCCCCGCATCGGTACCCCTATTTTACCCCATATTCAAAAGACCACACTTCTAGCTATTTTGTGGGACCTGGTACGAATCTCCGCACCTGCACTTAGAGGAAGCTGAAAGTAGAGAGGGAGCTTTCCATAAGTTGCTTATAGCTAGCCCAAGTTTCTTCCTGCGCAGTAGCGAAAACAACATATCCCTTATCTCCCTGTTTAAAAAACACGGAAATCGCGTGGAAAGGCTTGCCAGAGCCGTCAGGCATCGGATAAAGATAAGAATACTCAACCTTGTACGCCGATTGGCCATTTATTTCTATTGGACCCTGCGATAGGATTTTTACCTGCTGGTCTTTACCTGACGCTGTCGCAAAGCCTTCCATGGCTCCTGCTGCAAATTCTTGAAGGGAATACTTGGATAATCCGGTATCAATGGAGACAGTCTCTAGAGCAAAGATATTTTGATTTGGGTCATCAAACTGGACTACCAACCCATCCGTTCCCACTTCCTCTATAGTCCAATCTTTTGGTTGCCTTATCTCAAATCCCTCCCTGGTGTTTATATAGGCATTGGCAAGATTTGAGTTATCTGTAGAGATAGCAAATGGTACTGTGGCTTGCGTAGTCGCAGCATTCAGTACCTGTTGTGCCGCATCAGTTGACGGCTGGGTTACCCAGCCCATTTTTTGGAATAGGAAAATAAATGCAAAGACAATAACGGCGGCAAGCGCAACCCCGGCAACTGTATAACCCAGAGAAAAAAGTACCTTTTTACCTGTCGAATAGCTCTGATTTTTTAAAGTCCTATATATACCCTCGAGCGCCAAGATGCCACCTACCGAACCTCCAATCCCTGCCAATTTAGCTCCAAAAATAACTACTAAAATTGTTGCTGCAAACCAGCCATATTCCTTTCGTTGGTATGCCCCAGATATGCCTTCCATGAAATAATCATACATTAGAAGTCTAGCGGGTCTAGTGCTTTCAGCAAAAATTTGAAGCGGTACAATTAGACAGTGACCCCATGGATTTTATTTGGTTTGGCAAGTTTGGCCTTCGGAGCATACTTTTTCTTTTCTAAGAAAGGAGCCGAGGAGGGGCGGGGTCTAAAAGGTCAGTCTCAATCCGAATTTGAGAGTGACGTAATTTTTGGTCGTTATTTTTATAGTCCTCGACCATTTTTTGGAGGGTTAGTAATACTTGGTTTTGCTATTCCCCTTTTATTTGGCATAAATCCAAATAGCATATGGGTTGGCGCACCCTACCTTGCCTTAGGAATATTCTTTGCGGTAGCAGGTTTTTTACTTCTATTCTCTAAAAAGTTTGCCGATTTCTATTGGAGAAAGATATGGCATTACGACAGAAACAAAGAAAGATCGTATGCGGCAGGCAATCTTTTTATGCTCTCAGGTGGAATGCTCTTGTGTGCCTACCTTTTTTCAGGAGTAGCTCTATATTGGCCATGAAAAATATTGAAAAAGGGGACTGGAGTCTCATAATTGGAATAACTTTAATTCCCTTATTTTTTGTTATCTCCGTCTTTCTATGGGCCCTAACCATGGACGCTCGCTCCACACTACAGGTTCTTCCAATCTATGCAGCGTACCTTGTAAAGCTATTACTGATTTTCTTCCTGTTAAGTATCGTTCTCACAAAAAAGGCCCGCACCTATCTTATCCAAGCGGTTAAGCAACCTTGGCTTATAACAGTAGGTTTATTTTCTGCAGCATTTCTATTTTATTTAAACAACCTCGAGCCCTTTTCACCTCAAGAAGCCGAGTCATCTAGAGAAACTTGGCCAATCTATATGTCTGCTTGGGCTTTGTTTCCCCTGGTTCAAAGTCAGTGGCTAACTCAGAGACTCCACCCTTATATTCTTTGGGTAGTACGGGCCCCAATTTGGGTAATAGTTTTTTATAGTATTCTTCTCATAGTTATTGTTGAAGGCGCAAATCTTTTCTCAATGATAATTAACTTTGCTGGACCTAATTTGGGTATATGATGTCATTCCTACACGTCTTTATAGTTATTGTTTTTGGGCTTGTATTTATTACCACTTTACTCGCTGAACCTACACAACCTTATTCTTCTGCTGGCTGGTGGTACAACACCATATGGTCACTGTTGGCCATTGGTATGGGAGGCTGGTGTGCGCTCTATACAGATACGTTTATCTCACGCAATAAAAGTGCCTTTGAAAAGTTCCACAACAAAACACGCTTCCCGCTATTTAAGAAACAGGCAGAGGGTATGACTAAGCCATATATGCACTCATTTTGCAGAGCGCTAGGAATATTATTTATTCTCATCGGAGCAACTTTATTGCTAAAAAATTTTGGAATCCTTTAGAGAGAATTTTTAGTTTCTTTTGAAGTAGACAATTAAGCCTCCCACCACCCACAATACAAACCCCACCGTGAGCAACATGGCGCCAACACCCGTATTTGGAGCAGCTGCTCCGTTAAGCATAAGGTTAGAGACAAAAACGACTAGACCATACCAAAAGAATATCTTTCCTAGAAGAGCGACTGCTTTCCATACCCAACTTACAGGCGCGGTATGAGACACTACAAGCCGCTTAGTATTTAAGCGTAGAACTTTAACAACCAGTGCCGCTAGCACCACGCCGGTTATATGTATAAGAATTTGAGTCATAGCTACTTAATAGCGCCGCTGGCATCCCGGTCTGGGTCATGCCTTCCCTCGCCGATTGTCCAGCGCGCAAGCTCGAAAGCTAACCTAGTAGTCGCTGGTACGGTTTTTACCAAGGTGTTATAACGGTCGTGTAGATTTTCCACCGCCACAGCAAAAGCCTCATCTGACAAATTGTGCGACTGGGCTTCGTGCATGAAGCGAGCGTCGTGCTTTAGTGTTGTAAAGCTTTTTGCGGCCTCCAGATGTGCCTGATGCTGTTTACCTGGGTCCATTACGGTTGCAACAGCAGTAACGATTGAAGATGCAACAGTCGCCCACAGAAACGAAGGGGGCTTTACACCCGCCGCCACAAGCGCGCCCGTCACTGCAGCAACGATTGCTGGCACAGTCTGAAAAAGTATTGCAAGAAAACGATGCCACGCAGCTAGAATGTGATGTGTCTCTGCCGTATAGGTACAATTCTGCTGAACAGTCTTGCACTCTTCGATGTATTTGTCTTTCATACGCGAGTTGGGAAAGCGTCTCCGAATATACGGCGCCACGCCTCTACCTTGGCAGCGTCGCTAGTAAGGTCACCAGCCTCGCGAATGCGCGCCACAACGTCATCGAAAGCACTCGAGGCACTGGCGATAGTCAGCGCATCCAATACGACAGCCGGAGAGTTACTTTGCCCTAATTTAAGAGGGCTCTTCATAAGCTCCTTACCAACGAGAAGGGTTAGCTGGAGAAGCTCAGGGTCACTCATGCGGCCACCCCCATTCTGGGCTCGATGCGAAATCAGCAACGGTACGGCGGTTGCTGCAATGACCTCCAAGGGGAATGAGCGAAGATTTGGAATATGCATGCGACGTATTGCCTTCAACATTTTGATAGCAGGCACCAAACGCCCACCGGTCGCAAGATTCGTAGCTGATATATGTTCGGCCTCGTAGTCATAGTCCGCGTGCATCCAACTGCCGTCGTTCTGCGGTATCCAATAGCCACGACCAACAGGAAGGACCGCCTCACCCCGAGGACCCACACCACCAGCGTTACGCAATGCTGGCACCAACTCAACCTTTACGTTGTCTGCAAAAGTAAGCGTTATTGTTGGCGCGTCTGTAGTGGGGCGCTTGGTGGAATAACGGTCACTCGAGCTCGCCGTTGAGTGAACCTTGCCGAGAGCTTGTGCGGCGGATATGCCACTAGGGTCGTTTGCGGCGACCCAGTTAAAGCAGTCCCCTATATCCACAAGGATATCAATGTCGAACTCGTCTTCAGGGCGAGGATGGATACGCGTCTTACGGCGCACCGAGCCTATGAGTTTCGTGTCGCGTATACCCACGCCCGCATTCTCCAGAACACTCCTTATCGCATTGTGGCGAGCCGACACAGTCTCTTTAAACGAGTCTCCCAGCTCGAGATTTTGCTTGAGCCCATTAAAGTGCGTCTCCATATCTAGTGCTTCATATCTTTAGGCGGGTAAGGGTCGTTGCCGAAGCTGTCTTTGTCGCGAATGCGGTTATCGCGGTCATGGATAACCAGCTCGGAGCGGTTATTCTGCGCGATGCCGCGTGCCTGCTCTATCGCCGAGCCTTGCGTGTTATGCAAGCTCGACGCGCGAGCGTCACCTTCTCCTATAACCGCCCATGTGCCGTCGGCCCGATGTGTTACGTGGATGTTCTTTTTCATAATTTTGGTCTAAAGTTTTAATGAAGGACGTGTACTGCCCTGCTTGCAAGCGTACTACCGCCGCTGTAACATGCAAGAGGTATTAAACTTCCTAAATGTAACGTTTCGTTACATTTAGGAACAAATACCTCCCCATTTTCCACAACTTATGCCCAGGCGACCAAAAGCTGCTGCTAAAATAACAGTGGAGCCAACCTCTCCGGACGTTGACCTTAAGCTCAATATCGGAGAGCGTATCGCAGGCATCCGAAAGGGCGCGGGCCTCACGGCGCGCCAAGTCGCCGAAAAAGTCCACATAAAGAGAGAGACTCTTACGCAGATCGAAACTGGCCGCACAAACCCCACCGCAGTAGCTCTCTGGAAATTGGCTTGTGTGCTACACTGCGAAGTCTCGGACTTCTTCCCGCCAATCCCTGAGGGATACGCTCTAACCAGGTACGACATGAGGCGCATCGAAAGGGCTGGCGATAACCGCGCAGCGGAGTGGGCCGCCACAATGTTTGGCACAAGAAGTAAATAAGCGTATGGAAATTAAAGATATTGAAAGAAAAGCGGAGGAAGTTTTAGAGGCTTTTGGTAAACGAACCCTACCAATAGCTATTGAGGAGGTCGCTACCCACTTTGGTCTACGAATCGGGAAAGGACCCAGTGAAGAATTCTCAGGCCTTTTATTGAGAAAGGACGACTCTGCGTTGATTGGTATAAACGATAACGAGTCTCCTCAACGTCAAAGATTTACTATTGCTCATGAAATTGGTCATTATCTTTTACATCCTGCAAAAGAAGCGTTTGTAGATTATAGAAATTCTTCTATTCCTAGGACACCTAAAGAAAGAGAGGCTGATGCTTTTGCTGCAGCTTTATTGATGCCCAAAAAAGAAATCGTGCGAGATTATACGGCAGCCATGAAAGGAATGGCATTTGACGAAGGGCATTTTGAGAAAGTTGTAACGCTTTTAGCTAATAACTACGATGTCAGCGAGGAAGCAATGAAAATACGACTCATGACACTTGGCACATCCTCTTAGACGTCAAATTAAGCGTAACCACTTTAACCTAGGCTCTTTGCCTCAAAATCGCTCCAGGTGAAGTTTTTTCTTCTCTTTTGGGGAAAGGGCTATTCTTTCTAAAAACTGACAGAATCTGACACGTAAAGGGTGCCCTGGAATTGGGATCAGACCCCACACTTTTAATAAATCTATGTTCTAATTTTTGTCCCTTATCTCTCCGTATGGTACACCTTTTCCAAAAGACCACATTTTTGGCTATTTTGTGGGGTCTGATCCCAATTCCCAATTCTAAAGTAAGTTAAAAGTCAGACCAAATGCCATTATCAGCAGGGTCAGGCCAGTAAAAAACAACGCTGCGCCACCTAGACGCCTTAATTTCCGATCTTCAAGTGGACTAAAAGGAGACGCGACCTTCCACAACCCTTCTTTATACATCCAGTTCAAAGCTCCAGCAGAAAAAAGTATACTTCCTCCTGCGAGAAGAAAAACGAGAGCAAATATAAACAGATAAATTAAATTTGTATCCATACATTCTTATTCTACTCTTTTTTTGACGCAGAGGCACTCACAAAGTTATTTAGGGCATTTCTGACTCCTTGTAAGTTTACTCCCTTGCTCTGGGAGGCCACATTTAATACATTATTGAGTGATTGAGTTTGGCTGGAATTTAACCCATAACCACCTGAATTGTTTGTTGAGGCGCCAGAATATGTTCCTGATACTCCGTTTGTAGTTGAACGTGAGCTCATGTCAGAATAAGGACTAAACGGGCTCGGCGACTTGCTTGTATTGATTTTCGACCCTTCAGTGTACGGGATATACTCTCCAGTCCACAGCAAAGAGTCTGCTATAATTCCCCCTGATTGGTTAGGAATTGCATTTGAGCCCCAGCTCAAAGCTGCATCAGCCACAAACTGTGTTGGAGCGTTATTTTTATATTCTTGACTATAAACATCTGGATATTTAGAAGGTAAGTAGAAGTTTACATATGCACTTTCAAATGTATCTGTAGCAGCTTTCCCAAAGAGAGTTACACGCGCTACTAGCGAAGCAATTGCCAAATAACCAGCGGCGGCTACAGGAGCAATATTTCCTGTTGGATCACTGTAAGCTATTGGGTTATTGCGAGCGTAAGAATAACTGTTGAATAATTGTGGGTCTGTTAATAATTCTCTCATTGAGCGACCCGCCAGATTTTGTAATTCGTAGGGATTCCCTACAGACAAGAATACCCGATCTTGGCTCAGGAACTGGCCGCGGGCGCTGTTGAGGTAGCGGTTGTTGAGATAGTTGAGGCCCGACTCGTTGTCGTAGCGCTCGCCAATGTAGTGCCTGTCGGTGCTATTGTCCCCTGTTGCAATGCGCTCGCTGCCAAACGGGTAGTAGTCTAGCGTCTGAGAGACATACCCATCAGTATTGGAAACCACGTTGGTACCGCCCAAATGGTCTGGGTGGATGTAGGTAATGGTCGTAGAACCGCTGACGCTTCCAGTAGTAGCGTAGTAAACCTTGACCTGCACATGGTCGATTGCCATTGACCAATTTACAGTAGAGGGATCAAGCTTGACTCTAAACGTGCCGTTAGAAAACTCAGAATCACTCCAAGAGCGACCCCACGTATCACTCGAGCCGCCAAAGGTCACAACAGACTCGGTCGTATTAATAGTTTGGTTATTAGCGCTCGTATAATTTGTGCCGCTATTCCATGAGAGAGAAACCGGCAAGGTTGCGCTAATGCTTGTGGTCTTGCCTTCTACTCTCACCTCAATGCCGTTTATGGTCGCCCCTGATGGCACACCGAAATTGAAGTCAGATATTACTCCAAGTGGGTCAGAGCCATGTGTTGCACTTGCTCGGCTATTATCGGAACTCCCAAGTCTTACCGTGGTGAAGTTGCTCCAGTTTGTAGACGTATTAATAGTTCCCGCAGTCTTGAATCCGGTATCCGCAGTAGAGCTACTCATAGCACTACCTGCTTCTATAGAGGCCACCAATTCACCAGCGGCAAAGATGCTCTTGTTTACAGTTATACCGTCAGTGTCGTAGAACTTGTTGGGGTAGATTGTTGTGGTTGAGCCAGAGACTTTCTTAACCCGTTGCTCGGTGTGGTCGTAGGCGTAAGTGGTCGTGGCTCCGCCTGAGCCTGTAGCCTCCATGCGGTTGCGGTAGTCCCAGGTGTAAAGAGTGCTCCCGGCGCTCGTGAGGTTGCCGTTATTGTCGTAGGCGTGGGTGATGCCGCCCACAGTTGTCGGCGCGTGCGGGTTGGCGTAGCCGGTCTCGGCGTAGGAGTAGCTGGTTGCCGCGCCGTTGAGCGTCGCGCTGGTTATGCTGCCCAGCGGGTCATACTCGTACTCGTAGCGGTACGGTGTTGAGCTTGCGGCCGTGGTCGAGGCGACCGTGAGACGGTACAGGTCATCGTACGTATACTCGACTACCTTGCCTGTGCCTGTTTCGGAGTTGTCTGTTAACAACGTTATGTTGCCTACATCGTCGTAAACGTAGTTTATATCCTGAATCACGTGATAAAAGATCGATGTCGTACTAACTGTGGGCGCAAGCGAAAAGGTAGAGGTCGCCGCACTCCAAGCCCCCTCCGCGTCTAGTTGATCCCAGAACTTGATGCGCCAGTAATACATCGTGCTAGAGGCCAAAGCAGAACCCGAGTAGGAGATGTCGGCTACGCGCATTCCCGGCGGTGTGGAGCTTGCTAGGGCCGATTTAGCGCTATCCCAGAATGCTGTAGCGAATGACGAGGAGGTCGATACCTGTATCTGATAGTACATGGCTGTACTGGTAGCGTCTGGGTCTGTGTAAATAGCCGAGAGCTCAGGCATTGGGTCGGATATGTTGGTCGGATTGGTCAGGCCTTCTGAAAGGAGAGAGGTAGGCTCCGTGGGCGCGGTATTGCCTGATGTCGTCGTTGAAGCAAGTACAAATATTGCCGTAGTAGTGCTCCAGGCACCCTCTGCATCCAACTGGTCCCAGAACTTGATACGCCAGTAATATGTAGTGCTCGACGCAAGTGTAGTGCCTCCATACGTGATGTCGGCAATGCGCATACCAGGCGGGGTCGAGCTTGCCAAAATAGTCTTTGCGCTGTCCCAATGCGCAGAAGTGAAGGATGATGAGGTTGAGACCTGTATCTGATAGTACACCGCAGTGCTTGTCGCATCCGGGTCGGTGTATATAGCTGAAAGCTCAGGTGTTGGGTCAGAGATTACCCCTGGATTTGTCTGACCTTCAGCTAAAAGAGAGGTCGGAGCAGACGGTGCATTGTTTCCGCTTGAACCAGCTGTGTACGTCACGTAAATTGAATTTAGACGACTGTTTGAAGACCCATCAGTAGGATCGGTTGGAGTTGTGTAGTTGTTTGTACTGTCTACCAATCCACTATTTGTAGGACCTGAGTCATACCAAGAGTAGCAAGCGGATCCGCTGCATATTGCACCGAGGAAGTACTTGGTGTTTGGTGACAAAATGGGATTTGTTGCGAACGTAGTCGTCGCCCAGTCTACTGTCAGCGATGCATATGTCGACGCCGAACTTATACCATTGGTGAGAATTGTTTTTGATGTGCTGGCTACAATCATTCCCTTTACTGATCTAGAGCTAAAAGAGTCATTGTCTATGTAAAACGTGACAGACGAGACCGTTCCCATATCAGCAGGTGCTGTATAAAGAGAAGCTCTGTAGATTTGATTTATGCCCTGATCTGTGGCTCCTGCTGTACCGTACCCAAACGTAGGATCTACTACAACTGGGTATGATGCTTTCTCCAAGAAGTCCTCTGGGACAGTCACTGTCAGTATGCCTTTAGTAATATTGAGCTGGCCCCATGTCTCATTGCCTGCAGCGTCGCTTATCTTGGGCCGATAGATATGGAATGCCTTGCCTGTCTTGTAGTTTTTCCCACCTAATGCAGTGCGATCGCCTGATACACCATTTTTGTAGTACGCAGCATATGAACCAACTACATTTTCTGGACGCTTTGTTACAACATTTCCCTCCCCATCAACACACTCAGTCGCAGTACATGAAAGGCCCTTCTCAATCAAAGCCTCTTCATTGAGTGCCGGCTGATAGAAGAAGTCAAGATTGTCCGCGTCAAGATCAAACGACACTACGTTTGACACAGGCCTCTCTGTAAGTACAGTGTCTACCTCAAAGCCTCCCTCAGGCAACTCCTTGCTTACTGGGAGCTCGTAGAAGCGCGCCTGGGTTTTAGAATCGCCATACACAATCTTGCTGCCATCGAGTGTTACTTCCGGTGCCGACAGTGCCCCAAGTACCGGAGTGAGCGTAATGCGCGCCTCACCCCACTTCTCAAGCGTTACTGCCGGCACAAACTCAGCCTCGTCCCTACTGCCTACGGTTATGCGCGTGTCGCCCTTAGTTTGTGTGAGCGCATTACCCTCGAGACGGTATGCACTCTTGATGTCATCACTCCGGCCATACTTTGCTGCCAGCTCTTCTGACTTAAGCGGATTGTCAGGGAGCTTCTCACTGAAGGATGAGGGAGTCGTGGCAGGAGCTACATCAAGCACCATACTCTCGCTACTGGTAGCAGCTTGTATCTGCTCAGCCGGGACGGTCTCTGTCTCGGCAGGCGCGGCGTCTACACCCACATCAGTGCTAGTTGCTGCCACCTCCCCCGTGTTCTGTGTAGTTTCAACCTCCATTATCGGCTCGGTAGTGGTGCCCAGGACCTCGCTACCCAAAAGCTCGATTTCGAAAGGCTCCAGAACGTCGCCGAGTATGCTCATGTCTCCCATTCCGCCCATAAAGCTCTCCCCGCAGTCTTCTGCAAGCGTCAGTATGCGCGTGAGGCGGTACAACTTGGTTGCGTCGTATGTATAAAAACTTTCCGTGCAGTTGGCAAACTCTTTGTATGACACTTTGCCAGTCGGTGCGTAGTCAAAATCGGTTATCAATGCCGCAAGTGTAGTACTTGCTGCACCATACGCTACCGACTCGGGGAGCCCAGCAGCGTTGTAAACATACTGAACCTGCGAGCTGTCAGGCATTGTAATGAGCGTTTGATTGCCCTGCCTGTCGTACTCATACTCGGTCACATAGGCAGTAGCATCTATCGTTCTGGTTTCTTTTTTGACAAGCCCGAGCAGGCTGTATTGGTACGCAGTGGCAGCACCTGTAGAGGTAGCTGCGCACACCTTCCCTACACCATCCAGACATGTGTCGTATGCGTAGGTGACCTCTGTACCGCCCGCGCCGGTGTAGTTCTCAGTCAGAACACGATTGAGTGCGTCGTAGGTATACTCGACAACTTGCGCCTTAGGGTCTGTTGAGGACGCAAGGTTGCCCGCAGCGTCGTAGGCATACGCCCATGTGCCGTATGTGCCGTCGCCTGTATCATGCAGGTCTTGTGCGGTTAGGCGCCTCCCCAGACCGTCGTACGTAAAGTTACGCACGTTGCCCTCCTCGTCGGTAATCTTAGTCAGGTTGTTGAGCACGTTGTACTCGTAGAGCGTGGTGTACGTGCTTGCGTCATTATGCTCGTCAACCTGTACAAGGTTGCCGCGTGCGTCCTTGGACGCCACTTTTATATTGCCCTCGGCATCAGTGGTAGTGACCTTCCACTGGTCGTATACGTTAGTAGTATCGCCAAGCGTATTTGATACCTCGGTTATGCGCTCGAGTGGATCGTAGGTGTAGTCAATATAGAGCTCGCTCGACGATGCAGCTGACGAGCGCGCTGAGCCAGATGCGAAGTATGGCAAGGTCTCTTGAGCAAGTAGACCGCGAGTGTTGTAGGTCCAATCTTTAACAACATAGACATTTGCGTCCTCAGCTTGTGCACGCTCCTGTAGCTTGCGATTCAAGCCGTCAACATAGGTATAACGCGCTGTGGTCGTGGCCGCATTGAGATATTTAGTCTCCTGTGTGTAGGTTGAGCCTGGCGTAGCGCTATCGGTATAAGCTACGACACTTGTAGTCGCGAGCGAACCGGTCGAGGGGTCGGGCTCTAGCGTGGCAAGTAGTCTATCCAGACCGTCATATATCTTTTTGTGGAGGCGAGCATTAGGGTCGTATGTTTCCTTGACCTTGCCGGAGGAGTAGTCATACACGAAGCCCGTTGATTGGCTCAACGCATTTGTTGTAGTCGCTGGATACAGACTGGAGAAATCGTATGTATAGGTTGTGAGATTATTTCTTGCATCGCGCTCTTGGGTTACCAGTCCAAACGCGTTGTAGGCCTTTGTGGTGGACGCATATACAGAGTCGGCTATCCAATCCTCTTTTTTTGTCTGATTGCCCTTAGTTAAGCTACCCAGAGACAGGTCGTCATAATAGTAGCGAGACTCTTTGACTTTGGCAGCGCTCTGGTTATGTGTCAGCTCGCTAGACACAAAGCCAGGCGCCGTAGTTGAGGCGGCATAGGTGAGAGTCGTCGAGGCCAAGTCGCTACCTGTGTCGCTGAACGTGCCGTCGTCGGAGCCGCTAACCTCGCCCAAGTCAATTTTTTGTATAACATTGCCGGTGCTACCGTTGTAAATATAGGAAACTGCTTTGTCCTTATGGTCACCATTGCCGTCGTAAGCATAATCGACCCGCTGAGCAAGCTTAACAAAATCTCGATTTACTCCCAAACTTTCTTTGTCCCATTTGGAGATAGACTTGCTATACAAATTACCAGAGTTGTCATATATTTCTGTCCGGTATACTCTCCCAATCTTTAAACCACTGTCTATATACTCTCCTGTCGAAGAACTTGTAGTGTTGCCTTGATGGAAATACGTATTTAAAATATTCCCTACTGGGTCGGTTTTAACAACTTTATTGAAGCCTCCAAACCGCCTGTCGGTCGACGATGCGACATAGTATGATCCATCTTGATAGCTATATGTTGTAGTGCCAATTGTGCCAAGACCGTCACTAACTGTTGTTGTAGAAACGGTGATCATTGAGAACGGGAGCCGGTTCAGGGCAGCACTACCATTTCTATATTCTGCAGCAGCCCTATATCCAAAAGTACTGTCACCACCCTGAGGGTGAGTAACTCGGACGAGCAGGTCCGTCTTGTTTGTGTTGTTTATATAAACTTCGTTATAAGTTGCATATTGATTTCTTACAATATCTATAAGTCCATCGCCATCAACATCAACCGGCCAAGCATACACATCTGACCCGAGAGTTAGGAAATTTGTAGGTACGGTCCAAGTGGTTGTCCCAACCCATGCGTGACCAGTATTGAGATAAACTTTGGTGCTAGTGCCATACACAGCAGGAGATTGGATAAGATCCACGAGCCCGTCACCGTTTGCATCAGCCATGCGCGTACCCTGATCCCTGGCCATGTAGTCAATAAAATCTACAGGCACTATCCATTGACTGTCATGAGTCCACCCGGAGCCATTGTTGATATGAACCTCGTTGTAAGCACTACTCCATAGACTGCCACCTTGGGAATAGACAAGGTCAACTAAGCCATCACCGTTTATGTCCTCAAACTGTACAGGCTTACCTTGGGTAAGGTCACTATACGGAACAGTCCACGTGGTTGAAGTTGCCCAATCGCTACCATTGTTTATATAAGCGCCACTGTTGTAGACCAAATCGGTTAGACCGTCGCCGTTTATGTCAACAAGTCGCGCGCCAAAGTCATATGCCCAAGAGGTGCCTGTAAACTGTACAGGAGATACCCATGATGTTGATGTCGCCCACCCTGAGCCGGTATTTAGCCATGTTTTGGTGAAATTCGGATCGTTATCCCATGACTGGATGAGGTCTGTTAGACCATCACCATTGACATCTCCAAAGCGCACTCCTCTGTCAGAATTTGGAGGATGTGCACCAGTCGTTGCAATGTACATGTACATTGGCGTCCTCCAAGTCGAGGACGCGACCCAGCCACCACCGGTGTTTATATACGTTTCATAAATTGTCTCAAGAATCGCGCCTGTGTCTACATGCACAAGTTGATACGAATTGATGATGTCAACCAAACTATCGCCATTTACATCAGTAAGTACAGTGTTGTTATCAAAATATATTGGACTGGTTATACTGGATAAAGTCCAACCCTTATTTACAGATTCATACTGAAATGTTGCCGCAGGCAGTGTCGTTACTGTGCCCGTATCATCTTTCCCAGACTCAACAACACCTGCAAGCATCGAGCGTACGCCGTTATCTCCGGTATTGTAGCTCAGAGCATATTTACGCACCCAAGAGCCGTCAACTTTGACCTGGATCTCGTTAATACGCTTGGCGGCAACTATCGAAAAGCCGGGACTGGACGAGGTTGCAACGTCAGGCCGAGCCTCATTTAAGAACTCCACCTCAAACCGGCCTGAGGTACTCGTACTGTTTGTGTAAGTAATTTTGTACGGATATATCTGCCCCAAGTCCTTCGTGTACTGATAATTTACAAAGTTTCCATTGGCGTCGCGCACCTCTTGGAGCATCCAGCGGTATACTTTTGAGCTATCGTTAGGATTATCTATACGTCCCGCTGTGGAGGTACCAAATATATATCTAGTCCCCTTCTTATCAGTCATAACCCAGCCTGTGGTGGACGAATATTGGTACTGGTTGAAGTCGCCACTATCTACCTTTGCACCATAGATAGTCGAGTTGGTTGTAGAAGCAGGTACTATCTCACCGTCGATAGATGACCGGAAGTAATTTTGAGAGTAGAGCTTCTCAGTGCCATTGTCGTTATCCCTTTCAATGTAGGGAATATTTACGTTCCAACCGTACCCAAAGGCGTGCATATTATCCTGAGACTGGCTGGCATACTGCAAGGCAAGGTCTGGCTGCGTGCCGTTCCTCCCCGGCGGCACCGTTAGATTGTACTCATACACCAATGAGCCCGTTATAGGATCGGGCTCCGTGTAAAACTGAGGTTCTAGAGTTTGGATTGTATTATCTGTTGCTTGTCCGCCACCAGCAGCAAGTGCCTGTGGCTCCGGCTCCCCTCCCTCAAATCCCTCAAATTCTTCACTAGGTGGCGCCTCATGACTCTCGCTACCTAGATCAAGTTCAACAGGCTGCTCAGGTGATGAGATTTCTTCAGAAGAAGGAGAAGAAGAAGGCAGTTCTTCTGCCTGGACCACGAGAGGAAATGGGAAAATTAGAGCAAAAGCCAAGACAAAAGCAAAAATGCTTTGTAGTCTGTGCGCCATAGCAAGCGGGACTGCCCTGTCCATGGCCCAAACATATCAGCCAAAAACATTTTTATTACTCAAAACATCCGAGATTTTATAAATACTTTAATGAAGTGCGTTTTGTGTAGTTTTTTCTTGCCGAGATATTTTCAAAAAACGACTAGCGAATAATATTATTTATTTAGAGAATTTATTAAATCGAACTCAAAAATAAAATCTTCTCGGCTACGCGATTATTACGAGTCCTCCATTATTTTTTACACACAACAAAAGTAAATTGACAGAGAATCTTTTATCATGCCGAATGCAACGTGTGGACAAACTCTCTTGTACACAAAAACTTCGCAAATTTATTTCTATGCAGCTACCTATCCGGAGGGATGTTGTAGTAGTTTATGAGGAACTGTGTCAGGGATTTGAACGGGGGTGCCCAGGTTTGGGAGGCAAAGGGTGCTCCCTGCGGCTCTATGGCGAACAAAAAGACGAGGAACTTGGCATCGTACGCCGGGAAGTAGCCAAAGAAGCTGTGCAGGTACTTGTCCGGGTAGTAGCCGCCGCCCGCGGGGTTGGCAATCTGTGCGGTGCCGGTTTTGGCGGCGATGCTCCAGTGCGTCATCTTAAGCGAGCCGTTGGCCAGCGGGCCGTCTACCACTGCGGTGAGCATGCGCGTGACCGCGGTGACTGTCTGAGGGCTCAAGACCTGTGTGGGCTCGCCCCAGCCCAGGTCGCGGGTAATGCCACTCTCTTCTTTAATAGCGGTCGCGAGATGTGGGGTGACAAGCTTGCCGCCGTTGGCTAAGACAGCCAGTGCGCGTGTCATCTCTATAGGGGTTACCGCCAAGCCCTGGCCGAAGGAGGCCGTAGCAAACTCCACCGCCTGCTTGCCGTCGAGGTTGTCGGTGAGCCCGCGCACCTCGCCCGGCAAATCAATCCCCGTCTCCTCCCTAAACTTGTAGTGGTCCAAAAAGTACTCGCGCATAATGCTCGGGCCCATCTTG
>Ga0172380_10004272_pt1 | contig 18529 bp, 20 predicted proteins | sample Leawe162metaG_FD_119747 | JGI IMG/M metagenome (GOLD analysis project Ga0172380, IMG submission 119747) | Leachate microbial communities from a municipal landfill in Southern Ontario, Canada - Leachate well 162 metaG | ecosystem: Engineered > Solid waste > Landfill > Unclassified | place... | reverse complement strand
TGCTATGTCATATAACCTTTTGAAAGAGAGATAGGCTACATCAAATTTGTAATAATGATCAAGTCCCCATGATTTCTCACAGTCTGATTGAACCTGAGAATAAATTGGTGAAGCCAGAATTAAGATTGATAATGTAATAATAATTGTTTTCATGATTGTTTATTTTAATATGTTTGGTAACGGGAAGCAGTCGAGTAACAAGGGTAATCTCACCCTAAGCCTTTCACGGAGCAGTGCTTGATGGTTTCAATCATACGACACCCTTGACACAAATCTATGCATTTATGATGAATAGCTGGAACAGCCAATAGTAATATATGTACGGAGACTAAATTTGTACTGTTGGCAACCATACGAGAGCCACAGGATGATTATTCATGCTAGGACAGGCATTATGCACCGCCAGACGAAACCTTGGTCAAAATGCCTTGTTTTGAGTGTGGGAGCGCAGGTTGAGCAAAATCAGAAGTCCCTGTTGTCTACCCCCGTCAAACTAAACCTAATTGGCTTATAGCTAATGGCTGTACAAACAAAAATTAAACTTCAGATATTCACTTACCTTAACGAAAGAAATTTATTAATTTTGAAAAAAATAATCCACATTACAAATGAAACATCTCGCAATAATCTTTGTCATGCTGCTAACCCTATCATCGTGCAAAAAAGATGACAATAATAAACCTGTTGGACCTCAAAACATTTATCAGTCAAGTTTAATTGACCCTTCTTTAGAAGAGTTACAGCTTTTTTATGAAGCAGGTTACGATGCTATTAACGGCAATGTAGCACTTACTAATATGGATAGTTTATTAAACTTGCGCGCTTTATCAAATGTTATATCCATAAAAGGATTTCTTGTTATTAGTAACAACAGTGCTTTAGTATCATTAGAGGGTCTAGAGAAAGCCCTTGTGTCGGTTGGTAGAGATTTATCTATTCAAGACAATAATTCACTTACGAACATTGGTGGTCTGTCCAATCTGACATCCGTTGGTGGAGAAATATCTATTATCAATAATGAAGTGCTTACAAACATTGATGGTCTGTCTAGTCTGACATCAATTAGCGCAAGTTTAATTATTGGGGGAAATAGTGCACTTACAAACATTGATGGTCTGACCAGTGTGACATCAGTTGGCGGAGACTTATATATTACAAGCAATAATGAAGTTACAAACATTGATGGTTTGTCCAGTGTGACATCAGTTGGAGCAGATTTATATATTACAAACAATGCTGAAGTTAAAACCATTGATGGTCTGTCCAATGTGACATCAGTTGGTCGAAATTTATTTATCAGTAATAATGAAGTACTTACAAATATTGATGGTCTTTCCAGTCTGACATCAGTTGGTGGAGATTTATCTATTCAAGACAATTATACACTAACAAATATTGATGGTTTGTCCAGTCTGACACATGTTGATATCCATTTGAATATTAAGTACAATCCTGCACTAACAAATATAGATGGTCTGTCTAATTTGAAAAATGTAGGTGGTTTGATTATTAATCGCAATGATGCACTAACAAATATTGATGGTCTGTCCAGCGTGACATTAGTTGTTGGAGATTTATCTATTGAGGGTAATAAAGTGCTTACAAACATCGATGGTTTGTCCAGTCTGACCTCAGTTGGCGCTTATTTATATATTAGAGAAAATAGTGCACTTACAAACTTTGATGGTCTATCAAGCCTAATATCAATAGGAGCCAGTTTATCCATTGATTATAATTATGCACTTACAAACATTGATGGACTATCCAGCGTGACATCAGTTGGTGGAGATTTATATATTAAGGGTAATGGAGTGCTTACAAACATTGATGGTCTGTCCAGTCTATCTAGTCTGACATCTGTCTATTGGAGAATTACTGTTGAAAATAACTCTAGTCTAGCAGATTTATGTGGCATCAAGAATGTTTTAACAATAAATGAAGGTGGTAGTGGCACTGCTATTTCAAATAATTTATACAACCCGACAATAGAAGATATTATTGCTGGAAATTGTAGTCAATAACACGCATTAAAAAGCCTTATATCACTTTAGTTTTGACCTCACATGTTCTAAAAGAAGAAGGGGCGATCGATGTGGCCAGCGATCAACCCCTTTTATAGGCAGAACCTAAAAAAATGACTTGCTGTTGGTTGCAGTTCTTATTCATCAGCTTTTAACCTTTCAGTTGGTTGTCCATTCTCATAGATTAAATACCCATCTACTTTGCCTGTAATACTATCATAGAAGGTCCATTTTCCGTCTGGAATACCGTTGTTCCAGTATCCATTCATTTGTAATGTACCATCCATGAAATATCCTATTGAACTATCAACCATTACATTATTTCTCCAGTTCTCAAAAGACATTAATTGGCCATTTTCATAATAGACTTTCCATACACCTTCTTTCAAATCATCTATTACTTGACCTTCCTCTGATAGTTGTCCAGATTCAAAGTAATATTTTATGTAACCAGAGTGGTTTCCATCTATAGAGTTTACTGAAGTAGTTTTTGTTGAAAGTTTTCCAGATTCCAAATAATTTAAAGTCACACCAGCAGCTTCTCCATTTATCCACTCAGAATCTTCTTCAATATTTCCATTTGGATAATATGAAATCATATGTCCGTGGATTTTACCATCCAGAAAATCTGCCTCACTTTCTTTATTCCCATTTTCATAATATGTAACACATTTCCCTGTATAAAGCTGATTGTTCATTTTCCATCCACCAACAGGCCCTGTTAATTTTTCACAATCGCAAGTTCCATCGGGGTATTTATCATTTTCATACTGAGAACCACAGCCTGATACAATCAAGCAAATAATAAAAGTTAAAAGCTGTTTCATTTCATTTAATTTGCAACCAACGGGCCTCATTTGCTTTGTGGCGGATTTCAGAAGACAAATCTTTCTGCCTTCTACAATTTATATTTGAAACCAATATTTTAATATTCATAACGTAACCCGCCATAAAGTATATGCATCTTAACAGTTATTTTACTGATTTTTCATTGTAGAGCGAAATAATCTCTTTCATCTGGTTATCCAATTTTTTTAAAGACCATGTGGAGAATTTTGTTTTTTTAATCAATTCAACAATTTCTTTATCATCACTCATCAACAATGTTAATTTGTGTTTCAGACTATTATATAAACCAACAGTGACCAACTCTCCATCTTTTATAAAAGTTTCCTCTGCCATTGAACCTCCGTCGTATAGATTGGTTTTATATGTTCGATACCAACTTACCTTACCTTTTATTTTTTCTTCCATCATATAACTATATCCATTTTGTGGTATTTGTTCTAGATCAACACTTTGGCGTATAATTCCTGAGTTAATAAAACATCTTTTATTTGATTCCAAATCAACAAATTCTAAATATTTTATTTTAGATGATGGGATTGTTTTTCTTTCAACGTTTTTAATGTATGTTACACCTTCCGAAAAATATCTTTCATCAACTTTTTTTGGTTTCCAAAGGTTGCTGTATGCCATAACATTGAGTTGAATTGTATCAGCATTATTTACCAATAATATTTTGGTCAGGTAGAAATTCTTTTCTTGGTTAAAAGCATGGGTTGAACAGAAAAGAAAAAAAATTACTATAATTACTATTCTCATTTTTGTATAATTGTTACCAACGGATTTGCTATGCGTCGTTGCCGCTTTATTTTGATTACTTTTGATTTGAAAATTTTATATAAAGTTACTATTTCTTTTCTAATCGAAGCCTACACTGCGGTTATGGCGAATGCGCTGTTGTTAGCAAACGTTTTTTTCTATTAGTGTAAACCTCGATATAATCAAATTTCATTTTCTCAAATCTATCATAATTCATTGGGTCATCAACAATAATTCCAACCTCAACCATTAAAGAATCAGGTTTAATAACATCAATTGCATAGATAGATTTTGTAATATATCCATTCCACGGATATGAACCAAAATATCTTTGTTCATTATCTATATTAACTGAAACACTGTCTCCCCATAGATAAAAATCAAAAAAATTCCCTTGAATAACATTCTCTTCTGGTTTTGAAATTTCAGGATAATTTGATGAACTAGTTGTTACTTTATATTTGTCTTTTACGCGAATGGATAAATATTTGTTAATGCTTCCATTTGGCTCATCCCAGAATCCAAGTTGAAATTCACTGTTAATCATTTTTACCCTAATCCCTAAATTATCAAGACTATCATATATTGAATCCGCTATGTTAAAGAAATATTGGCCATATATTCCAATAATGCCACTATTTTTTTTGAATCCAAGTTCAAGATCATCGTCATCAATCACAGCATAACAAATATCTAATTTATTCATTGAAATATCAGGATAAAATTTCCAAGAGTCAAGATTTTCAAAATTCTCTCTATATATAACAGTCTCAATTACTGTATCTTTGTAAAAAATATATTCTGTCGAGTCTTGATCTATTTCATTTAAATTATTGTCAGTTGATTTTTCACATGAAGATATAATCAGGTAAGTGAAGAATACTAGAATCCAGAGTCTATTCATAATTAATTTTTTTAATCTTTTGTTTGTTAAGACGTTGATTTAATGTTTGCTAACGGGCATCATTTGCTTTGTGGCGGACTTTGAAAAACAAATCTTTCTGTCCAAACCGATTTATATTTGAAACTAAAATACTGACTTCAATAACGTAGCCCGACATAAAAAAGTAGTTGTATAGTTATGACAAGCTTTTTCAGTTTCAATCAATATTTTAGAAAAATAAACCTTCACGTTCTACAATCATTTATCACCAAAATAAAACGTCTATCTTATATTTAGTCAGAATGAAATAGTAAGTACATACAAATCAAAGTTTTAAAACTAGTTTATTTTGCCCATCTTCTTTAAAAGATACGTAAACAGAAAATAAAAGATTATCATAAAAAAAAGTGGCGTAATATGATTTAAATCCGTTCTAGGTCTATTGAGATCGCCAGTTGAAATAAAAAATAATTCAGCTAGTGCGGAACCTCCAAAAAGACTGATCACGATCCTTACCCATTTCTTCTGTAACGAATTAGATTGTCTATAATTTTCAAATCCAGAACTCATAATTTAAAATTTTAATCATTTATATTATCATTCATAGAATAAATGAATTATCATGTCCCTACCTTGTTTTTTTAAAGTTTACCATAACGGGCAGCACACGCTTCGTGGCGGACTTCAAAAGACGAATCTTTCTGTCCACACTGATTAATTTGAAACTAAAATATTCATATTCAGGCAAAACCTGCCATAAAGTATTATTCTTTGTTGGTTTCAGTTTTATTTAATTCAATTCAAATTTAAAAGTGATTTTTCCTTTTTTTTCACCTACGTCTTTAGGTACTTTTTCAAATTTAGAGTTTAATGCACCCTCCTTTGCCATCTGAAATAACTTCTCATTCGATGTAGAAGAGCCTTTTTTTATAGGGGTCGCTTGTATTACATTACCATCAGTATCAACGATTATTTCTACAACAACAATACCTTCAATATCTTGGTCGCTTTTTAATGAAATTGTAAGATTTGAATTTTCACTATCAGGCAAAGCTTCTCTTGGAAATAGCTGTTTTTTTTCTTTGTAATTAACTTTTAATGCTGTTACCCATTTTAAATTTGTGTCATCATAAGTTTTTATTGTTACATAATACCATTTCCTACTAGGAACATCAATAGTAAAGATATCATTCTTCTTATGTTTTCTTACTTCATTCTCAAATTCACTAACCACCATTCCAGCTTTATACCAACCTAAATTCCCATCAGGATTCCCGTCCATATTATATTCTTTAACTAAATCAAGAAATACCGTTCCTCTTTTATATCTTTCAATGATTAAATTTCGCAAACGGTCAATCTTTTGCATTGAATATTTTTTTCCATCTAAATATATGTAGTTTACTCTTGATGAAAGGTTATTCTCTATTTCAATAATTTTATATATGTAATCATCTTGCAGAATAGTATCACCAATAGATTTCGTCAATAATCGTCTGTTAATTTCCAGCGCATCATCGTCTGATAAAACTGTTATCAATTTAGAGTTTACATTTTCTTTTATAAATTGATTAGCTTCACTAACTGTCGAAATACGATTAACCTTCTTAATGATGTCTTGTCCAAATAAAAGTTGGGTCGTTAAGAAAAAAACTATTATAAAATAAATTTGTCTTTTCATTTATGTAAAACTTTAAATTTTGGTAATCTGTATTCAGTCGAAAAAATCGCAACCAACTTGTATCATATGCAGTGGCAGCAATCCTCTTTTACTTTTTTTCATAGATAACAACTGACCTTACCAAATAATCATGAATTGCTTTCCTCTCTTTATTACCAGAAACAGTTATCAGAGAAATCCATCCTAAAGATGCTTTCACTATGAACCGAAGTAATGCTAGCGGAAATATTATGTTCTTCATTTGATTGTTTTCTTGTTTAACTCTAATACCAAACATCATATGTCCAATGGTCCCACCAAAAACGCTTGTGAAAACTGGGTCGTAAAGAATAAAAACAAACAGGAACGCGAAAATTCGTGCATTGTCTGGTACATGTTCAAAGTTTGAAAAGATATAAGTTATAATTATCATGAAAATTACAATAATTATAGAATCAGTTACTACTGCCTTTATTCTATCTGAAACCCCTGGGTAATTCTCTTTTGTCATATTTCTGTATAACTTTCTTTGATATCAATATTTCCTGTTATTATAGGTTTCTCGGCTAATTTATTCTTAACGTAATAAATGCCATTCATTTGTCTTTGGAAGACAATTTTTATAGGTATTATATTTTCTACAAACTTGCCGTTTATTTTCATCATTTTAGGTGTCTTAATCTCAATTCTGCTGGATTCATATATTTTCGGTTTCCTAAAAATGTATGCTATCGATATTATAGCAACTATTGTGTTTATAATTATATGTTACTTGATTAGAATTTCATTATCCACCTCATTTCATGCACTATATACATTTTCAATTGTTTTCAGACGTCTAAAATCACTTTAATCAGGACCTTGTTTTCATCCGAAATCGATCATCCGTTGTTTGGATGTGTAAACTTATAAAGTTTATTCGTTGGTTTGACATTGGGGTTTAAAAATGCTGAGAAATATTGCGTTGGATAACTACATTCCCGTGCATGGCATTAACCACCAAAATTAGGCATGGCAATCACTATCAAGCCCGTTAGATGCGCCATTCCCCATCAATCGAACTACACGTTATATATTGCGATGCTCCCGCCAAAACGCTCTAAATTGAGCATGTATAAATTCGTCCGTTTGGCATAGGGGATTGAAGAATACTAAACCCATATTTACGGTGGTGTTGGTTGGGCACTGGGGATCATTTGGCCGTCAGGGGTCTACTAGATTAGGTGTACTTTATTTTGTCACAAACTTTCTAATCAAATAATATAAACAAGTAAAACCGATCAATAAAAATACAATAACTGGAATAAATACAAAAGAATATCCTTTATCTCCTATTACAATAATCATTTGATTATCAATTTCATATTTTGTCATGTATTTGTTGTCAGTGGTTTTGAATGCAAGTATGACATTCCCAATCTTTGAAGCTTCATATTCACCACGGCTTACTATAAGGTTGACAGTGTCATTAGTTGGCATGTTTGTACATGTGAAAGTAAATTTAGGCGGGATGCTCACTTCTTCAGTATGTTTTTTGGTTATTAATAAACTCAATGAATCATTCCATGATATGCTATTATATTTAGCTGAACTTGTTGATGCATCTTTTTCTCCCAAATATACTAGGGTAAAGGAAATTATCATTAGTGCTACCAGTCTTAACCAGAAAGGTATGAAATTTAATATCATGTTTGTATTCTTTTATTGTAAATAATGTTGTCACGTCCTAACGGGCGTGCATATACTTTGTGGCGGACTTTGAAAGACAAATCTTTCTGTCCACATTGATTTATATTTGAAACTAAAATACTCATTTTCATAACGTAACCCGCCATAAAGTATGCATTGTTATGCAAAATGCTTTATTTCTTTATTATCTTTTGAATGAATCTTTTCTCATTGGTTAGAATCTCTACAATGTAAATTCCTGATGACAATGCAGATATATCAATTTCACGAGTTGAGGTGGATGTATTTAACACTCTTTGATTGTATTGATTGTAAATATTAATCTCTTTTGATTTTTCAGGTTCTATATCAATTGTTATTGTGGATGCAGCAGGATTTGGGTAGGTGTGTAAATCACTGACTTCCGTATGATTTATTCCAACAAAACATTCCTCACCCCAATGTGGTTGGTATACGGGAGTTAAAGGACAATTATAAGAGAAATAATCTGGTTCATCAGGAATTTGTTCAACACACCACCCCGAAATATCCTGATTAAATATAAAAGCATTAAGAAACATCCTAGACATATGCTGTACACTGCTTACATCCCAGTTTCCGATATTTTGGTTAAAATATGATTCTTGGAACATCCAGCTCATTTCTATAACATTGCTAACGTCCCAACTCCCAATATTTTGGCTGAAAACTGATTCTCGGAACAAACTACCCATATCTGTAACATTTCCAACGTCCCAATTACTGATATCCCGATTAAAATATAGGTTTACTCTAAACATATTATTCATATCAGTAACATTACTTACGTCCCAATTCCCAATATCCTGATTAAATTATGATTCTGTAAACATCCAGCTCATATCTGTAACATTGCTAACGTTCCAACTCCCTATATCCCCATTAAATGTTGACCAAGAGAACATCTCACTCATATCAGTAACATTACTCACGTCCCAATTACTGATATCCCGATTAAAACCTGTAAGAGAGAACATTCCACTCATATCAGTAACATTACTTACATCCCAATTCCCGATATCCTGATTAAAATATGTATCTGTAAACAACCAACTCATATCGGTAACCTTACTTACATCCCAATCACCGATATCTTGATTAAAGATTGTGGCATCACGGAACATATGACTCATATTCGTAACATTTCCTACGTCCCAGTTTCCGATATCCTGATTAAAATGTGTAAGTGTAAACATATGACTCATATTCGTAACATTTCCTACGTCCCAACCTCCAATGTCCTGATCAAAAGATTCTGCACCATGGAACATATAACTCATATCTGTAACATGACTTACATCCCAGTTTCCAATATCCTGATTAAAGTCCCAGGCACCACTGAACATATAACTCATATCGGTAACACTACTTACATTCCAACCCCCAACATCCTTGTTAAAGTTTGATGCATCACTGAACATATAACTCATATCTGTAACATTACCGACAACCCAGTTACCGACATCTGAATTAAAGTTTGAATTATTAAACATATAACTCATATCCGAAACATTGTTTACATCCCAGTTTCCAATATCCTGATTGAAAAAAAGTGCATTATCAAACATATGACTCATATCCGTAACACTACTAACATTCCAATCCCCAATATCTTGATTAAATTGTGAGCAAAATCTAAACATTTCACTCATAACAGTAACATTGCTTACATCCCAATAAGAAATACTCTTATTAAATTTAGTCGCTCCATGAAACATTTCATTCATAACAATTACATTACTAACATCCCAGTTACCAATATTTTGGTTAAAGTCTGATTCTCGGAACATTGCTGTCATGTCGGTAACATTGCTCACATCCCAACTCCCTATATCCCAGTTAAAAGGGGTATTATAAAACATCCCATTCATATCTGTAACATTACCGACGTCCCAATTCCCAATATTCTTATTAAAGGGGGTATTTGAAAACATTTCACTCATACTTGTCGTATTACTCACATCCCAATTCCCTATATCCTGATTAAAATATGAATCTGAAAACATATAGCTCATATTAGTGACATTACTAACGTCCCAATTCCAAATACCGCTATTAAATTTTGTATTAGAGAACATACGTCTCATATTAGTAACATTACTTACGTCCCAATTGCTTAAATTACCATTGAAATTATTTCTTAAATAAAATGCCTCGCTCATATCGGTAACGCCACTTACATCCCAATCAGACATTGGCCCGTATTCACAATTAGGACAATAGCCAATCCAAGGACTGATACTCAGGCATGTGTCTATGGCCTGACGAATATTGTCATCTGTTATTGGTGTTTGGGAAAAACTCTTCAGTGTAATTAAAAGTACAAATGGAATTATGTATCTCATATCAATATGGTTTTTTGTTTTTTTTTGCATTTTGCATAACGGACATCATTTGTTTTGTAGCGGACTTTGAAAGACAAATCTTTCTGCCTTCTACAATTTATATTTGAAACCAATATTTTAATATTCTGACCTAAATGCGCCAAAATGTATTATTATTGGTTGTATGTGCTTCTATTTGCCCAGTCTAATTGTATCATCCCAATAATATGTTGAATCTTGCAATTGTTCTTCAGCAGACAATAAAAATTCATTCTTGGGTTTGTCATAAACAACTTTTAATTGTTGTCCACAAATCAAAAAGTCAAAATATTCCTTACTTAATATTTGCCATTCAATTAGTGGTAGCCATTTAATTGTCCTATTAATTTCAATCCGTTTTCCTCGGTAGTCAGAAATTGCATTTCCAAGGGAGGTTTCTTTATAAATTAGTCCGTTATCAAACCATATTTCATTATCTGTTTCGAATTCTGCGACTACAAATCCGACTCCTAATACTCCTACAGTTCCTGAAAAATAATCAATACTAAAAACAAAAATCATTGCAATAATTCCTGTAATTTTAATTATTCTATTTTTTTGAAATTGAGTCCACCAGAGTAGAATAATTCCTGATAAAAACGGAACTGTGATTATTATCCAATCTAATTCAGTAATCGTTGTCGAAATTTTTGTGAAAATTCCAAAAATTGCTAACCCAGATATTACCAAAATCACTTTAAAAAGATTATTCCTTAAACCGATTCTTTTCGCTGTCAATTTAAACAATAGAAATCCAATTATCGGATATGTCCAAAGTGCAATTAATATGGTTAAGAATTCATTCATTTTCTCTATTATACATTACTGCCAAAGTGCATTTTTTGCCTTGTAGCGGACTTCTAAAGACCAATCTCCCTGTCCACTCTGATTTAACCAATACTTTGATATTCATAACGAAAATCACTTTAAACTATGTATTGTTGTTGCCAGTTATTTATTAGTCTAAGTTCAATTTTGTTATACTATGAAATCTATTCTCATGGAAAGTCATGATGTTATTTTTTCTGCAGAACATAATTATTTCTTTTGAATTTTTGTTATCGTCAATTGTGTAGATTTTATTCTGTGATCTAATTTTAATGTTATTGTTAAACAGTATTGTTAATTGCTCTATATTTTCAGAATAAAGAATAAATTCACCAAAAAACAACCTAGTCAAAACAAGATGATCCGATCTGATTTGTATGAGGTTTAGCTTTCTTTTTTTGAGTCTGTAAACTGCATATATTGCAAATACTAGAACTAAAATTGCTATTGCAATGTCTCTATTGCTATATTCCATTAAAATTTTATAATTGCCACCAATGTTTAAAATCTTTTCCGTTCTTTCTTTTTTCTATATCCAGTTCTTTGTAGTCAGGGTATTTTTTATCTAAAATTTTGTATACCAATATTAGAGGCAGATAACATAGAATAAGGCAAAAGTCAAACATAAATCGAGAATCTGTTATTTCCCAACCTGTTAATAAAGTCTTAATTACTAAAGCAAATACTATAAAAAAAATTAATAGTCTATAATACGTCAGTATTATTAGCAGTGTATACTTAATGGCGTAAAAGAAATCGTCTAGTAATTGATCTAATTTTATTCTCACGCTTCTTTTTTTCTATAATTGGCTACAACGGCTTAGGCTATGACAAGTGGCAGATTGCGCTGTGCTTAACTGTCAATTAACATGATTGATTGTGAGGGTATCGGAGGTTCAAATATACTACAAAAACTGCCATTTATTATAGCTTCTATTTAACTTCAACAGGTAAAATAAGCCAATTAACGTCTTCGCATTTTTCAATATTTCCTTTTCGTTTCAATTTAAGGTCTGAATTGTCGACTCGGTTCTTAATCTCTTTTATAATTTCAGTATAAAACTCAGGTATAGGCATTTTTGTATCGGAATAATAATCACTAAACACTGATTTGTCAGATTTCTTCCATATTGCTGATCTCACAATTAAATATTTTTCAAAGGAATTATTAGTTGAATCATAAGTGACGCCCAAAAAAACTTTGCCATAATATTTTGAGTTCACAAATGTCAGGTTAGGTAATTTACCTATCAGTTCATAGCAATTAATAACAGAATCAGTCTTTTCATTATTGTCTTGGTTATTAGCCTGGTTTCTGTCAACGCGACTACAAGAAAGTGAAAGTATTAAAATTGTCAATATTGTTGGTATACATTTCATTTTTGCTGCAATAAATTTGTGCAGAACGTTTGTCGGTATGTCCTGTAAGGGATTGCGGGAGATTTCCAATCAAGTTACACGAAAAATTAATTCGTGCTACAACCCGTCGGAGACCTCGAAAACCCTTATTGGCTATACCGCTTGTAACAACTTTACTTATTTATAATTTTCCCTGTTTTAAAAAACGTAATCCAGTTTTCTTTTAGGTCTACTGGAATAGTTGCCTGTTTAACAGCTCTAAAGTTTGTATAAAGTGCTTGCTTACCCTGAACGATATACCAAAGTTGAGATTCAGGTGTTTTGTCATTTTTAAAGCTGGGAGCTTCAATTGTAAATATTATCCAAGGATATTCTACACTTTCATCTTTCTCTATAAATATCAGTTTGGCTTTAGGTGAATTTAGTTTGGCTTGTTCAAACATTAAATTCATTGCTTTGTCCATTGGAACTCCTGTAACGCCTTTAATTGAACTCATGTTTCCTAATTCTGTCCAGTTGTCAATTGTTTCGTTAGTATGAATTAGGTCAAGGACGTGTTGCGCTGAATTTTCCTGATCATCACCTACTTTCCAATTTTCACTTTCTGGCCAATAAAGCATAAGAGATTCCTCTTGTTGTTGTTCATTTCCACAAAACTGGTTTAGATATTTGTCTGCTTGTTTGTCACCATTTTCTTTGGCACTATTGAAGTCTTCACAAGCACCCTTTTTATCACCAGTTTGTGCTCTTATTTGTCCACGAAGCGTTAAGGCATTTGGAATAGTTGGGTCCAGTTCTATAGTCTTATCAAGGTCAGGTAGCGCTTCATAATATTTTTCTTGGCTAACATAAACGGTTGCTCTACTATAATAAGCTTTTACAAATTTCGGATCAAGGTCAATTGTCTTGTTAAAATCATTCATTGCTGACTTAAAGTCTTTAAGTGCAAGCTCACATGTTCCACGATTGTAATAAGCATCTTTATTTTTCTTGTCAGATTTTATAGCTTTATCATAGTCTTTAATGGCTCCTTTAAAATCTCGTTGTCCATGTTTCGCAATGCCGTTTTGAAGATGCTCATTTGAAGTCTGTCCAAAAAGTGCTATGGAGCAAACAATTGCTAAAGTCGTAAGTGTTTTTTTCATCTTAGATGTTTCAGTGTTTATGTTCTTTGTATTGGTGCTAACGGTTTGAATATGGTGCGTGCCGCGCTTTATTCAAAAAGTTTTATTTGGTTTCTATTTGTTCAAGTTTACTAATTCTCTGTATAAGAGCTACTAACCGCGGCATGCACTATATTTTTTGTTATGCACTGTGCTTTATTTTATAATCATTTTCTTCTGAGTTGTTCCATTATCATATATTTCAATGAAAGGTGCGTTCTTTCTTGGTTTGATAATCTCTTTACCTGATAAATCAACCATTTTAAGTAATTTTCTATTAGAATTTGGAGTTGGAATTTCTATGGTTGATACGATATTACCAACATCATCTGTTTTGATCAAATATATTTCGTAATCCATAATATCTGATTCATACCATCCAGTAATTATATACCCACCATCTGTGGTTTGTTGAACTGATGATCCTCTATCATCGTATTGACCACCATAAGTTTTAGTCCATAATGTATCACCAATATCATTTGTTTTGATTAGGTATACATCATAATTCGACGTCGAGTCATTTAGTATCGTATAACCAGTAATAATATATCCGCCATCCATTGTTTGCTGGACAGAGTATCCCCCGTCAATGTATTGTTTACCATATTTTTTAGTCCATAATGTATCACCACTTTCATCAGTTTTGATTAAGTATACATCCTTGTATGTTGCATCATATGCTCCAATAATTCCAGTAATGATATACCCACCATCAGTGGTTTGTTGAACTGAATAACCTATAGCACCTGTATCATTTGTATAGCTACCATAAGTTTTGGTCCATAATGTATCACCATCTTCATCAGTTTTAATTAAGTATACATCAGGGCCGTATGCAGATTGATCTCGATAAGTAGCTCCTGTAATAATATACCCACCATCAGTAGTTTGTTGAACCGAATAACCATAGTCATTTAAATCTCCTCCATAAGTTTTGGTCCATAATGTATAACCATCTTCATCAGTTCTGACAAGGTATACATCATTATTACGATAGTAATTTTGGTCACTTACACCAGCAACAATATACCCACCATCTGTGGTTTGTTGAACAGAGTATCCAAAATCATATAACTGTCCTCCATAGGTTTTAGTCCATGTAGTATCTCCGTTATTATCAGTTTTTATAAGATAAACATCAAAATCATCTTGATTATGTGTATAAGTTTTATACCCAATAATAATAAATCCACCATCACTGGTTTGTTGAACTGATGATCCTCCATCAATGTAATTTCCTCCATAAGTTTTGGTCCATAATGTATCACCATCTTCATCGGTTTTGATTAAGAATATATCACTATAGTATGATTCAGATGTTCCAGTAATTATATATCCACCATCAGTTGTTTGACGGACTGAATTTCCACGACCAGATTCATATATCTTTTCCCATCCCTGACCAAGAAGAATTGTTGGGATAATAAAGAGAAGTAAGGTTAAATGTCTCATGTGTTTAATTTTACGTTAAGTTATTGAATTCGGTCATAATTGTCTGCATTCCGACTAAGGTCAAATGTTTTTGATTGATATTCAATCGTTTAATATTCTTTCAATTCTCTTTATTTTCCAATGTACGCTGATAAACGTTAGAATAAAATTCAACTGTTTTTTCTATTGTAGGGGCATAGTGCATAACGTGAAGCATATGCTTTGTAGCGGACTTTTAATGATAAATCTATCCTATCTACGACGATTTATATTTGAAACCAATATTTTAATATTCATAACGTAACCCACCATAGAGTATAGGAACAAGTTAATTTCTATTTTTCCATACAAATTCATACCAATCTTGACGCCCGTTCACTGATAACTCGAAGTCAGAATGAATTTTTAATTTGGCAATTTTACTAAATGCAAATTCCCCAATTTCCTTAAGACATGGTTCTAATACGTCCCAACATTTTCCTTTAGTTTTGTCCTCCCAATTATTAGGAATAGATTTATTTTCAATTTCAACAAAATCTCTTAATTCGAAATCTGCTGGATTACAATTTCTAGACATTGTCAGTTCAAAAAGTTTAGCTTGCTCCATGTCCCCTTCCGTCATATATTGGTCATGATATTTCTTATTCCAGTCATTTGATTTTTGTACTTTTTTCTCAGAATTCTCTTTGCTGTCAATACTTATTGAGCTTGCTGATGAACTAGGGTCAGTCCATATACTTACAGTGAAAATTTCAAAACTGACGTTCTCTTTGGTAATAAGATCAAAGGCTTTATCGATCAATGACTTCATTTCGACTATATAGAGGTCTCTTTTAAACTTATGGGTTAATTTATTAAAAATCATAATTCGTTATAAATCAAGTTAATTATATTATATCCGTCAAAAGAAATCTATATTATTCTATAGTTTTTTTTAATTTGTGACAACGTTTCGCAAATACACGCAGGGCGGGAGTTACACGATGAACTTCCTATGAATAATTGCACTTTAATTTACTAATTCCCTTTCAACGAAGCAACGAAACCCTGCTTGCTGGTATTTTGCTTTTGTGTGCAGATTTTATTTTTCATTCCTTTTTATCAGAAGATTATAAGCCTGTCTTAAGAACGTCACAAAAAGTAAAATTATCCAAGCGAAAGTGCCAAATATCCCCAAAAGAGTTACACCCATGAGAAATGAAGCTAAAGTATTCTCTCCAACTTCACCTGGATAAATTGTTTCAAGTATGGGTGTCATTCCTAGCACTATAGCTAAGGGCAATATGAGAATGGCACTGATGATAATTGTCCAATCGTTTAAAGTTGATTTATTACTCTTTTTGATGTAATAAAAAATCAGTCCAACGAGTCCAAGTATCCCAGCACAAATAAAAATAATGTCAGATGCCAAAAGTTGATGATTGAAATTTTTGAATCTGGCTCCTAAATCGGTATCAACTAAAAAATATTTGACAATTACACCATCAACGATAAGTATCAAGGAAATAATGAAATATATGAACTTACTTATACTTTGTTTCATTGTTTTGCTGTTCTTTTTTGCACACAACGGGCATCATTTGTTTTGTGGTGGACTTAAAAGTTAAAACCTTCAACTCAGACCTATTTATATTTGAAACCAATTTTTTTTTCACAATGTAACCCGCCATAAAGTATATGTTATAAGCCGTTTTTTCTATTATTTGATAATTATCGTTTTTATCTTAGTTTCAGATTTACTTTTAAACACAACATAATAGTAACCACTGCTATATTTTGTTAAATCTAATTCAATAGTGCCTCTATAGGTTCTATTGCGAAACGTTGAAACTTTGATTCCTTTATTATCATACACTTCAATAATATCAATCGGTTTTTTACTTTTTATTCTAAATAATCCATTGGATGGGTTTGGATATACTAAAATAGATTCCTCAAAAGAAGATTCTATCTCCTTAGTATCTACAACAACATAAAAATAATAGTGCGAACTATCAGCTTCCGATATATATGAACCGTCAAGACTCCATTTTTTATTTGTATAACTTTCTCTAAAACTATTATTATCATATGATAATGTGGTTTGATAAACATTTTTCCAGATAGAATCATAACCTAAATGTTGATAGGTAGAATTCATTAAATTGTCATAAAGATCATATGACTTATTATATTGACTGGTTACCTTCCAAATTGAATCATGCCATACACTGTTTAGTTCATTTAATATATTGTTGTCATTGTCATAAGTATAACTAACTAAGCTTGAATTTACAAAAATGTTATCATACCAACCTTGTCCTATAAGTGTATCCAGATTACCACTTGCCTCATAATAATACAAATATTGGCCACTATTATGCCAATTATCACCAATCCAAATCAGTCCTAAAATATTGGATATTCTGTTATCTGAGTCATAATACGTAAGATTCTTTCTAAAGTTTAACCAGTTATTAGCATTCCAATTTTGATATAGCTCACTTAATCTATCATCATTACTATTGTAACTATACTCTTGACGATAATCATTATCCCAAGTGCTGTCATTCCATATTTGATATATATAGCTCGTCAAATTATTGTTCGAATCATAGGAGTATAAGTATTGATTTGTGTTCCTCCAATCACTTCCAATACCTATTTGAAACAATTGTTTTATCCTATTATTTGAATTATCATATTCACTAGTATACATCATATAGTTGTGCCATGATGAACCATTCCAGGATAGATATTTAGTAAAAATTGGATTATTGTTAGAGTCATAGCTGGATACTATATACATATCTTTCTGCCATACTCCATATTCCCAATTATATACGGTGCTACTTACCATCTTACTAGCTTGGTTATAGACTATTTCCGTTGTTTTATCATCTAGTTCCCAAGTGCCTGACAAGGTATTTAATTTCCAATCATAAATACTATCATATAGCATTATCGGGGAGTTCAACTCATTAGATAGTGTTGTGTTTTCTGATTTAATTAACTGATCATACAAATTATTATTATCGCTAATTTTAGTATTATGCATTGTTTCATTGTGACGATATGAAATCGCCGAATCAGTCATAATTGTCTGATTGAAAATCTGTAATGAAATAAATAAAAATGGAATAAGTATCAATTTTGTCATAAGATGATGTCTAATATGAAATAATGTCAGATTTTAAATTCAAAGATCAATTAATTTTATTTGTCTTATAATAGTGTGTTAAAATGGCTTATAACGTTGATGGTATGGTGTCGTGCGGGATTACGAAGCGATTTCCTATCAGTTTTACAACTGACTTTTTTACGAGCCACAAACGCTCGAAAACAGCTGAAACCCGCATGCACTATACCATGTGTTGGGGCATCGTGGTTATTTACAATATTTATTATCACTACTAACCGACTAAAAAAATAGAAGGGTACTCCTAAAAAGTTTCCCCTTCATGTTGTAAATTTGTTTTACCACAAACACATAAACAACATGGATAAAAGTAGTGAAATAAAATTTG